>OGFG01000821.1_pt1 | contig 34941 bp, 15 predicted proteins | sample 1570761 | NCBI WGS metagenome assembly OGFG01 (sample SAMEA2581938, study PRJEB24529) | metagenome | biome: Human gut stool | place: China | collected 2011
GGGCCGGACAGGCCCGAGTGCACACAACAAAAAGCACATCGCCCATGTAGTGAGTGTTGGGGAGCAAGGCTTTTGGCCGGAGGACTCGATGCCATCAATGGGAACCGCCCTTGAACCACGAGACCGCGTGGTTCAAGGAATCCCCGCCCTTTAGGAGGACGGGGAGGAAGTCAAGCCTTGGTTTTGGGTTTGGGCAGGCAAAGTCCTATGACCTTTGAACGGTCAAAAACGCCCATGTCCTCGATGACGTAATGGCCTCGACCGCCGTCTACGGACTTGCCTGATCTTTCAAAGCGCCATTGCACCTTGAATGTATCTCGAAGGTTGACCAGCTGTCGCTTCACAGCCCATTCGGAGAGTCCAGAAGAACCTGCAAGCATGGCGGTTGAAGGCTGTTGAAGTGTGCAGAGTGCATTGAGAACACGAAGGATGGGCGGAAAATCGTCTTCTTCTGACATGCGACCACCTCACTCCTTTTTGGCCTTCAAGTCCTTCAAAGGATAAATGCCGGTGATGACGACGTTCTCGATCGGCACCTCGTAGAGCTTGTTTTGAAATTCGATGACGGCGACGTTCGGCGAGTCGACCGAAATTGTCGTGAATTGCGCGCATTGGAGCGGATCAGATTCACCGCCGTGCATCGTGTCATCACCAAAGACTTCAGGAAGCATGAACATGCAGGTGATGCGTGCCTTGAGCCCGTTGAACTGATAGTTTTCGTATCCTTTGACCCGCTTCAGGCGATCAGCATTTGCAAGCGTGAGAGGCTCGTCGCGAAGCGGGATGGGGTTCTTCGTCGGACGACGCTGCTTCTTGCGCTTGAGCTTGACCTCAAGTTCCGTGACGAACTTACGAGTGATGACGATGTTGGGCGCTTCGGCTTCAACTTCCCCGGACTCGTCTTCCTCGCCAGAGATGGAGACATTGTCATCGCCTTCTTCTGCGGCTTGAGCTTCTGCACGCGCACGGTTCTTTTCGTTCTGCGTCTGACTTTCGACTTCGGCGAGCACTTCAGAAACGATCCAGCCCTTCCAGTCCTGGTTCTTCTTGATCATGCGCATCAGGCATTCAATCGCAACGCCGTCGCGAAGAATGTTCTTGACGCAAAGCTCCTGAATCTCTTCAGGAAGTTCCGTCACGATGAGCGCACGGTAAACAAAGCGCTTATCCTTGCCGAGCAGAGTAGCCATTGACTTGATGTCAAGCTCTTCAACCTCTTTGAGCTCATGGAGCGCACGACCGATGTCGAGAATGCTCATGTCTTCGCGCTGAATGTTTTCGACGATCTGCTTGGCGGTGGTATGACTGCCGTCGTCCTCACGAGCCAGAATGGTCGGCATTCCGAGCTTCTTGACGGCGCGGAAACGGCGTTCACCGGTGACGAGCACCCATTTGCCGGGCTCCGTTTCATGAGCTTTGACAGTGATGGGAGATTGCTGGCCGAGACTCTTGATCGAATCCGCCAGCTCGTCAATCGAGGCTTCGTTGAAGTGCTTGCGCACGTTGCTGACGACCTCGATGTCCTCCAGGGGAATCATGAGCGTGCGACCGATTTCCTTGCGCGACGCGGCCTGATCATTGACGCGCTGCACCTTCGCCTTTACGCGTTGGAAATCCATTTTAAGCTGGGGTTTGTTCCTCATTTTTTACCAACCTTCTTCTTATTTTGTTTCACCTTGGCAACTTTGATGCCTGCCTTTTTGTACACTTCGTCGAATGTCTGCGTGAGCTCTTCCACGGCACGATAGGCGCTCGGGACTTCCCAGACGGGGATGCCGTAAGTGTTGGCAGTGTCGAGCGGGGTGCGGTTTCGCACCACATTTTCCATGACGATGCCTTGGAGCGTCTGCTGGATGTGTTCGAGAACGGCCTTTTGTGTCACCGAGTTGTCGAACGCATTGATGAGAACGCCGGCGAGGATCAGGTCCGGGTTATTGACCTGCTGAATCTCGTCAATGGTAGACAGCAGGCCGTCAAGCCCTTCTACTGAAAAGCCGCAAAGACGGATGGGACAGAGAACGGCGTCGGCCATGGTGAGCGAAGCCTTGAGCTTGATGCCAAGGTTCGGAGGACAGTCAATTACGATGACGTCGTAGCGGTCCCGGATCTTGTCGAGCTGCATGCGCGGATCGCGGATGCATTCGTCAGACAGACCTTCGAGACTGTACGAAATCACGCTGTTCGACTTGGTCGGGATGATGTCTATCCCCGGATAGTTGGAGGGTTGAGGTTCAACGATGTCCAGAGACGTGTCGAAGAGATCATGGGCTTCACTGCCCTCAATCTCCGCTCCCTTTTTAAGGACCGTCGTCCCATTGCCTTGGGCGTCCATGTCGATGTAGAGAACCTTCTTGCCTCGGCGCAACGCCAAGTCGAAGGCGATCTGTGTGGCGATGGTCGTTTTGCCTACGCCGCCTTTTTGATTTGCTATCGCTAAAGTGAGTGCCATAACCCGTCCTTTCAGATGCTTTTTATTATGCCTATTAGTCACCCTTTGCGCAAGCTGAAAACCGCTCTCCTATGAACAACGCTTTTGCAGCGTTGCCGCTATGTCCATTATGAACATTTGAGCAATGAAACCCATTGTGGTACAGGTGATTTAATTGGGCGTCTCGATGGCGAATCGTTTATTAGAGAAAGATTTACCCGAGTGGAATTCCGCTCTCTAAAAACACGGTGTATCATAACGGCTATGCGCTTTGGAGACTTTGGTTTTTCGAACGTGGTATAGCGCTCTCTGAAATAGCGGCTTTTTGTCTTCCTCTTGGTGAGGAAAAAGAAAGGTTGGAAGAGGTAGGTTGAGCGAAGGGATGGAACGAATTCCTTTCTAAAAATCGAAAAAAGGGCGGGTTTGAACCAGGTGTCAGGCGGATGTTGTTCCCTGTGGATAACTTTCGTGTGCTTCGCTTTTTATCTTTTTATATCTTTTATATATTTTAGGGACGCCGAACGGGCCTGTGGCACAGGCGAGGATATGAGGTTGCACCACAGAATCCGCGCAAACCGCCACAGAATCCGCACGAACCGCCACAGTTTCCGCGTAAATTACCACAGAATCCGCGAGTACCACCACAAAATCCGCGGCCTGATTTTGGCGTTTATCCACAGAATTCAGGGTAGTTATCCACAGGGATTTTATGTTTTCTGTGGGTAACATAGCGGTTTGAGGCGGTCGGATTCGTATCTTGCCTAGTGTTGCAGGGCTGTTCGCTGTACCGGCCTAAAAATGTCCTTCATGAGGCGTTTTGAGCTCGGTTTCGGCACGGAAAGACTTGAAAATATCGGTTGTACACAGCTTGGTCACAGATTGTCAACAGAGTTATGCACAACAGGGTGTACAGCGAACGGGACTGTGCAAGAGGGAAGGATATGATTCGGAGAAGACTTTGACGGCTAAAAAACAGACTAATGACGCACCGACCTCTGAGAAGGCCCCTTCAAAGCGTACGCGCAAGGGCGTGCCCAGCCGGTTGAGCCTCCTCACGGGCCTTGCAAACGTGACTGGATTGGGTCGGAAATCCCGAAAAACGGCTCAATCGGCCTCTGAGAAGGCCGTGTCGGGTCAACAGCCTACTGCCGCAGGGGAAGATATGACGTCGGTGGTAACGGATCCCGTTGTGGCGACCGAAAAGCGCGTCACGAAGCGCCGTGCTTTTGGGACTGCTCCGAGGGTTCGCAAACGGTCGAAGGCTTCCAATGCCGCGACGGCAGAGGCGGCAGCGACTCTCGATCCGGCATCTCAGGGCGACCTCTTCGAGGACGCCTCGTCCTCACCAGCGGTGAAGTTGAGGAAGAAATCGTCTCAGACGAAAAAGGCGTCTCGCTCGACTGGTTCCGAAGGGACTCTCAAGCTCAAGCCGGCGAAGGATGCTCCATCCACAAAGTCGGCAACGCAGGGTGCGCAACTTTTCGAAGTAGAAAACAGCGTCTCCGTGCTTGATGAGAACAAGCTCAACGATGCGCTGCTAAAAGTTGTTCAGGGGAATGCACTCGAAGCGCCTAGTAACGTTGTTTTTCAGGACAACCGACTGATCAACGCTAACTACAAGCTTCCGGTCAATCACAAGCGACTGATTGTGGCGGCCATTGCGAAGGCAGGAAATCAACCCATTACGGACGAGCGCTTCTACCGTTTGACGCGAAAGGATTTGATCGAAATCGGTGTGCCACCTGGCAGCGTTCGTACAGTCATGCGCGAGGCTTTTGAAGGCAGCCTCTACAACTCGTCGGTTGACGTTGAGTTTCCGCCCACAGTTCCCGGCGGACAAAACATCATCATGCGAATGCGTTGGGTGCAGAGCGTTGTGTACGATCCGAACCATGATTGTGTCGACATCTGTTTCGGGCGTCACATCGCCAAACTGATTTCTGGTTTGTCGCGTGAGTACACGACGTACCAAATCTCCACCGTTGGCAGTCTGAAGTCGTTCAATGCCATTCGCATTTTTGAGATGCTTTCGCAGTACAAGAACGGCGGACGTCTTGTCATTGCAATCAGCACGCTTTTGCAGCGTCTTCAAGTCGAGTCCAACTTCTCGCCGTCGGAACTTCGCAAGCGTATTCTTGATCCCGCCATCAAGCAGATCAACGAGCACACGATGATGACTGTTTCTTATTCGCTCAAAGCTGTGCACGGACGTCGTCTCGATACCATCATTTTCCTGTGGTACAGTGGCGAGGACGCAAGTCACGAAAACAGCGAGCAAGTCGTCGTACATCTGACGCGCAAACAGGCCACGCACTTCGGGATGATTCTGCACGCACGTGCCGACTTCAGAAGCGAGTGGGGAAGAGGGCGTCTTGAAAGCTGGGACTCGCTGCTCTCCGAACTCATCGACGCACTGCAGGATCCGGTTCAAACCGCCTACTTTCTGCCGTGGCTGAAAAAGTGCGGTTTCGATCCGGACTTTGCGAAGAACAAATCTCGCTCTCGACGCAAGAAGGACGACCAAGACGACAAGTTGGCGACGCCGGTGCTCGACAACTTCGACATCGATCCAAGCGACCTCGCATCCTGACGAAGCTCGAAGTCCTTTTACCCCTCAAAGCCCGCCCGTCCCCTCCAGACCGACGGGCTTTTTTCTTTTTGGAGGCCATTGTTGGGGTTTCCCGCTCCGAGTCGATGGCTTTTTTTGCCTTTGTGAGGAAGTGAAGAGCTCCTCTGTGGTGAGGATAGGTCATAGAAGCCATCAGATCGCTTCATATTGCGTTTTCGTGGTGGGGTAGCGGGGTAGGGGTAGAAATGCCTCTATGAGCGATTTTGGGCCTTCTGGAGGGTTTGCCAGGCATGAGGCAAAGTCAGGCGAGCAAGGGGAGGGGCAATCTCTCCGAGAAAAGCTGTCCCGGGACCGTCCGGGCTCGAATTTATGCGGATTCTGTGGTGGTGACGGACAGATCCCTACTCCCGCAGGCTTGTTCAGTGGGTTCCGTGGATGCTGTCTCAAGCTGGTCTGGGCCGCTGCCTTGGCAGTGGAACTCTGCGGATTCTGTTGTGCTGACGCCCGAACAGCCTACTCCCACAGGCTTGTTCGGTGTTTCCAGTAGATGCAGTCTAGCCGGTCGCGGTTGAAGTCCTGGCAGTGGGATTGCGCGGATTCTGTGGTGGTGATGCACGAATTGCCTACTCCCGCAGTTCAGTTCGGCGGTTTCCGTACCCGCTAAATGTGTCGGACAGGTCTGGACTGCGGGATTCCGCGGATTCTGTGGTGTTTCGCATGCATCGGCAACTCGCAGAGCGGCAGTAATCCGTTCACGACGTATCGTCTACACCCGTTCGGCTTCCGATGCAGCGTTCCAGTTGAAAAGCGACGCATCAAGTGCTCGGAATGGTCGCGCTTTTTGACTTCGGATTCCGTCAACAAGCGTACAGATTACCGATGCGCTTAACCGCGTCAATTGATGCTGTTCATTGAACAGCCAACTGGCACAGGCGAATTAACCGAATGAGCGTTTCGCGGATTCTGTGGTGGTTTGTTTTTGGCGTCGTTTTTCGGACGCGCTAAGCGTGCGTTGGACATGCGGCAAAGTATGGTCGTTATTGTGCAGTTTCTGGAACCTTGATGATGGTCGGCTCTTCGACGCTCGGAACATTGTCCATCTTTGACTTTTTGATGCGCGGTTGGGTGTCGTAGATGATTGTTTCATCGAAGAACTTCGTAGCGTGCCGGTCCGCCGTTTCGATGGTGCGCCGCATGGCGTTTACCTGATGCATGAGAAAGCGCAGTTCCTTGAACTTGTCTTCGGTGTCGCCAAGAAGTTTTCGGTCGTTCGGCTCTTGTCCTGCAAAAACGGATTTCGGATAGTAGCCCGCACGTTCATCCTTGTCGTCGCCGGCGCGAATTGGAATGCGTGATGACTGGATGCTGCCGGGCGTGTTTGTCTGGCTCGCGAATACGCGCGTCACGCGTCGCCAATAGAGCCTGAAAGAACGGCTCTCTTCGTTGTAGGAGAACTCGGGCACAATGCCGGCAATCTGCTTCATTCCGAAGCGCAGCTCTTCGAAGTCATCCTTGGTTTTCAAAGCCGTCACGGAAAGGATGTCCACGATATGATCGAGCTCGCAGAGAATGCGTCCGTAATGAAGGTGCAGCTCTTTTTCCAATTCGATCGGATCAATCTCTCGCCGGCGTTCGGCCGCCGACTTCTGTGCGGCCTTGCTTTCGCGGATGAGCGTCCCTTGGGACAGCTCTTTGTCGTCCTTGGCGCGCACGAGCGGAACCACCAGTCGGTACAGGGATTCAAGCATGGGGTATTTCCTTGTTTTGCGAAGGGGGATATTCGGGTTAGTTCAGTCCCCACATCCTAGAACCCGTTCTGAAGGTGATTTCGCTCCAATCGAAGGAACGGTCATATTCCTGCCAAACTGCGGAACCTGATTATCCTAGTCCTATCGTTACCGCCGATTGGACTACAGAAATCGTGGTGGTTTCGAGCTTAAAAATGGACTATGGCAAAAGAGGTCGATTTTCGCCCTGCATTGGACTAGTGGATGGACGGGAAAGATTGGACTAGGCGAAAGCGTCTCAGGATTGGACTACGTCCGAGAGGAGTGCGGTCGGATGCTTTTGGCCTTCGGCGGACAGTTCGCAAAGACCATCATCGAGCGGCATGAAGTGGAGGGCCAGGGCGAGCAGAAGTCGCGTGCGCAACGCGCTGGGGAGGAGCATTTGCAGATCGAGTTCGAAGAGTGTTCGAGGTCGAAAAGATGGAGTCGCCGTGGATACGGAGCGTGCAAGAAAGGGCGCGCAGAAGGTCGCAGATGACGACAAAAAAAGGGCCGATGAAGATCGTCCTCATCGGCCCTTTTGGAAGAGGAAATCGCCGCTTGAGTGGCGGCGATTTCAAGCGCTTTCGAATGTCGTCTTGACGCTTGCTAGGGAACAACATCGTTGTTCCAATCTGCGGCCTTTTCTGCGGATGGATGACGTTCTCCCCAGCGCTCGATAAATGCGTCATCATCGCTCGGGATATAGGTCGGATGATCCCTTATGTATGCACTGAAAGCAGCGAGTGACTTGTCTTCAGCAAAGGCCAATTTGATGGGGCACGGATAGATGTCGGAATCGCGTTCATTGTCGTACTCTCCATTGTCCTTTCGGGTGAATGAAACGAAACCGCAGACGGGGCACTTTTGCGCTTGGTAAAGCCCCTGGATGAGCTTCAGAATTGTGTCCCAAAGTTCAGCCGTTTCCATGTGGCTGGGGTCGAATTGCAGGCGTGTATTTATCGCGAGTTTCTTGAGGATTGCTTCAGCAGTGAAGAAGGCTTGAAGGTCGACGGTTTTGAGTCCGTAATCCTCGCATAGGGTGCAGTAAAGACTGATGAAGAAGTTGTTCTGAAGCTGCATCGTGAGGCTTTCCTGCGTGGCCTTTTTACGGTCGGATTTCTCGATCATGTGCTCGTCGGAACTCTCCGTACACCGCTTATGTCTACGCCCATCGTTTTTCATTTTGAGGGAGCCCGTGACACCGCGCACCTGCGCCTCCGTCATGCCGAAAAAGCCCGCGATTTGGTTGTTCGTTAGTCCTCTGACATAGAGCAGAGGGACAAGCGCCTGTTTGGGTCTGAGATCGGCACAAAGGATCTTGCGCCTAGACTTCAATTCCACCTCCGTCAGGCGTTCTTCCTCACCACGGAAACGGTTGCGATTGATGTGCTGGCACGCCATCGTAACTTCGCGATTGAATTCGTTCCTGCGGGCGCACCAGGCCTGCATCGGAGTGGCCTCAACAGGGGTGCGTTCAGGTGCGCAACGGAAGATGTCCCAGACCTCGTAGGAGGTGGCTGCCGAGAGGAAAATAGGGTTGCGCTTGAAGCACGCCGAGGACTGCATGGCAAAGCCGGCTTTGAGCAGTATGACGACGCGATTGTCAGCTGCGACGACCATGTTCTGATCGTTTTTTACCGTGCCGATACTCTTGAAGAAGACGTCAGAATAGATCAGCGCAAAGCGCTGCGGAGCATACGCAGCGAACATCTCGATGGTGTCTGACGAAGCGTCCGCGAGCATGTCAACAATTTCATCAGGAAGCCCGAAAACGAGCTTGCACAAACGTTTGCTGTGAGCGGCCTGGCGTGCGGCACAGAGCCAGTAGTGCGTGCAAAAGCGCCGGGCGAGCGCTGTTTCCTTGTCGTGCCGGTAGTAGATGCCGTTGAGTTCGTCCGCGTAGGCCTCGCGATAGTTCTCGTAAAGACCGTCTGCAAACTCTTCGGGACTGAGCGTGCTGTGAAAGGCGATGTTGATGACGCCGGTGTAGTGGCGCACGTAGCCCTTCATGCCGCGAATGACTGAGAAGCATTGATCAGAGATTTCGCCGAAGATTTCTCGTCTAATCTTTGAGACGACTGATTTTCGTGAGCCAGAGGCGAAAAGATCAATAAGGATGTTGAATAGAGTGGTATCAATAAGGAAAGGGTTTTCTGTTAATCTTTCGATAAACAGATCGTCCCCCCCCCCCCCCCCCCCCCTTCGGCGGTTGTATTGGGCTTAAAAAACATGTGCTTAGATACTGTTTTTAGTTCTTGATTTGGTCGTAGATGTAGTAAACGGTCAGGCCATACTGATTCCGTTTCTTGACGCTGTGCGAATGGTACCGGCCAAGCGCAGCGACCAGATCGGACGGACTTCGCCTGATGTTTTCGAGGAGAATGTCCGCGCCGATGCGCACATTTGTCAGAGGATCGAGCAGGTCTTCCGGACGCTTGACACGGTGTTTGTGCCATCGCCAGTTGATCTGCATCAGTCCGACATCCACGCTAGAAGTGTACTTCAAAACCTTAAATAGTTCCTCTGTTGCGTGTGCTTTAGACGGGGCGTAAATCGGTTTGTTGGGTAGACGTAACGTCCATGGATACGGGGCGGCTCCGCGCGCGTTTTTCACCGGCGAATACGCGCTTTCTGCAAGCGCAACGGCATAGAGCAAATGAGGGTCGATGTTCTTCTCCAAACCGACCTTCTCAAACACTGTTCCAGACAAGTCGAGGGCGTTCGCGTTCGACATCATGACGACCCCGGCCAGTGTCGAGATTAAGAAAGATTTCACGTCCATTTTTCATCTAAAAAAGAGCACCAAAATCGCATTGGAAAGCACGCACAAGCGGCACTTTTCTGCTGCCAAACTAGGCGAGTCACGTCCTCGCTCCGGCACGGTTATTGGGATGCGTTCGGCGGTCGCCGTCAGCATATCCGGTTGACTATCCCAGAAGCCGACCGATGCGCCATTTTGAGCGAAGAGCGACACGCCAAACTTCGTCTTTCGAATCCAACTTCCTACCCCAAAGGCACTCGCGTGCCTCACCGTTCTCCATTTTTCCCTCCCCCGTGGTGAGGATGTGTCCAACCTTCGCGTCGGGACGACGCCATTTCAAAGGCGCGATCTTCCTCTCTAGAGCGCTGAATGTCCCTCATGGACGTTCGTCGGCATGTTTCGCCTGGAACGCTCAACCATTGCAAACACGCAATGGAACTCCCTGCAGTCAGCCCAGGCCGTATTCATACATTGCTACCGAAACGCCTCTCGCTTAGCGAAACCATTTTTCTTCGAAAGAGGATTGGTTGGCGCGTGGGTGTCTTTGAAAATGAACGCAAGAAAAGGAGGGCTTCATGTCTTACACCAAAGCTCAATTTGCAGAAAAGCATGAGCAAGCGATCCGTCTCTTCCAGTCAGGTTTGGGCTACAAGGCCGTTGCTTCTGCCTTGCTCCTCAACCCTTACACCGTGAGGGACTGGGCTCGGCATTGGCGCTGCCAAGTCAAGGCAAATGCTTTTGTGACGCCAGAGGATAGGCAGAAGGCCATTGCTTTGCGTGCCGAGGGTGCATCTCTGATGGAGATCGTAGCGGAGATCAAATGTTCGAAACGCACCATCCTCGCTTGGCTAGCTCCAAAAACCATTTTTTCACGGAAAGGAAATCCACATGTCCGACAAGAAAGAAATCCAGAAAACTGAACAGCCCGTTGATCTCAAGGCCGACGCTCAGTCCGAAACGGAAGATGTTGAACAGGCAGAAGCCATGCAACCCTTGCAGCGCAAGGCGATGGTTCTGCGTCTGTATTTCGGGAACGTTCACAAGGACGAAGTGTTCCTGATGCAGGACGACGCTGTTCCGCCGCAGATCAACGAGTTCATCGGGGCGTTCAAGCAAGGTCTTGATGCGGTTTGGACGCCGAATCCGAGCAATCAGCGAGCCTATCGCGTGCGCAACATCACGGCCTACGAAGTCCAGCCGATCACGTTGAACATTCAGCAGCCGGCGGAAGTTGCTTCCGAATCTGAATTCGAACAGCAGGCGTAAAGCCCTCAGAATCCCAACAGCCTTACGCCTGAGTTGTCACTCGGGCGTTTAGCGTTTTTTCAGGACCTCATTGTTTTTGAGACATCATGAACAAGATATTCAGAACAGTTTGGAACCACCATCGTCGGCAGATCGTGGTGGTGAACGAAAACACGACATCGCATTCTCAGGCAACGGGGAGCTCGGAAACGTCCTCTGTCGAAACTTTTGTGGCGAAGGTAAAGAAGACGCTCGGACTTTCCATGCTGGCCGCAGCAGTGAGCGCGTGCTTTGCGTTGCCGGCTCAAGCCTCGTGGATTACGGACAACGGCGGAAAGAACGGTACGCTTGACTGGACGGTGGGTACCGCCGGGACGACGACGTGGAAGACGATCAACGAACAAGACATAGAGATTCTTAAGGGAGAGACCCTTAATGTTCTTTCCATTGGTTCGTTTTTCAACGAATCAGCGACGAATACGTTGCCGAATCTCATGTCCTTCAGCAAGGTCGTCAATCGTGGCAATCTGAACTTCAACTGGAAGAGCAGCGAGAAGTCGGTAGCCGTTGAAAACGAAGGCAATTATCTCGATAACTACGGTAAGTTCAAGCTTGTCTATGACCTGACGCCTATCGTGAACGCAGGCACCACGGTGCCTTCTGTTGGGAAGGCAATACACAACTTGAACGGTTGGGAGATCTACCAACCGACTGGTTCTGCCGGTTCTGGTGACGGGAAGTGGGCTTTAGGGAATGTCGCGTTCTACAACCGCAAGGGCGCGACATTCGACATCGACATTGACGTTGACACGAGCAAGCTGACAGCGGATCTGGATGAGTCCCTTTACTACAGCTCTGTAGTCGGTTTTCACATGGAGACCGTCCGCGATGTGGAGATTACTGGCAAGAATGCCGGGACGATGACGATCAATCTTGAAAACCCCGCGTACAGAGCGCGAAGTGTTCTCCTGAACGACAAGAGCATCTTCATCAACGAAAGCACGGGGGTAATGGATCTCAAGACGACCTACGCCCCGCCTCCGGGTGAAAACTTTGCCGTGAATAACAATGCTTTTTCTGCCGGCATTGACATCGGTGGCTCCAAGAGCAAGTTCCAGAACGATGGCAAGATGACGATGACCATCGAAGGCCCTCGTGCATTTGCAATTTACAGCGGTTCCGACAGCGGTGCGGCGAGTTTTATCAACAGCAAGACCGGACTGGTGAATGCGAACATTGTCGCAACCGGACATGGCAAAACCGCTCTTGAAGGCGGCAATGCGGTACAGCATGTTGAGGTTCTTGGCGTTGGTGTGAATGATTCTATTGAGAACTATGGGACTTTCATCGGCAAAGCAACCGGCAACGGTGTTGTCGCCAAGGGTATTGGCCTTAACAAGGCCAGCTCTCATGTCAACAACTATGCTGGTGCGACGCTGGAATTGACAGCCAAATCAGTTGCAACAGCGGAATCTATAAATAAAGCGCAAGCAGTAGGGGCTTATCTGAATGGTGGCGAGCAGTTCATCAACAACGGCAAGGCCACGCTGAAAGCCATTGTGGACGGTGCGGGTACGGAGAAAGTCGCCAACGGCTGGGCGATTGATGCCCGTGATGCGGGCACGCTCGTTTCCAACACCGATACGCTCAATCTCAACTACACGGGTGCCATGGGCGGCGGTTTGTTCCTCACCAGCGGTGCGGCTTTTGAGAACAGCAACGCGACCACAATCACGGTGACGCGTCCCAAGGATGAAACCGTTCGCACGAGTTTGAAGGGCATTTATCTCGACAAGACCTCTCAGGTGACGAATTCCGGCAATCTCACGATTGCCATGAACGGATCCGCTCCCAACGCATCCGCCAATAGTTTCCGCAATCAGGGCGGAGACATGACAGGCATTGCCGTACTCGGCAACGATGAGTCCGTCCTGTCGCTTCTCAACAAGAAGGGCGCAACGATCGCCATCGACATGACGATCGGCAACAGCGCCAAGGATCAGACGAACGGCATTCGCGGCTACGGCATGTCGATCGTGAGTAATACCCGAAACGAAGGCACGATTGATGCGACGGTGACGGCCAACTACGGTCAGGTCTCTGCGGATTTTGAGCCATTTTCTGCCGTTGGGTTCAATATTGACGGGGAAAAAGCCACGAACGAACTCAATCTTCCGAAGCCCCGCATTGAGAATACGGGTGTGATGAAGGCCGACGTCACCTACACGGCTCAGGGCATGACTCCGAGCATCAGTCCGTCGAAGGCCAAGGGCTGGGCGATGGGCTTCAACATGCACGGCACGAGCACGTTCGTCAACGACGGCACGCTCGAAGCGCGTTCGCATTCAACAGTGCTGGCCAAGGGTGCGTCCGTTCAGGGGAGCGACTTCATCAACAACAAGGACGCTGTTTTCGAAGCCGAAGCCACGGGCGACGGCAGTTTTGCTGCAGCGCTCCAGGTGGGGCGTCCGAATGGCGAGATGGTCGAAGTCCCGAGCTATGTGTTGAATGACATCAACGGCACGCTGACGCTTACAGCTTCTGCGCCGAAGGGTGGTGCGCACGGCATCTATCACTCTGCCGGCAAGATTGAGAACAAGGGCACGATTACCGTTTCAGCCACGGGCAAGAACGTCAACGGCGTGCATCTCTCGAAGATGGATTTGGAGCGATCTACGGCTGTCAATCCGGAATTCTTGAATGTCGGGAACCTCACCATCACGGCGAATGCGCTTGAAGCGATGCCGACGGTAGCCCATTCGGCCAACGGCATCTTGCTTGAATCCGGGACGCTCACGAACAAGAGGACCATTACGGCGAATGTTAGTGCTGACGGCTATGCGCGCGGTGTTCGTGTGTTTAATTCTCGTTTAGTCAACGAAAAGGGCGGTCGCATTGACCTGGTAGCTAAGTCGGGAGACAAGATCTATAGCGACGGTGTAGCTGAGGGGATTTGGGTTGGTAAAAATGCTACGGTTGAAAACGCCGGCGAGCTCAACATCGAACTTGACAGTCGAGTGCATTTCGTCAAGGGCATCGGTTTTGAAGACGGCTCGTCCGTGCTGAAGAATACGGGTTCGATTACGATCACTGGTACGAGTCATGGGGATGGTTCGTTTGTTGCAGATTCTACGGTGATCGATCAATCCGCCGATGCCTATGGGATGTACCTCAATACGAATGAGTCGTTTGCCAATGACGGCAAGGTATCGATTGCGGTTGATTCCCTGAAGGAAGGCGCAAAAGCCATTCGCCTTCAGCAGGGCAAATTCACCAACAACGCCTCCGGCGTGGTGGATATGACTGTCCAGGCTCACGAGAAGGCAGCCTACGGCATTGATCTCGATGGCGCAAACGGCAGTGCGAACAATGCCGGCACGATCACGATGGACGTGACGGGCGGCACAACGGAAAAGGGCAATGCCTACGGTTTGCACGCGAGTGCAAAGTCCTACGTCGCCAATACCGGCAACATGACGTTTAACCTCCACGGCGTGACGAGTGCTGCTTCGAACGCCGAAGTCGGCGCAATCGTGACGACGGGTCAGGGTACCAAGTTCAAGAACTCTGGCCGCATCGACATTACGGGCCGTCGCACGGGAGACATTGTCACGTCGGGCGACGTGCTCGGCATCCGTGTGGCTGACAAGGGTGTCTTTGACAACGCCGAAGCGGGCGTCATCACGATTGACTTGGGGCCCACCGGGAACAAGCAGGCTGCCAACTACTACGCCGTCCAGGTGCTCAATGGTTCGACCTTCGGCAACGCCGGCACGGTCAACATCACGCTCGACCATGAAGCGGACAATCTGGGAGCCGTGCACGGCCTTCTGCTTGCTTCGGATGCCGTAGTCAACAACACGGCCACGGGCTCGATCAAGATCGACGTTTCGCCCGAGGACGTGGGTTTGAGCGACGTCTTGGCCATCAACGGCCAGGAGGCCACGATCCGCAACTACGGCACGATTGAGACGAACGGTGCGGTGCAGGTGGGTTCGATTGTCGGCAGCAGTGCCAGTCTTGATGGCGGCACGGTGAAGTTCACCGGCAAGGATGCCGTGAGCACTGTGACGACCGAGCTCAAGACCGGCACGCTCGAAAATGCGGGCACGCTGACGGTCGGAGCCAAGGATTTGCCGAATTGGGCGGTCAATGTCTACGACCTCAAGAATACGGGCACGCTTAATGCGGGCACGCTCATTGCTCTCAACAGCATTGACAATACGGGTGTACTGAATCTCGACACCACGCAGCGCATTGCGATCGGACTCTATGGCAAGGATGCTGCTTCCGGCGAACATGTAACGCTTGTGAATCGCGAGTCAGGCCAGTTGTCGATCAACGTGGATGCGGATTCGGCTCTTTTAATCCAGACTGGCCACGTTGCCGGTATCGACCTCTTTTCTCCGACCAACGCCCCCGATTTGACGGGCGGCGACTTCACGAACTTCGGCACGACCAACATCACGGTCAAGAGTGAGCGGGGAACCAACTACGGCATTGTGGCCGACTCGACGCATGAGTCCACCATCCGCAATGACGGCACGCTGACGATTGATGTGACACAGACGGCTGCGGATGCCACATATGGCGTTTCCGGCATCAGGGGCAACCACAACACGACGCTTGTCAACAACGGTACGCTCTCGATTGAGGGCGCAACGGCGGGTGACGGTTACCTACAGGGCGTTGTGCTTTATGGCTCCGAGACCTCGCGCGGCAGTTTCCGCAACGACGGTACGACGAGCATCACGCTTTCGGCCAATGACGGTCTTGATCCGGCCACGGCGACGAATGCCGGTGCGATCGGCCTGCACTTGAGCTATGGCGACGGTGTGAACACGGGCGACATGACGCTCGACATTGCTGGCCTTCGCACGGATGCCATCAAGCTTGAGAATGGTTCGACCTTTACCAACAGCGGCAGCATCACGGTCAATTCGAAGGCGTCCGAAGGTAATGATCAGGCCATTTTTGTGATTAGCGGCTCGACTTTCACGAACACCGAAAGCGGTCATTTCACCTACAACTACATCAACGAAGATCCGTTGCTGAAGACGGCCTCGTCGGACGGCTTGTCGACGACGGGTGGTAGTTCCAGCGTCAATCAGGGCACGATCGATATTCATCTTAAGGACTTGGCCCAACGCGAGACCGGGAAGTTCATGAAGGGCTTCTATGTCGGCGATAAGGCGACCTTCACGAACAGCGGCGTGATCAACCTGACGAGCGAAACGCAGGGCAGCGTTGAAGCCATCGACGGTGCGGTTGCCGTCAACGGCGTGTTTGAGAACCTGGGTGATGTGACGCTCGACGTCACGTCTCACGGCAGTGATCGCCAGGTTTGGGTAGGTGTCGGCACGCTCAACAACAAGAAGAACCTCACCGTGACGGCCTTGAACGACGGCAACGGTGATGTGGTCGGCTTCATGCACGACTGGAAGTTCACGACGCCTGATGTGCAGACCCTCCACGTCTCGAACGAAAAGGACATGACGCTCACGCTCACGGCCAATGCCGGAGATGCGATGGTCTTTGACATGCAGGGTTCCGAGCGCTTTGACAATACGGCCAACGGCGTGGTGACGGCCAATGTCTCGGGCGGCACGGCTGCCAAGGGCTTTGTGCTGGGCGACACGACGATCTTCGCCAACGACGGCACGCTCAATCTGACGCTCACGGGGCTTGCGGCTGATGCGACGCTCGCAGGCTTTGAAGCCTTGTCTGACGGCATGACCTCCACCAATTCTGGCGATCTGACGATCACTCTGGCTGGAAACGGCAAGACTGCTGCGGGTCTCAAGAGCGATGTGGCCGGAGCACGCTTTGTGAACAACGATACGCTCGCGATCAATGCGACGGGTTCATTTGAGAACCTGACGGGTATTGATTGGGCGGGTGAAGTGGCCAATGCGGGTACGATCACGACGAATGCGGGTCTCAACATCGGTTCCGTGACGGGTGCAGGTTCCTTGACCGTCACGGGCGGTGATGTCCGTGTCGGTTCGCTTACCGATCAGCAGAGCGTAACGCTCAGGAATGTGGGCTCTGCAGCGTTTGATACGATCAGCATGAAGTCGGGCACGCTCTCCATTGAGAGCGGCAAGACGACTGCCAAGGTCACGGGGACGAGCACGCTTAAGCATCTGACGAACGCAGGCAATCTGACGCTCGGCGGCACGTTGACGCTGGGCGCTTCCGGCGCACAGGGCTCGCTCACGAACACGGGCACGCTCACGATGGGCGATGCGCACGTGGTGGGGAGCGTACTCAACAGCGGCACCTTTACGTCCGGTGACATGGACGTGGCGGGGTCTGTCCACAACACGCGAACGGGCGTGATGCAGACGGGCACGCTCACGGTGCGCGGCGACAGAGCCCTCACCAATGAAGGTGAAATGACGGTTGCCGACACGTCGTCGGTTTTCGGTACGCTCACCAACACCGGCACGATCTATCTCTACGACAAGTCCCTCGTTGGTGAGGACGGTCAGATCGAGAACAAGGACGAGCTGCTTGTGTACGGCACGCTGGAAGTCAACGGTCTTTTGATCAATCTGGGCACGTCGAAGGCCGAGGAGCTGATTCTCAACGGCGAATCCGTCTCGGGCGTGCAGAGTGCGTTCTTCTCCATGGATCGCGCCAATGAGGGTGCGGAGTCGATTGTCCAGTCGGGCGAAATCAACGCCAAGCGCACGAACTACGGCAAGGACTACTGGGGCACCGTGACGGTTAATGCCGTCTACGAAAACCATGATCTTGTCTTTGCGGGTTCGAGCGACACGGTGCTCGACCAGTCGGGACAAGCGCTTGCGGGCAGTGGTATGACGATTGCCGCAGGCGGTTCGATTCTCAATCAGTCGGGAGCCACGCTGCGTGTCAACGGCGCTCTGGACAACTCCGGCACGATCTCGGGCGGAACGCTCGCCCTGGATGCGGGAGGCCAGTTCACGAACCGCAAGAACGTGAACGTGGACAAGCTCACGGGCTCGAACCTGACGTTCACGCAGGGCGAAGCCGGCGCGTCCTTTGAGACGGCCAAGAATGAAGTGACGAACTCCCAATTCGTTTGGACGCAGGGTTCCATTTCGCTCGATGCCCTCGGCAAGGGAAATCGTTATGAGTTGGGCGGCCATGTCGGCGACAGCGTGACGGTTGACCTCGATCTTCTGACTTCGGACTCGACGGTGAACATCGGTCAGGGGGCCGAACTGGCGGTCGGCACGATTTCGCTTGACGGAACGGAAAGCACCGTCACGCTCGCGGGCGGCACGTTGAAGACCAGTCTCGATCAGATCTTCTCCGACGTTGAAGTGAACGGCGCGGTCGACATCGATGCCGAGTCCTCGAAGGATACGGTGAACGTGGCCGGCATCACGGTCGCAACCGGCGTGGGCGGCATCAAGGATGCGGTCTCGAAGGGGATTGCGTTCAACAGCGGCACGGTGGCCTTTACGGACCGCGTGTTTGCGCTTGATGTCGCGGGCGACGTGCTCGCGAAGCTCGAAGCCGATGACAACGGCACTCTGGAAGTGGCCTTCAACGGCAAGGCGGCAGGCGTGGATGCCTTTACGGTGGATGTGGCCAACAAGGTTGTGGCCACGAAGCCCGAAGGCGGGTCGACCTATGCGGTCTTTACGGGTGAAACGCTGGTCAACAAGGACGCAGAAGAGCCGGGGCTCGGCTACACGCAGCTTGTGGTCGGGGACATTGATCCTCGCGGACGCTATACGCCGAACAAGAACACGCATCGCGTTGAGCAGTCGATGGGCTTCAAGAACGTGACGGGCGTCACGGGCGGCCTGTACATCCACGACGCGCGCTTCGTGCTCGTGGGCGACAAGGATCAGGCGATAGACCTCGCCGACGGTCTCGTGCAGGTGATCGGCGGGAGCATGAGCGGTGACGGTCTCACGCTCGGCTCTTATGGTTCCGAAGCTGCCACGAAGGGCCATTTGGCAGAACTCAATCTGGGCGTTTTTGCAGAAGACGGCGGCTACCGCGTGGCGGGCGGCGCGACGGACGTGCACAACGGCGACTTCACGGTGGATGCGCTGCGTCTGGGCGGCACGCTCACGGTGGGCGACAAAGACCGCGACGACAAGGGCAACGCCAAGCTCACGATCGGCAATCTCACGGCTTACGCGGGCGAGCTTGTCAATCATGGCAACACGCATATCGGCACGGTAGCCTCGGGCGACGACAAGCCCGTGATCAAGCTTGAGAACTACGGGTCGATGACCATCGACAATGGGCTTGTCGAAGGGCGTCTTCTCAACAAGGAAGGCGGCACGCTTACGACGGGCAATCTGACGCTCGGCTATACCGACAGCCTAAACAACGGCACGTGGACTGCCGAATCGCTCACGATTGCCGGTGCGAAGCAGTATGTGGGCGATCTCATCAGTCGCGGCGAACTCTACAACGCGTCGACCCTCAATGTGGCCAACGGCCTCACGCTGGAGTCGACCGCCCTCACGCAGCCCGAAGCCACGGGCGGCGTGCTCACCAACCGCTCGACGATTCGCAGCAAGCCCGCAGCGCTCACGGTGGGCGGCACGTTCACGATGAAGGAGAAATCGTCCTTCACGAACGAAGGCAAATACGCCCTCTTTACGGCTGACGCCATGGAGATGGCGCAGAGCAGCACCGTGACGAACCGGGTCGACGGTGCGATCACGATCAAGAACCATGCAAATATTGCGGGCAACTGGACGAACGAAAAGGGCACGTCGAATTTCGGTGCCCTGACGGTGACGGATACGGGCTCGATGATCAACAACGGCACGCTTGCCGTGGGCGGGAAGACCGATCTTGCGGGTTCTCTGACTGGTACGGGCAATGCAACGCTTGACGATCTGACGATTGATCCGACGGGCGTGCTTGCCATGACGGGTGCAGGTGCGCTGACGGCAGGTGACGTGGTGGTGAACGCGGGCGGCATGATGTCCGTGGCGGGCGCCTCGACGCTTGCTTCGCTCACGGCAACGAATGCGGGCGAATTGGCGTTTGGCACGCTCTCGATGACGGGCGACCTGAATCTCACGGGTTCCGTCATGACGGCTCTGCTCTCCCAGGCAGGGAATGTGACGCTCTCGGGCTCTCAGTTGACGAGCCAGCGTGATGCAACGTTCGCGTCTTTCACGATGACGGGCAGCGAAGCCGCGTTCGGCAACACGACCGTGGCGGGCGATGTGTCCGTGACGGGCGGTGTCCTCACCACGGGCAACCTGACGGGACAGAACCTCACGGTTCGTGATCAGGCGTCCGTGAACGGCAAGACTGCGCATGTGGCAAGCCTTGACGCGAAGGACGGCACGATTGTGCTCGATGCCATCACGTCCGACGGCACGATCCTGCTCGACAACACGACGCTCAAGGGGCATGTGGTGTCCGGTACGGACATGACCGTCACGAACGCGGGTGCAGTGACCTCGACGGGTGCAACGACGCTCAATTCCCTCACCATGACGAATGCCGAGGATTCTTCCTTTGGTGATCTGACGGTGAACGGCGTGATCGATCTGACCAACACCAAGCTCACGGCCAATCTCGTGAAGGGCGGCGACACGACGCTCTCCGCGTCCGACATCACCTCCAAGGGCACGACCGAACTGACTTCGCTTGCGATGACGAACGGCTCGAACGCAGTCTTCGGCACACTCACGATTGGTGGCACGTTCGATGTTAACGGCTCGATCCTGTCGGCCAATATCGCAGAGGCCGGCATTGCCACCGTCACGAACGGCGGCAAGGTGACCTCCACGGGCAAGACGACGCTTGCAAGTCTCACGATGACGGACGCTCAGGAGTCGTCCTTTGGCGACCTCACCGTGACGGGTGACGTGAATCTCACGAATACCAAGCTCACGGCTAATCTCGCCTCTGGTGAGGATGTTGATCTTACGGGTTCGACGCTCGTCTCTACGGGCGTATCCAATCTGACGACGCTTTCCCTTGCCGAGGGTTCGGATGCCCAGTTCGGTTCCGTGAACGTCGCGGGCAATCTTGATGTGAACGCTTCCGTCCTCAAGGGCGAGCTGACACAGGCAGGCGCAACGACGGTCGGCGCAAACGGGCAGATTCTCTCGTCCGGCCCGACGACGCTCGAAAGCCTCACCATGACGGATGCCGAAGATTCTTCCTTTGGTGATCTGACGGTCAACGGCGTGGGCGAACTGACCAATACCAAGCTCACGGCGAACCTTGTGAAGGGCGGCGACACGACGCTCTCCGCATCCGACCTCACCTCCGAGGGCACGAGCGAACTGGCTTCGCTTGCGATGACGAACGGCTCGAACGCAGCCTTCGGCACGCTCACGGTGAACGGTGCGCTTGATGTCAATGCATCTACCTTGACGGGCGATGTTGCTCAGGCGGGTGCCACCACCGTCACGAACGGCGCTCAGGTGACTTCCTCCGGCAAGACGACGCTTGCAAGCCTCACCATGATGAACGCCAAGGATTCGGCCTTTGGCGAACTCACGGTGACGGGTGACGTGAATCTCACGAACACCAAGCTCGATGCCGATCTGCGCAAGGCAGGCAACGTGACGCTCGAAGGCGCAACGCTTGCGTCAGCGGGTGCAACGACGGTTGAGAACTTCGCGCAGACGAACGGCACGACCACCTTTGGCGACTTGACGGCCAAGACGGTGTCTGTGACGGACGGTGCGTTCACGACGGCGGGTCTCACGGCTGAGACGGCGGCCTTTGCGGGCAAGACCTCTCAGGTGACCTTGAACGGCCTCACCACGGTGGGCACGCTCACGGCGACGGGCACGAACGTCAAGACGTCGGATCTCGTCATTACCGATGCGCTCACGAACGACAGCACCTTGACGGGCAAGACCTTCAAGGCGCAGGGGACTGACGGCAAGCAGGTTGTCGTGACGAATGCCGGCACGCTCACCTTCTCGCAGGGTTCGGGTTCGGTGGCCTACAGCCAGACGGCTGGAGCCTTCAATGTTGCGACCAACAACTTTGCCAATTCTACCTTCGACGTGAAGGGCGGCACGGTGAAGACGAACGGTCTGGGCAAGGGCAATGCCTGGACGCTGGGCGGCGTGAAGGACGCTTCCGTTCTCATGACGCTTGATCGCCTCACGTCGGACGGTTCCGTCTCGATCAACGAAGGCGCAACGCTTGAAACCTCGCTCATCGCCCTTGACGGCAAGAACGAGACGGTGGTGCTCGCCGGCGGTACGCTCGCCACGATGATGGATCAGATCTTCGACGACGTGAAGAAGGATCAGGGCATCGACATCGGCGCAGGCAAGCCCGGCGACATCGTGGATGTCGAAGGTCTCAACGCCGTTGTGGGCGTGGGCGACATCAAGGACGAAGTGTCGACCGGCATCGGGTTCAACGCGGGCACGGTGGCCTTCAACGACAAGGTCTACTCCCTGACGCTCGCAGCCGACGTGCTCGGCAAGCTCGAAGCGGACGACGGCGGCGACCTGGAAGTTGTCTTCAACGGTCGAGCCAATGTCAATCAGTTCACGGTGGACGTTGCCAACGGCATCGAAGCCACGCAGGGCGGCAAGCCCGCACATGCGGTCTTCGCCGGTGAAACGCTCATCAATGCCGACAAGACCCAGCCCGACCTGCAGTACGCGAAGCTCGTCGTCGGAACGGCTGATCCGGCCATTGCGGATGCGCACAACCTCACGCAGTCCATGGGCTTCATGAATGTTACGGGTGTGGCCGACGGTCTCTTCATCCGTGGTGAGGATACGGAATTCGTCTTGGTCGGCGTCGATGAAAAGGCGCAGGGCGTGGGCGACATCCACAACTTCATGCTCGCCGACGGTGCGGTTGACGTGGGCGAAGGCGCAGCCTTCACGATGGGTTCCTATGGCAAGGCCCTCGGCACGGAAGGCAAGCTCACCGCCATCACGAACAACGGCACGGTGAACGTCAAGAACGGCGTCTTTACGGTTGAATCCCTCACCGGCAACGGCACGCTGGCCGTTTCCGACAAGGATCACGCCAAGGTGGCCGCCGCCCTCAAGGCGACGACCCTCGAACAAGCTGCCGTCAACAACTTCGGCACGATTGAAGCCCATGCGATGACGGTGGGTTCGCTCGATAACGCCGGCACGGTCAATGCCGACACCCTCACGGTCGACGACATGAATGCAGCGGCCACGAGCTCGATCACCGCCGAAACCTTTGTGCTCAACAGCACGGCTACCAATGCGGGCACGGTGAATGCCAAGACCGCAACGGTGGCGACGGGTGCTCAGTTGACGAACACCGGTTCCTGGACGGGCAATGCGCTTGATGTGGACGGCACGTTCGTCCATAACGGCAAGACGCTCGATGTCGCCACGGCCACGATTGACGGCACGCTCACGAATGCGGGTGCTGCCGACATTGATGCGCTCACGATCAACGGACACGTCGATCAGACGGGTTCTCTCACGGCCAAGGGCGTGACGGTTGCGGACAATGCAGACATCGTCAACAACGGTTCCCTCATCACGGATACGCTCACCCTCAAGGGAGCCTATGCGGGCAAGGGCGACCTCACGGTGAACGTCAAGACCGATTTGACGGGTTCGCTCGTCTCGACAGCTGACGGCATCAAGCTGGGCGACCTCACCGTCACGGACGGCGATCTGACCGCGCTCAACCTCACCACGGGCAATGCCACGGTGACGGGCAAGAGCACCGTCACGCTCGACAACTGGACGGGCAAGACGGTGACGCTCTCGGGCACGACGGCGGTAGCCGATGCCATGACGTCTGATGCCCTCACCACGACGGGCACGCTCACGGCGGGCAATCTCACGACGAAGACGCTTGAGCAGAGCGGCACGCTCCGCGTGACGAAGACGCTCACGGCTGACAACGCGACGCTCTCCGGCAAGGCGACGGTCGACGGCCTCCTCGACGTTGACGTGCTCACGCAAAAGAGCGGCGAACTCGTGGCCCAGAACGTTGATGCCACGGAAGTCTCTCTGTCCGGCAAGGCGGATGTGGGCACGCTCGCCTCCGACACGCTCACGGTCTCGGGTTCTCTCGAAGCCGACGAAGTGACGACGAGCACCTATGAGCAGACCGCAGGCTCTGCCGACATCGGCACGCTCACGAGCACGACCCTTGCGAACGCGGGCGACATGACCGTCGGCACGATGGATGCGGCGCTTGCCAACACGGGTACGCTCACCATCAAGACGGGCTTTGCGCTAACGGGCTCGAATGCCGGCACGATCACGGCTGAAGCCTCCAAGGGAACGTTGACGGACTTCACGAACAACGGCACGGCCTCGTTCGGTAAGACCACGGCCACGGGGCTTGCCAACAACGGCACGATCACCTTTGCCGACGCGACGCTCGAAGGGGCGAATAACAACACGAAGGACATGTCTGCGGACATTCTCAACGTGAAGGGTTCGCTCACGACGACGGGCACGCTCACGGCGGGCAACACCACCGTAACGGGCACGCTCAGCGTCAATGGCGGCAAGACCTCGCTCGATGCGCTCAATCTCAAGGGAACCCTCGGCACGAAGGGAGAACTCACGGCCCGGAAGGCCGAGATCACGGGTTCCTTCAATCTGACGAGCGGCAAGACCACGATTGGCAACGCCACGGTCAACAAGGGCCATGTGAACGTCGCGGGCGGCAGCTTCCACGCAGATGCCTACACCCAGAAGGGCGGGTCTCTCACCCTTGCTCAGGGCGGATCGTTCACGTCGGGCAACCTCATCGTCTCGGGCTCCGACATCACGCTGGGCGACGCCGCGCTTAACGCCGAAGGTTCCATCAAGGACTCGAACATCACGATCACCGCCGGCAACTGGGCCGACAACCTCCTGGGACTTACCAACACCGACAAGGGTGCTCTGGGCGACAACGACTTCACCCTCACGGGCGGTGTGCTCGATCTTGGCGACAAGACGCTCACGTCGAGCGGAACCGTCACGACGACGGGCGGCACGCTCGTGGCCGACAAGATTGCGCTCGACGGCAAGACCCAGGGCACGATCACGGTGGGCGGCACGGGTACGCTGCAGACGTCGTTTGATCAGATCTTCCATGACTTCGTGGTCGAAGGCGTGGAAATCACGGCCACCAACTGGGAAGAAGGCTGGGGTGCCGTGCACGGTCAGGTGATCGAGGCGGCGACCGACGTGGGCGACATCAAGTCGAGCATCACGACGGGCATCAAGTTCGAAGGGGGCTCCCTCTCCTTTACGGACGAAGCCTTCCGCACCGACTTGGTCGCTGAAGTGGGCAGCGCCTTGGCCAAAGCCTTCGGCAACGGCAAGGTCAACGTCGAATTCCTCGGCCACGCAGTGGACGACTTCACGCTCGATACGATCCATAAGCTCGAAGAGGACGGCATGGCCGACAAGACCCAGGGCCTCGTCTTTGCGGGTGACGATCTCATCAACAACTCCGGCGACAAGACGCTCGACGTGGGCAAGTCCGATACGGACGACATCCACATGAATACGGGCTTTGCCGGCGTAACCGATACGGATCACATCAACATCAAGGACGGCTTTGAGTTCGTCTTGGTCGGCAAGACCGATAAGGACGGCAAGCCTTCCGGCGACAAGCTCCTTTCGGATGCTGAAAACGGTGGCTCCGTCCACGTGAACAACGGCACGCTCACGCTCGGCTCCAACGGCGTCAAGGACAAGACGGGCGGCACGCTCGCAGAAGTTGTCCTCGATGAACAAGGTAACCTCGTCATCAAGAACGGCGACTTCACGGTCGAGCGCATCGAGTCCGACGGCACGCTTCATGTCACGGGCGGCGGTTCGCTCACCTCGAACGACGTGACGCTCGATAAGGGCGACAACAAGATTGACGAGGGCGGCGTGCTCGTTGTCGAAGACGGTGAGCCAAACGGCAACCTTCACATCAAGGGTGACGGCGCGCTCACGAACGAGGGCACGCTCATCGCGGGCGGCAAGGATTCGCATGTCGATACCCTTGTCGACGGCGATCTCGTCAACAAGGGCACGGGGCTCTATGACGACATGACGATCACCAACGGCGGCCACTATCACAACACCTCGACCGGCAAGGATGCGGGCGACCGCATCGACGTGGCTGAGGGCGGCAAGTGGACGAATGACGGCCAGTCCTCCTGGGGTCAGGTCGACATCAACGGGCAGTTCGAAAACAATGGCGGCCTCGAAATCGGTGACGACAAGGCTGAAACCGACGACTTCCACGTGGGGCCCGAGGGCAGCGTTGATCAGAACGGCCAGCTTGATGCCTCGAATGCGGGTCACGCCCAGATCGACGGCAGCTTCACGACGGGGGAACTCACGCCTGAAGGCAAGCCCGACGACAACGCTTGGTCGAAGTTCGACGATGTGACGGTTGGCAACGGCGGTCATCTCGAAAACAACGGCACTGAGCTCGGCAACGGTCTCGTCGTGGATCAGGGCGGCGAATACGTCAACAACGGTCATTCGAACTGGGGTTCCGTGGACATCGCGGGCAACGGCGACAACAACGGCGACCTCACGATTCGCGGCGACGGCAAGGACGATACGCCGGACTTCATCGTTGAAGGCAGCGGCTCCATGACGAACGACGGCACGCTCATTGCCGGCGGTGAGGATACGAAGAACGACACGCTCGTTGAGGGTGATCTCGTCAACAAGGGCACGGGCCTCTACGACGACATGACGATCACCAACGGCGGCCACTATCACAACACCTCGACCGGCAAGGATCAAGGCGACAAGATCGACGTGGCCGAAGGCGGCAAGTGGACCAACGACGGCCAGTCCTCCTGGGGTCAGGTCGACATCAACGGCGGTGCGACGAACAACGGTGATCTCATCATCGGCAACGGCAACGACAAGGATGACGACTTCCACATCGGTCCGGACGGCTCGCTTGAGAACAACGGCCACATCGACGCGGGCAACTCCGGCACTGCCGACATCGAGGGCGACCTCATCAACGGCAGCCTCACGCCCGAAGGCAAGCCCGATGAAGATGCGACCATCAAGTTCGAGGATGCCGTTGTGCATCCGGGCGGCAAGCTCGAAAACAACGGGACCGAAGAAGGCGATTCGCTCGTCGTCGAAAACGATGGCGAATACATCAACAACGGCAATTCCAACTGGAACGACGTCACGATCAACGAAGGCGGCCACGGCTCGAACAACGGCAAGCTCGATGTTGAAGACGATCTCGTCATCGACGGCATCTTCGACAATGACGGCACGATCAACGCCGGCAACACCGTCATCGGCGGTGACTTCAACCAGACGGACGACGGCGTTCTCAACACGGGCGACCTCACGGTTCGTCCGGGCGGCGACATCGACATGGACAAGGGCGAGATCAACGTCTCCGGCGACCTTAATCTCAACGGTGCAAACGTTGTGATCGGCAACTGGAAGGCCCTTTCGCCCGACAACCGCGTCTCGCCGACGTGGAGCGCCGAGAAGCCCCTCGATGGCAAGCTCTGGGTGATCGGCAACGGCGACCTCACCTTCGGCACCGCCTCTGAAGGCTTCGCGGACAAGATCCAGAAGTTCGACGAAAAGGTTCCGGGGCTTACGGGCGCAGCCGCCCGCGTGACGGTCGGCCAGACCGTCACGATGGGCAAGGGTTCTTCCCTTGCCGTGGGCTCCAACGTTTGGAATCCTGCCAAGGACGAAGGCCGCGTTGAGATGAAGGAAGGCTCCGTCTACTTCGGACGCGACTCCTACGTGCTCATCGACATCGGCAGTCTCGGCGACGCGCCGGCTTTTACGACCACGGTCGAAGGCGCGACGGCCACCGTCGAGCACGGCGCAAGCCTTGTCTTCGGCAACCTGACGAAGACGGGCGAATTCACGCTCCTCGAAGGCTTTGACCTTTCCGCCAACCTTGGTGAGGACGGTGACTGGAAGGGCGGCTGGGACGGGGAAGACCTCTACATCGTCAATGACGACGGCTCCGGCCTTGACTACTTCATCCAGCTTGACGTGGACAAGGACGGCAACAAGGTGAGCGCCAATGTCGACGTGGCCGACTTGGAGACGGTCTACCCCGACATCGTTCTGCCAGGACTCGGCAACGAAGCGCTGCAGGATTGCGCCAAGGGCAACGATTCGTCCTTCATCTGCGGCATCGTCAAGGATGAAAACCTCACGGTCGAAGAAAAGACGCGAATCATCAATTCCGTCGCGCAGATCGCCTCCGTGGGCGGCACGACCGCTTCGGCCTATGCCGACATGGGACTCGTCTCCGACGTGCTCGAAGATCGCCTCTCCTTCACGGGACCGACGCACAAGGATGGTCAGCTTCTGCAGATCCCCGCGACCGACGCCCTTTGGGTTGAGGTGATCGGCGGGAAGACCAAGACCGGTTCTCTCGCGCTCTCGAACCTTTCGGGCGGCGTCAAGAGCGACACCTACGGCGTGATGATCGGTGCGGATGCGCTCATGCCCAAGCCTGGCGTCAAGGTGGGCGGGGCGTTCTCGTACCTCTCGGGCAGCCTCACGAGCACCGGCAACGGTCTAGCGACTACGAACGACTATGACACCTACGGTGCGCATCTCTATGCGGCCTGGACGCCCACCACGAAGTTCAACCTTGTCGGACACGTGGACTGGATGCTTCAGGACTCCGACATTTCGATGAGCATCGGGACGGACAGCTTCGGCAAGGCTTCGGCCAAGCCCAACGTCAATGTCGCTCAGGCCGGCATTCGTGCCGAGGTTCGCGAAACCGTGGGCGTCTTCGACATCGTGCCGCACGTGGGCCTGCGTGCCGTCTACACCAAGACGGATGACTTCAAGACCAAGATCGACGGCAAGAACGCCTTCCGAAATGCGCTTGAAGACACCTTCACCGTGCAGATGCCCATCGGCCTGACGGTCTCGGGCTACGTCCCAGCGCAGGGAGGATGGACGGTCGCACCGAAGGCCGACATCACGTTCGTGCCGCAGCTGGGCGATACCGATCAGACCTCTACGGTGTGCGGCACGGCCATGTCTTCGTCCGACAGCGTCACCGGCGCATTCGCGGGCGAATACTACGGTCAAGTCAAGCTTGGGCTCACGATGATCAATCCGAAGGCCGACACCTCCTTCGGCGGGACTGTGGGCTATGCCCGTGGTGATGCCGGCAAGAAGGACCTGACCTTCGGCGTGCAGTTCACGAAGAACTTCTGACTTCTGATGACTAGTTGAGGCGATCTGCAAAGGTTGCCTCGACCCAACCCAGAACCGCCCGGGCGTGTGAAAGTGTCCGGGCGGTTTTGCATTTGGAAGACGAAAAAAAAGCGATAGACGTCGTCTGTAAGTCAATAGGTTGGTGGTTGTACCTATGGAAAAGCCCAACCCCTCGGGGAAAACCCATCCGCCAAATCTGAAACGATTGTCTATCAGAGAGTCGGTTGTAACAGATTGTCAAGTAAAAGCGACGCATGTTGGGTTTCGTCTCCTGCGCACGCACTTATTGCAAGGTGATTTACAAAAGTTACAAATTCAAGTTGCGCAGACGCACGTGGTAGAAACCCGAAAGCACCATTTGGTTTGATCTAGATCAATAAATGGGGGGGGCTGGGTAGTCTGTCAGTTGCACTTTCTCGTCATTTCGGGAGAGGCAGGACCAATCAACCAATTTGGAGAATTTGTCATGAATCGCGTTTTCAAGACCAAGTGGAGCGTGGCTCACCAAGAATATGTCGTCACAGACGAAAAGCACACGACCAAGGGTAAGGCCGCCAAGAGTGCGGTGGCGCTCGCCGTGGCGGCGCTGATGCTTGGTGCCGGCGTTGCCTCTGCTGCGTACATGGATCCCGGCTTTGTCGCCAAGAACTCGACTCAGTTGGAACAGGCCAAGAAGTCCTGGGAGACTGCTGAGTATCAGAAGGACTGGGGGCTGGCGGCCATGAATGCCTCGACGGCTTATGCGCTGGGTTACCATGGTCAGGGCGTCAAGGTTGGCGTGATGGACTCGGGGGCTTTGTTGCAGAAGCACTCGGATTTGGCAGGTGATCGCTTTACTGCCGCTTCTGCAAAGGGGGAGTATGGTTCTAACGGTAATCGTTATCCTCAGGAAGTGGGGGCTGATGGAAAAGGTGGCTTGCCTTATCAGAAGGGTGAAAAATTTGACATCGATGGCAACTGGACAGAAGGAGTCAATGATTCTCACGGGACGCATGTGACAGGTACCGTAGGCGGTAATCGCGACGGTAACGAATTCCATGGTGTTGCTTGGGGATCTGATATTGTCGTTGGCAATACGGGTGCTACCGATAGTAACAACTATGGCCCCTTTCAGGATTATGCGTACTTCAAAGCAGCCTGGACTGGCGTAGCAGAAGAGGTTGCTAAGGCTAACGGTGAACGCGGCGGTGTGATCAATAATTCCTGGGGTACGAATACCCGTGTTGAAAATCAGCAGGATCAGGGGTTTGACGGTTATAACACTGGCGTTCATCTGAATGTGAACACCAATGCTGAAACCGATTACGAATTCATGCTTTTCGCGAAACGTTATGGTCAGGATGGCTTTAACGAGGTCGCTGATGACGGTATCACGGATGACAAGTCCTTTGTATATGCAGCTTACGAGGCTGTGAAGGATAAAAACATCGTTCAGATTATGACGACGGGCAACCGCGACATGAAGAATCCGTACTATCGTGCTCTTTATCCTCTCTATAACCCCGGCGCTGAAAAGCATTGGATTGCTGTTGCCGGCCTGAAGCAGGGTGCTGAAGAAGGTACGTATGAACTAATCAAGAACTTCAATGAAGCCGGTCAGGGCAAGTGGTGGACGGTTGCCGCTCCTGGTAACGGCATCTACTCCAGCACGACGGACGATAACGGCAATCCGGGTTATGCTGCCTGGGGCGGCACGTCTATGGCCGCACCGCACGTGGCCGGTGCCATGGGTGTTCTGATGTCCCGCTATGACCAGATGAATGCGCTTCAGGTTCGCGACGTGATGTTCACGACCGCGAATCACAAGAATGCTGACGGCTCCAACATGGAAGGTTGGACGGATACCGTCGGTACGGTTCGTAAGGATGGTGAAGTGTCCGATCGCATGGGTTGGGGTGTGCCCGATCTCGACAAGGGCATGTACGGTCCGGGTCAGTTCCTCGGCAAGTTCGACTACAACATGGCTGCGGAAGGCTCGCTCGACGTTTGGACGAACGACATCACCAACGTTGCTCTTGACCAGCGTCGTGCCGAAGACGAAAAGTGGATGAAGGATACCGCGAACGGTACCAAGCTTCCCTATGACCAGATCGTTGACGGTTCCGGTTTTGTGGTTAAGGACGGTGATGCCAATGTCACCGAGGATGAACGCACGAGCCACATTGTCGGCGACGCTGAACAGAAGCTCTTGTTGGAAGCATATGCTGAACGTGCTAATGCCATCAAAGACAAGATGGACAATAACAACGCTGGCTATAAGGGTTCTCTCGTCAAGCGTGGCGAAGGCACCCTCGTCATGACGGGCAACAACACCTATCGTGGTGGCACGACCGTTGAAGGCGGTACGCTCCTTGGCTTTGCCGAATCCTTCGGTGTGACGGGTGATGATGCCAATGCCACGGCCAACGGTAAGGTTGTTGTCAATGGCGGCAACTTTGGCTTGCTTGAAACGTACACCGACAACTTCACCATGACGGGTGAACATAAGGCCGGCGTTCACGGTGATGTTCAGAAGGCTGCCAACGATGCGGGTCACTCTGTTGATGTCACTGTCAATAAGGACGGCGCCTTCTATGTTGTTGCCGGTCACGACGTGACGATGGGCACCTTGACTCTCAATGAGGGTGCAACCTTTGCTGTCGGTACTTTTGACAACAATGTGTTGAAGGAAGCCTATGTGGGTGAAACGCAGACGGGTACTCTGACCGCTGAGAAGATTACCGGTCTCGATAACGCCACGATCAAGCCTGATCTTGGTGACTCCGCCTTCTTCGATACGAAGCTTGAGATCAAGGACAACAAGTTGACGGCCAGCGTCTCTCGCAATGAAGACGTCAACTTCGCAACTTATGCTTCCAATGCCAATGGGAATGCTATTGCCGGCGCTATTGAAGGCGCGGGTTCCGGTGCTCTCTTTGATGCTTTGATTGGCGCTTCGAAGGGTGACGTTGCCAAGACCTACAACTCTCTGGGCGACGACTTCATCCTCAATACGCGCAATGCGGGCATTGTGAACGGCATGACGCTCTCTCGCGCCATCAAGGATCAGGCCGCAGGCATCGGTGAAAGCCGCAAGGTCGAAATGGCCGACGGCACGGCTCGCCTCTGGGCGACGGGTGTCGGCAGCTGGTCTGCGCTTGACTACGGCCAGTCCGACATGGACAGCGACTTCTACGCCGGCCTCTTCGGTGCTGAAGTCGACGTCTGCTCCGCCACGAAGCTCGGTCTCTTCTTTGGTGCCGGTTCGACCGACAACAAGGCGGGCGACAACAAGGTTGAAAGCGACGACATCCACTTCGGCGCGTATGGCGTCACGAACTTCAGTGACGTCGTCAACGCCACCTACGGCTTCGTCTACAGCCATCAGTCGGCTGATGCCACCCGCGCTCTGCAGGTTGGCTCCCAGCTTGGCATGAATGCCTTCTCGGGCGACACGGACATCACTCAGATCTTTGCTGAAGCTGCTTACACGGGTCTCAACACGAGCGCCTACAGCATCGAGCCGTACTTCGGCCTGAGCTGGATCCATGCTGAATCCGACGGCTTCAACGAACAGATCGGCACGATGGCCTTCTCGACCACCACCGAAGATCAGGACGTTCAGGTCACGACGCTTGGCGTTCGCAGTGCCATCCCGTTCACGATGGGCGAAACCAAGGTTGCGCTCAAGGGTGACGTGGCTTGGAACCACTTCTTCGGCGACACGGAAGCCGAAGCTTCGATGGCTCTCGCCGGCTCCGGCGTGGCTCACCTGAAGGGCGGCGAACTCGGCGACATGGCCTCCGTTGGTCTCGGTGTGGAAGCTCAGGTCGGCAAGATGACGACCATGGGTCTCTCCTACACCGGTGCCTATGACGGCGACATCACGTCGCACGGCATCTCCGCCAATGTCCGCTTCAACTTCTAATCTGAAGCAGAGGACGTGACCCGATTGGTCGTCGGGTCACACGGTACCGACCGAACTCGCAGTCGGTCGGTACCTTTCTCAAGCGTCTGGCCATGAGGATGCTTGAGAAAGGCAGTTGGTCCTGCTTGGGCTGCAGACTCTCGCTTGCAACCATTTGCGCCCTGTCGGCATCCGTCGACAGGGCGTTTTCTCTAGTCCAAATCGGGAAAGCATGCGAGGGTGGTGGCAATTTGTTAGCGGTAAGCGATTCTGAGACTAAACACCCAACTGCGATTCTGAGACTAAACCTCACAAAAGAGACGTAAACACCGGCGCGCGTTGGTGGGCAACACCGAAGTGGGCGTAGCCCACGAGGTGGAGCACAACAACGCGCGCGCCGCCGCGCCGCCGCGGCGGAACGGCGGCCGGAGGACGCGTATCGCCTACTTGTTTCGGGCGGCGTTCAATTTGTCTTCCAACTCCTTGGCAGCCTGCAACTGAGCCTCTTTCTTCTCACGCTTTTCGATCCCTTGGTTCGCCCACGTCGTCATTGTGGTTTTCCAAGGTGATGGACGCTGGGCGGCAATTTTCGAGACACGAGCATCAATGGTTTTGGAGGTTTCTCCCGACTCTTCGACAGCGTTCGCAATCTGGGGTTTCTTGTCGTATCGTTCATGGGACTTGAACATCACGGGGCGGTAGGTCTTCTGCACCTTGCGGCCTTCACGTCGGCACTCCTCCTCCCATCTCACTTGGTCGCACCAGTACAGCTCTACGTGTCCGTCCTTGAAGGTCACGACCTCGATGTCTGTCTTCTTCATGGCGTACCGCATTGTCGAGTCGAGACCGATGATCTGAAGGATTTCTTTCCCACAAGACACCGTCAGATTTGTGCTGACGACACGGGTCTGCCAGTTGGCTAACACCACATCAAGGCTGGCAATGTCATCCTCATTCAGACGAATATGGCTATCCTTACTATCGGCAGGGGTGATCGCGAATTCCCGGTTGTACGCTTCAATTAACTCAGGCATTCGTTCGTTTGCCTCTGCCAGATTGTGAATGCCCAGTATTCGAAACTCTTTCGGCCAACGCTTCTGCAACGTTTGGAACAGGCGTTCAACTCGACCTTTCGCTTCTGGACTGTGTGCCAGAATCAGCTCGATTCCCAAGTGATCGCAAATCTTCTGGAACTGTGTAGGTTGTGGCTTGCTCTTGCGACGTGCCTCATCGACGTTGGAGGTGAAGACCGAGTGCCGGTCGCTGTATATCGCCATTGGAATCCCGTTATGAACTAGCTTATACTCAAGCGCGTTGACGTACGCTTCCGTGTCTTCTGTTGGACTGAAGTAGGCACTGAGAAGCTCGCTCGTAGCGTCGTCGATAAAGGCGATTAAAGTGCGGCGCTCCGCGTCTCCAGGGAACCAGAAGTGCGGGCTTCCATCGATCTGTACAAGCTCGCCACGGCTAGCTCTTCGTCGACGCAATGTATGGGCTGCCCGCCGCCGTTCTTTCGGAGTCTGTTCTGGGTGTAGTTCTAGCAACAGCCTGCGGACCCACTCGACCGACACGTGGAAGGATCTGAGGTTTCCGAGACGGCCACTCATCAACTGTTTGCAATGGTATATTTACAATGAATATTTAGGAAGCTCTTCAAAAACCCCATCTCTGAGAGATGGGGCAAGCAGATTTGTTTAAATTAGAGGCTCTTGGCCGGGGGCGGAAAATTGTTGAAAGCTCCCAGGGACGAGAGTCGTTCGATTTTTCTGAATAATATTAACGTGACTCGACATTTGCCTATAAATTAGGCAAAATTCCACCTCAAGAGTCAAATCGCCCCCTTGGTTCTCGAGACGAACCACGAAGTGCAGTTTAAGAGCTGGTCAGCAAGACAGTTCTGGCGGTGCACACCATTTGCGCAAGCGGTAGCAGTTGTATAGTGCATACAACGTTAGCGTTCGACTGTGATTTTTCGCCAATCCGCGATAACGAATCTTGGCATAGCCATAAATCCTCTTCAGCCAGAGGAAGCTCCACTCAATCGAGCATCGCACCGATGCTTTCGCGTGTTCCAATTGCCTTTTTACGTTCACGCATTCGACGAGCGCTTGACCAAGTTCGCCTCCAAAGTTCTCAC
>OGFG01000822.1_pt1 | contig 34932 bp, 27 predicted proteins | sample 1570761 | NCBI WGS metagenome assembly OGFG01 (sample SAMEA2581938, study PRJEB24529) | metagenome | biome: Human gut stool | place: China | collected 2011
TAGCCGCCGATTTTAGAGAGGAAGGGAGACGAGAAAAGATCGTCTCCCTTTTTTTATCCCCCCCTCCCGATGCTTCTTGCCCGGACCGAGGATACGAAGATAAAATGAATATAAGTTATGATGTTGATTGAATGATATGCACTCCGGAGAGCCGCCCCTTCGGCAATGAGAAATGACGGATATCTTCAAAAATTGAGTTTTGACCCTCGTTCAGGCTAAATAAACAAAAACTATTAATTATTGCTGTATCTCTATTAAAAAAACTTTTTGTTATCTGATTTTTATGATTGTGTAAATAAATTTTGTGGTGTAAAAAGAGTAGCATTAAAAGCATTTTTTGTCTTTTAATGCTACTCTTTGATACTTATTATTTTTTAGAACTTATAAGCAACTCCCCATGCTAAATTATCACATATTCCGATTCTGAATGAGGTATTGTTATTGTCGTCGAATTGACCAACACCGATGTAACCGATTCCTAAGCTCATGACTATATGCTCTGTCAGTTCATATACTAAATTTGGTTTTATACAAATCGCCCAGTTTGATTCAGTAAATTCAACATCGAATCCCCCTCGAGGAGCGAAATATAATTTTTGAGTTATCGGTAGATAATAGTTTACTCCTGCAGAAATTCCGAAGCGTGTTTTATGGTTATTCCCAAATAAACTTATACCGGTATTGATGGCCCAATGCTCATTTAGAAAGAATTCAGCTTCTGGAGATATGGCAAATTGATGAAATCCGTCAGTTACTTTGTAGGATATTTCACCTCCCAATTCTATATCGCCTTTTTTGTATTGAGCGTTTGCAGAATAAATACCTGTAATTAAAGCTATTGTCAAAAGTATTGTTTTTTTCATTTTGAGAAAGTTTTTGTGATATTGGAATATAAAATAAACCTCTTTTTTATCACTTGGATAATAAAAGAGGTTTTATGACGTGATGACGTAATTTTTATTGTATGCCTTGAGTCGTTACTTCTTTATTTATTTTCTTTACCAAACCTTGCAATACGCTACCAGGTCCGACTTCGGTAAAATCTGTTGCTCCATCGGCAATCATATTGATCACTGTTTGCGTCCAGCGTACAGGTGCTGTTAATTGTGCAATCAGATTTTCTTTTATTGTTTCAGGATTAGTTTCTGCTTTTGCATTCACATTTTGATAGACCGGACATTTGGGTGCAAAGAATTGTGTTTTATGGATGGCTTCAGCTAATTCTGCACGAGCAGGTTCCATAATAGGAGAGTGAAAAGCACCTCCGACTTTCAATTTTAAAGCACGTTTTGCTCCAGCAGCAAGCATTTTCTCGCATGCAGCATCGATACCGGCTTCATCACCTGAGATAACAATTTGTCCTGGGCAATTATAATTAGCCGGAACAACGACTCCTTCTGTTACGGAGGCACATATTTCTTCTACTTTTTCGTCTGGCAATGCTAGTACTGCAGCCATGGTAGAAGGCGTTTTTTCACATGCTTTTTGCATGGCCTGAGCACGAGCGGAAACGAGCCGTACTCCGTCGTCGAAAGATAAAGCTCCGGCAGATACTAAAGCTGAAAATTCTCCAAGAGAATGTCCTGCCACCATATCGGGACAAAATTCGTTACCCATCGTTTTTGCAAGAATTACCGAGTGTAAAAAAATTGCAGGCTGTGTAACTTTGGTTTGACGAAGATCTTCGTCAGTTCCGTTAAACATCAAGTCGGTAATTCTGAATCCTAAAATTTCATTAGCTTTTTCAAACAAGGCTTTAGCTTCGGAGTTAGTTTCATATAGCTCTTTACCCATTCCTACGAATTGGGCGCCTTGTCCAGGAAATACAAATGCTTTCATTTCTATTTTTTATTTTCTGATAGTTATTAATCTAAAAAACAGATGCAAAGGTAATCATTTTTTAATCCTATTCTGTTATATAATAAATATATTTCATACTTTTGTCTTTGGCTGAAATTAAAAATGATATAAATATGAATACGCTTTTATTTTTAAATTTGGGTGTAGGAGAGATTGTTCTTATTGCTTTAGTCGTTTTATTATTATTTGGTGGTAAGAAAATACCGGAATTGATGAAAGGTTTGGGAAAAGGTGTCCGAAATTTTAAAGATGGCCTGAAAGATGTTGAAGATCAGATCAATTCAGATGCAGACTCTAATTCTGATAAAAAATAGGTATGTGAGGATTTTCCTTTTTTGAGAGCAGGCATATAGTTGATATTTTACTCACTTTCTTTTTGTATCCGTTTTATTTTTGCTTATCTGATTTGTAATTTGCTTTTTTAGTTATTTATGGAAGAAATGAGCTTTTGGGATCATTTAGAGGCATTGCGCGGCGTTATATTTCGATCGCTCGGAGCAGTCGTTGTATTGGCCGTTGTTTTTTTTGTTTTTATGACCGATATTTTTGATTCTATTATTTTGGCTCCTTGTTTTTCTGACTTTGTTTTGTATCGTTCTATATGTAATCTGAGTACATATCTTTCTTCTATAAGCGAATATCTGTCGGTATTACCTGATTTTTGCGGTGATGATTTTCATGTAAATCTAATCAATATACAGTTGGCTTCGCAGTTTTTTATCCATATGAGTACTTCATTTTGGCTTGCGATTGTATTTGCCTTTCCGTATATTATATATCAGTTGTGGAGTTTTGTCAGTCCGGGGCTTTATGAACGAGAAAAAAAGAATGCAAGGTTTGCTTTTATTATAGGCAATTTGATGTTCTTTATCGGTGTTGCAGTCGGATATTTGCTTGTCTTTCCGTTGACATTGCGTTTTTTAGCGGGTTATCAGGTTAGTGATATAGTCCCCAATCAAATTTCTCTCGACTCTTATATGAATAATTTTCTGATGATGATTTTTATTATGGGGATTGTTTTTGAGTTGCCGTTATTATGCTGGATGCTTTCGGGAATAGGATTACTGACGCGATCGTTTTTTTCGAAATACCGTCGCTATGCAGTTGTCGGTCTATTGGTGCTTGCTGCTGTTATTACCCCTTCGGGAGATCCATTTACATTAATGATTGTGTTCCTTCCTATTTATATGTTGTATGAGATCAGCGCTTTCTTTGTGAAAAAGGATGTTTCTCAAATGGACGAAACTGCAATTTCGGATGAAATCGAATCGGACGATTGGTCTAAATAACGGTAAATGTGTCCTATTCTTATTAAGATAGATCTAAAATGTATGAATGTTGAATTCGTTATTTTAATTCTTGATATATTTGTGTCTTTAAATGATATGGATTAAAAGTGAGTTATGAAAAAAGTATTTTTATTGATCGGAATATATTTCATTTTCGCCGGGTGGATTTGTAATGCTCAAAAGGTCGAGATGATTCCTTTTGGAGATATGGATCATTGGACAACGAGAGTACTTAAAGAGTCTGCGTTATTAGGTGGACATACTCGTTATATTTATGAAATAGCTCCGACAATGACGATTGAAGGGAATAAGCCTTATCGGCGTCACGCACAATCTCCTTGGGCTACATCGAGTGTTATGGCTAGTCCTGCCGGAATTGTCAAAACCAGTACGAGCGTGTTTCCTGAAAAGCGAGGAAACGGGTATTGTGCTCGTCTTGAAATACGAAAAGAGACTTGTAAAGTAATCGGATTGGTAAATATCGTGGTCGTGGCTCCCGGTTCTATTTTCTTAGGAGGAATGGATGAACCTATAAAAAATACGAGCAATCCTCAAAGTAAACTTGATCAGGGGATTCCTTTTACAAAGAAACCTAAGGCTTTACAATTTGACTATAAACTGCATATGGAGCCTCAGATGGTAAAAGCTACGGGATTTGGTAAGGCCGTGAATGTCCCGGGACGAGATAAGGCTGAAGTTTGCCTTTATCTATTGCATCAGTGGGAAGATGAAGATGGAAATATTTATGCTCGTCGTGTAGGTACGGCTTATCGAAAATTATCAGGTAATACACAGGATTGGGTAAATAGTTATCAGATTCCGGTATGGTATGGAGATATTACTAAGAGAAGCGACTATCAGAGTTATATGGGGTTGGTACCTTCGGATGATCCCCGTTATACTCGGAATAGTAAAGGGAAGATTGTTCCTATTCAAGAATTGGGCTGGGGAAAGGCTGATGAAGAGGTCACACATGTCATGCTGCGTTTCTCTGCAAATGATCAAGGGGCATATATCGGTTCGGTAGGGAGTAAATTTTGGGTTGATAATGTAGCATTTGTTTATTAAATCGGTAATACGGATAGCCCGGTAAAGTCTATCGGGCTATCTCATATTTTGACTTCATATTTTTTATTTTTTCTTTTCGAATTAGTCTGAGAGTACGGTTTATTTTTTTTCTATTGATGGCGACGTAAGAATAATGATCCTTTATATCGATCATGCCTATATCTTCTTTATATAATTCTCCTTTCTGTATTAAGAAACCGACAATGTCGACTTTATTTAATTTTTCTTTTTTTCCTTTTCCGATATAAAGGGTATTCATGGGAGGTAATTCCAATCGGTCTATATTAACGGATAGATTAAATCTTTCCGGTTGTTTTTTCTGAATATATTCGGGGATATTCTCAGCGGAGTTTATCAGTAAGTAAGCATTTCCTTCGGCAAACATACGGGCAGTTCTTCCATTTCGGTGTATGAACGTTTCTTCGTTAATCGGTAGATGATAATGTATGATATGCTCTATTTCCGGAATATCCAGTCCTCGCGAAGCCAGATCTGTCGATATGAATATGTTTGAACTGCCGTTTTTGAATCGACATAGGGCTTTTTCTCTTCGAGTTTGTTCCATTCCGCCGTGAAAAACTTCGTTAAAGATATGTCGTTCTGATAAAAAACTACCGATCCTTTCGGTACTTTCCCTGTGATTGCAGAATATAAGTACCGGACCGGGAGATAAGTTTCGAAGTAACGTTTCGAGACTTTTTAATTTATCCGGTTCGGGAGATATGACCGAATACAGGCTTAATCTTTTATCAGACTCTTTTTTTTCGAAATATATTTTTTCAGGATTTTTTAATCCTGTAAACTTAGGGATTTCCCCTTCTGTTGCGGATGTGAGGATGCGTTTACAAATACCGGAGATATGTTTGATAATTGCTTCCATCTGTTCTTGAAATCCTAATTCAAGACATTTATCGAATTCGTCTAAGATAAGTACTTTTACCGAACTCACGTTTATTCTGCCGTGATCGATATGATCTAAGATTCTTCCCGGAGTACCTATAAGTATAGCCGGATTTTGTTGTAGTGATTTTATTTCAGATTTTATCGGTTGTCCACCATAACAGCAATTTATTTTATATCCGGATGAAATGGAATGGCTTATCGAATTTATTTGCATTGCTAATTCCCGTGAGGGGACAAGGATTAACGCTTGTATTTCTTTACATAGCGGATCTAATCCTTGTAAAACGGGTAGAAGAAAAGCTATTGTTTTGCCTGATCCGGTAGGTGAAATAAGAATAATATCTTTTTCTTTTTCACTATATCTTAGAGTTGCCAATTGCATTTCGTTGAGAGTCGTTATTCCCAACTTGCTATTTAAGCGCTCGAATAATATATTTTTTGAAGCCATGCTGTAAAGATAGATAAATTATACCGGTTCGGATTGAAAAAATGTTGTGATTGAATTAAAAAAACTGTTTAAATTTCCCGATAAAGGTTTTATATATACGGACTTATAAATACTCTTGTTCGTGAAAGGTTGTATTTCTTCCTCGATTTGTTGAAAAACATATTTTTATGAACCTTTTGGATAAGGTATGTGAAGTTTTTATTTTTCCGTATCGGGAGTATAGTATTATTGAAAGTAATATCTGTGTGTCGAAGATTTTGAGATTTCGATTTTTATGGAAAATTTCCCAACAGTGATTTATGTTCTACAGATTATGAGAACAAAGACGTTTGGAGTAGAATAGTTATCAAATGAGGTTTGGAGAAGATATTTGGTTTATTTGTTATTATTGGTTTTGGTAAAGTTAATAAAAAAGAGATCGTTTTTTCTTTTCCGTGTCTGTTATTGGTATTGATCCAATTAATAATTGGTGATTTTTTTTATTTTAGTTACAGAATAAACCCCTTCGTAGTCAGCGGCAAAACCTTCATCAGTTTTACCCATATCTATTACGTCTAATTCTACATATACCGGAGTCCCGTTTTTAGTGCCTTTTGTTATTTCGTCGTATTTTTGCATGAGTTCTTCTGTTTGGTCGATAATCCAATAAGAGCAAGAATCTCCTTCTGCCGTAAAGGAGCGTACTTCATGCCCAATAATTAATCGTCCTTTTACAGGAAACGGTTTTTTAGCCGGAGTAATTATTGAAGCCGGAATGATTTTTTCAGTATCTGTTTCTTCTGTTTTGGTATATCTTAAAATAAGTTTTCCTTTTTTGAGAATCAGACTATCTTGGGTTAGTTTCTCGATAGTTAAAGTATCGGTAAAAGATAATGTCTGATGGTTACCGATACTCTTTCCGGAAAGAATTAATAGGTTATTCTTATGTTCCCATTTCTCATATAGTAATGATTTCATATTGATAGAAGATGCATTCCCGTTTGCTCTAAGAGTAAAACCCTGTTTTATGTCAGGCATTCCGGGAACAAGTTCTACCCAAGATCCTTCGATATTGATATTATTACACGCTGTTAAAATAATTGTACTTAAAACAATCATGAAATTTAAAAGATGTTTCATCGTTTTTTAGCTTTAGTAGAATTTTATCTTTTGTAAAGATAAGTACAGTATTTTATATTGTCAATGAATAGATAGAGAGATATCAGACGAAAATAAAAAAAGCAATGAAAATTTTTTCATTGCTTTTCGTAGCGAGACCGGGGCATGATCCCGGGACCTCATGATTATGAATCATGCGCTCTAACCAACTGAGCTATCTCGCCATCTTTTTCTGATTGCGGTGCAAAGATAAGATGTTTTTTTTGAATTCGCAATAGTTTTTCTTTATTTTCAAGTTCCTATTTTTTGTATTTTATACAAGTGTCTAATAATAAGTATAATAATGAGAACTTAAGAAAGAGCGGATAGGGAAGTCTTTAGGAATAACTAGTTGGATGTTTATGAAAAGAGGGAAATCGGGAGTTTATATGGAAAGGGTCTGTTTGCCATTGAGATTTCTAACACAGTTATTCTTGTTAAATAAATAGAAAAGCTGTTCTCTGTTGAAATCGGATTGTTCTTTTAAATTGTTTTGTTGATATTGCAGGGAGCTTATTTGATGGGAGAGCCTGTTTTGAAAATTCCTTTTGATGTTGTTTATCTATTTTTACGAGGAGGATAGCGGGTTATCTGACGAATGAAAAAGGAAAAACAGCTTGATTGAAAACTTGGAAAATATTTGATAAGATTGCTTTATCGGAAAATTTCAACAGGTTCTTAATTAAAATTATATCTTTGTAAACATAATAATCGATAAAAAAGATTGAGCAATGAAGAATCTTATTAAAATGTTTTTTGTGATAGTATGTTTTTGTATGGTATCACAAGCTCAAGCCCAATTGAATTGGGGATTGAAAATTGGAGCGAATCTTTCAGATGCAAGCTTTAAGGGGTTAAAAGACGTGAAAGTCGATAATCTTTCCGGTTTCTTTGTCGGGCCGATGATTGAATTTAAATTTCCTGTTTTTGGTTTAGGAGTAGATGGCTCTTTGCTTTATTCTCAAACTAAAATGAAATTTATCAATGAGACAACAAACATCGGAGTTACCAATAAACAACATGAGTTGGATATTCCGGTAAATTTGAAATGGTCGCATAGTCTGCTTAAACTTATCGGGATTTATCTTGCTGCAGGTCCGGATTTTTCATTTAATCTGAAAAGCGATAATATTGGTTCTGATTTGGCCGATATTGCAGTGAGTACGGTTCAGGGAGATAAAACCAGTATTAAGAGAAAAGCCGCAAATGTCGGTTTGAATTTCGGAGCGGGTATTATTCTTGTGAAACATTTGCAAGTGGGATTTAATTATAATCTTCCTTTGACAAGTTCTGCTCGTGAAGATATAAAAGACGGAAATGTGGCGAATGCGATAGGGACTCTTTTTGATGGAGACACTTTTGACACGAAAAATAAGAAATGGCAGATTTCCGTTGCATATTTATTCTAAAAATTGCAGTTTTGTGTGAATTAAATAATTAAAAAAGTGTGCTACCAAAAGTTTATATTCGGCTTTGGTAGCACGCTTTTTTATATACAGAATTTTATCTTTCTTTGTGAGCTGTCGGTTATGGTCAGGATTTGAGAGAATATTTTATTTTTATAGAAGATATCTTGCGATATAGAAATCTATCTGCATTTTCCGATGCAGAGAATATTATCAGGTCATTTTTGCGTTTTTTTCAATCTATTTTCCCGATTTCATCCGTCAGGTAGCCCGCTATCCTTTTCGTAAAGGCAGAAAAACGTTCTCGAAAGAAATTTTCGAATATGCTTCGAGCGACCGACTCTAAAAGAAAAAGATTTTAATTAATAAAAAAACAGGAAAGTAATTTCATTTTACCTTCCTGTTTTTTTCATTTTAAGAAATACAATAAACTATTCGAAATGATGATATTTAATTTAGAATCAGAGTTTAAATTGTTCTCTTAATATATCGAGATAAGTCATTCCATAACCGTTTCCGTATTTCGGATCGGTAGGTTCTATTGCTGAATAGTACGCCCAATCATTGAAAGATTCGAGGAATACGATCCGAGTACCGCCCAAATGTCTTTTTGCAACGTTACACATCGTTCGGAAGGTGTCGGGATTTTTATCCACTATCGGTTGGTTATATTGGTTACCCATATTTATGTAAGCATTACGGGACGGGCTGATCGTCGGTATAAAATCGATCTGGAAATGTGACGCAGCAAACTTTTGGTTATATTTCCAATTCTGATCGATCATTTGAGGATACATGTAAGCACGGTTAAAATTATTCTGATCATACATGCTCTTTGTGGTAATCGCATCGACTTTTCCAGCACAATGGAAAACCTCGAAGCGTCCGGTAGGCGCCCAAGCATCTTGCTGTGCTACTATAAATATTTCTTTTCCACAAGCTTCACGAACTGCTGTACGCAATTTATCATAAAGAGCTTTCGAATCTTTCGTATAAATTTTGTGCGGATTAAAGATGACTACCAGAGGTCTCCCGTTTATATGATAATAATTGTCATCTCCAAAATAATTTACGGCTATTTGTTCAAAAGCTTTACACATAATGTCTGTCCGTGACATTTTTTCTCCCGTACTGATTGTTTCATCCGGCATATCTTCGATCAGTTTGCTATTACTCAATCCATTAGTAATATTATTGGGGTTGATGGAAATTGCATATCTCAACCTTCCGTTTTCACGCTGTAATTGTACCGGATTTCCGGTGATTGTCTCTCCTGTATCGTCATCGGTATATTCTGCGCCTTTTTTACCTCCGAGAACATCGGTCATTGTCACATTTCCACTATTCAGAAATGTTTTAAGATCGATTTGTATAGCCGGCAATATAAAGAAGTCGATTCTACCTTGTATTGCCCAATCTACTTGTTGTTGGTATAACTCTACCGATTCGGGATTTTTGACATCGAAATTCATTTGTTCTGTCAATATCGGTCTCACGTTTGCACCGAGTTGTCCTTTCGATTGATCCCAAGGTTGAGCTAAACGGGCTAATTTACCGTCATCCAAATTTCCTCTTTGATAATAAAATGCACCTACCGGGCAATCTGCCGTTAGTTCGACATTCGGGATCTCATAGTTCAGGAAATGATCTTCGACCGAAGGTCCTCGGTCTTTGTCACAACCGGATAATCCGGCTATTAACCCTAATCCCATTACCAATTTTAAAGTATGATTTATGTAAGTTCTCATAACAAAGTCTATTATTTAGGTTCGTAAGTACTGATAACTGTCGCTTTGTAACCGATATATTTGCGCAATAATTTGCTGCTGGTTACATCCGGATATATTTTTTGGACGTTTTTGATAAATTCTTCTTCTGTATTGCCGTACCATTTTTGTAAATGCCGGCTGCTGTAAGCGATGGTCCGGTTCATATAGTTAGCATCAGCATTTTCCAATAAAGGATTAACTAAAGACATTTTCAAATGAGTTTGAAGGTTGTCTCCTTTGCGTATGTTGTTTATCGGATACGGACTTTGTGCCAACAAGTCAGAAACGGCATTCCAGTAGGCGGCAGTGTTATTTGTTATTTCAGACAAAGGATATACGTATCTCTCGGGGATAAAGTCGTATGTTCCGTTACTTCCTTCTGTTGTGCTGTTACAGAAAAACGGAGGAAATTTCAATACTCGGGTACGACGTTCGAGACACCAAGCCGAATATCCGTTGAAGTAGTCGGCTATATAACGTTGTTTGATAATTTGTTCCAAGTGATTATCAAAATCTCCTTCTCCGTTAATATCTGCATGATAGAGACAGCGGAAGTCGGTCAATCCTTTTCCGTTCGTGTTCCATTTGATACCGTTTTGTTCTTTATATTCTTTTACCGCACTTGTTAATCCGTATTGAGCAAAAGAGGCTTCTATTCCTTCGTAATAATAACCTTCTGCCGATTTAGATCCTATTCCGTACCGTAAAGCAGCTTCGGCTTTTAGGAAACAGGCATCTGCCCAGTTCATGATGATATGTTTCGCATCCGGTTTGATGAAGTCATAGTTGATCAAAGACCATTGAGTTGCCAATATACCGGTATAAGGCGATTCATATTTGGTAGTACCGTTCGGAGAGTTCGGGTCGATAGCAACCTCCCAGCCGCGAGGTAAAATTCCGCTACGTTCAGGACTCGGCAGGTGTGGAATACGATAAGTTACAGCGATGGAATCCCTAAATCCCGGTTCGTATGGGTTGGGACGGGTTATTGTATCGTTTACTGTGTATTGATTCAGTGTTTCTGTCGGGTCTACGAACGCTTCTAACCGAGGATCGTTATATGATCTCAAATAAATGAAAAAATATTCGTTTATACGAGGGTAGTCTCCTTCACGGAATCCTTCTGTCGGAATTTTTTTCAAAAAACGGTTGTAGTAGTAAGATACGTCATTCGAAACGTCACTACCCCATGCCGGAGCAACCATATCGTCTAAAGAAGCAATAATCCAGTCTTCATGTTCCATACATTCCCGGGCGTGTTGTTCTGCCAGATCGGGTGCAATATTGGTTGCACGCATAGCGACTTCCAGACGAAGAGTATTGGCAAATTTGCGCCATTTGATGATGTCGCTGGTTGTTCCGCTTGTACCTCTGAATACAGGATCTTTTTTCAATACGTCGGTCGTGCTGGCGTCAGGGTTAAAGCTTTCGGATGCTTTTTTCAGCATATCCAGGATTTGCCGGTACATTTCTTCTTCTGTATCGTGTTTTACGAGGAATTTATTCGGATCGAAAATCATGGCGTCAGACAAGGGCATGCCTCCATACATAGATACGACGATCGAGTAAATATAAGCTTTCCATGTCCTGACGATAGCTACTCGGTTTTCATAGCCCGGAACACCGTCATATTGACGTTCGCTCAATTCAAGATCACGGATGATTTCGACATAAAATTTTTTGTAAAAAGAATCCGATGTACTTTCATTCATATCGACAGAGCCTCCGAAATGTCCGGAATAGCGTGCCCACCAGCACATTTGGTTATAATTGAGCTCTGCCATGGCATTGATTGTCTTATATACCGATCCCGGAAAAATACTTTCCATATTTGCTTCGTATATTTTGTTGGGATTGATATTTATATCTTCGAAGTTATCGGTGCAGGAAACCGCAGTGCCCAATGCGATGGCTGTACAGATAGATATTATTGTTTTTTTCATAAATGTGTTTGTTTAGAATGATACTTTCAGGTCAAAACCATAATTTGCCGAAGGCAGGGCAAAACCCATTTCAAGGCCTTGTCCGTTGCTTGTCGTACTTGTAGCTTCCGGATCAAGTCCTCTCGGCGTATTTTGAAGTATGATTGCCAAGTTACGTCCGACTGCAGCTATACGTGCCGATTTGAACGGGGTTTTTCTCAAGAATTTTTTCGGTAGATTATATCCGATACTTACTTCACGCAATTTGATATAAGAAGCGTCATATACATATCTGCTTAGTTGTCTGGAAGATTCTCCTTGCCAGTAGTTTTGCGGTTCATAGGCTATATTGCAAGGTTGACCGGCCCAGAATGCTACACTTTCGTTGTACACCCGATTAGGAGCATATACGCCTTTGGGACGTGATGCATCTATATACGGGACATAGTTGGCTGCGTAGTCGGTATTGGCCTTGTTTGTGTATTGCGGTTGCAAAAAGCCCCGGCGTTCTTCTGTATTTTCTCCGACAATCAGATTACTGTAAAGATATTCTTCACGACCGTCCAAAGATTGTACCGTGAGTCCGTTACGAGATCCTTCATATCCCGAATAGGACCAAACTTTACCGCCTTTTTTGAAGTCGAAGTGGAATCCGAAGTCTAAGTCTCTCCATCTGAATTTATTACTCCATCCTCCGATCCAGTCGGGAGATACCGAGCCGAAATAGTGATCGACCTCTTGAGCATAACGGCCTTCTGCATTTACAAGGAACTGGCCTTGCTCATTTCTCACCGGATCGGTACCATACATTTGTCCGTAAGGTTTACCGACTTCGGCATATACTTGTACACCGTTCAGTCCGTTCCATGAGGTCAACATATAACGGCTTACTCCATCGATGAGCGATACGACTTCCGAATTATTTTTCGACCAGTTGAGAGAGGTTGTCCATTCGAAATCTTTTGTTCTTACCGGTGTTCCGGTCACTGTGAGTTCTGTTCCCCAGTTCCGTATTTCTCCGGCATTGAACATCAGTTGATTAGCTCCACGTGCTGCAGTGACATCTGCCCGTACGATTTGGTCGAAAGTAGATTTATCATAATAAGTAACATCTATATTCAAACGATTTTTGAAGAAACGGAGGTCAGCCCCGACTTCCCATGAACGAGTCGTTTCCGGCTTTATATTCGGATTTTTTTCCAGATTATCGCGTTCGAACCAAGACATGTCCAGATAAGAACCTTTATAGCTGTAACTGCTATATAACATGTCGAATCCGGTATCATTACCTACTTTTGCAATAGAACCTCGGATTTTACCGAATGATAACACTTTGTTGATAGCTGTGTTTTTTAGTAATTCGCTGAATACAAAGCTGATACTTCCAGAGGGATAAAAATAAGACCAATTGCCGCGACCTAAAGCGGAGGACCAGTCGTTGCGTCCGGTTACGTCCAAATAGATAAAGTCCCCATATCCGAAGCTGGCAGTAGCGAATACCGATTCTTTTGTTTTTTTGTTATATCCTGTAGTCGCTTTTATTTGAGCAGCATTGTTTTCGAGGCTCTTTACGTCAGGTTGCATCAGTGCATTTACCCGGTCTTGGATCTTTTTGCTTTGTTGCGTACGCACCGAACCTCCGAAATTGGCATTGATGCTGAACTTTTTAATTCGTTTGTTATACATCAACAAGGCTTCGTAGTTGTTGTTGTATGAATTTTCCTGAAATTCGTCGTATTGTCCGTCGACATCGAACGGAGAGTTGTAGTTGGAGAATGTCCATCCCGATCCGGTCTGTATATCCGTTGCTCCCCGTAATCTGAGTCTTAATCCTTTGTAAAGATCGAAATTCAATGTAATATCACCGAAGAACCATTGTTTGGTATCTGCATTCGAGGTTTCGTGCATAGACCAATACGGATTTTGGAATCCTCTGAAAGAGTGAGGTGTACCGTCCGGATTTTTATAATCGGATAATTCTTCGTACGATGCGTCACGAGGAACTTGGGTCAGCATGTAGATCGGGTTTCGGTTTGAATTATTACGGAATGCGCGGTTATCTACATTGTCTATCGTATAACGGGTATTGACATCGATACTTAACCATTTTTTTAGTTTCATCGTAGTGCGTAGGTTGAAAGCGTGTCTGTCTCGTTCGTTAAATCCTTCCAATATATCGTTCCCGTGGGTATTGGTATAAGAAAAACGGATAGATGCAATTTCTGCAACTTTATCGATCGATACGCTATTGGTCATCATATAACCGGTTTGATAGAGTCCGCTGATATTATTGTCTCCGGGGACATATTTTTTTACTTGTCCGTTGCGTCCGATTACATCAAATCCCAGCATCGGCATACCGAAACACAATTGCGAATAATCGGTCGTAAGGTTTGCCATTCCGTAGGGTAATGAAGGATCATACCAGCTTTTATCGTATGTGTTGATTCCTGTATGTAGTTGTCCGGCGTTACCGCTTCCGTAAACATTCTGGTACATCGGGTATTGGTATAATGTGTTGAACATCATGTTAAATCCATACGAAACACCGAGTCCTGCTTTGCGAGAAGCTTTTTTTGTCGTGATCAGAATAACTCCGTTTGCACCGTCCGATCCATATAAGGCGGCTGCATTAGCGCCTTTCAATACTTCGATGCTTTCGATATCATCGGGATTGATGTTGTTTGCGGCGTTACCGTAATCCATGTCATCGACTTCTCCCATTTCGTTCATAATAGGAATACCGTCTATGACATATAGCGGCTGATTGTTCCCGGTAAGAGAGTTATTTCCACGAATAACGACACGTGTTGAAGATGTCGGTCCGCCGGCCGAAATAAATTGCACGCCAGATACTTTTCCGGACAGCATGTTCAGCAAGTTTGCATCCCGGACTTCTGTTGTCGTACCGATGTCGATAGATTGGCGGGCATATCCTAAAGATTTAGCATCCCGGCTTATTCCTAAAGCGGTGACAACGACTTCATCCAATTTTTTCGTGTCTTCGGCAAGTGTTACTTTAATGTCCTTTTTATTTTTGTCTATACGGACATTTTGTGCTTTATATCCGATAAAAGAAACTCGTATCAAAGAATTTTCTTTGACCTGAATACTGAATTTTCCTTCTATATTGGTAACGGTGCTTGCTGTACCTCCGACTACGGATATATTGGCGCCTATGATCACGTCACCGTTTTCATCGACAACCGTACCATTGACCTTTATCGTTGAATTTTGTGCAAAAGTTGTTCCGAACGATAAAAATGCGATCAACAGAAACAGTGCGAATCTGAGAACCGGATGGTGATATGCACCGGTACTTTCTGTTTTTCTGTTTTTTAAATGTTTCATGGTTTGTTATAAATGTGTGAATATTATTTTAGCTGAAATCTCTCATATAAACCGTTATCGGATCATGATTTTCTGGGAATATGTTTTTCCGCCTGATACTACGCGGATAATGTAAATATCCGGGTTCAGATTGTTTACATAAATTTCTTCCCGAGTATTTTGTCCGGATAGTTTCTCTGATGTGATCAAATTCCCAGATAAACTATAAATCTCGGCTTTTTCGATTTTTTGTGTAGATTCTACGACCAAACCGTTGTTTGTGTAGTAAGCTTTTACTGTTGCTTCCTCTTGGTCTGATTCTATTTCTGTTTTTTCTACAGCCAAAGCATATATGTCATAATCGAGTTCTTCTTCGGTAGCTTCGCAAGAGCCAGCATAACATTTACCATTGGTAAAGGGCCGGATCTTTCCGACTTGGTCGGTATTGATATTCAGGGCTTGTAAGTATTGGGCATTACCGTAGTTCATTGCTTTATCCGATATTTTCGAATCCAAAGGTATGGCAAAGCATTCTTCAGCATAGTAATCGAAATAGGAGGAAAGACCGGATAGAGAACCGCTGTTAGCAAAATAGTCGAAATAGTTGTTTTTGGTAAAGTCTGTTCCTTCAGCAGTTCTTTTTTGCATGTTGTCGTAACTGTCATGCCCTATAAATGAGTTTTGTATCTCTAATTCGGATTGTTCTATGTTCGGATATTGAACCATAAAGTCCGAATTTACCATATTGGTAACATCGCCCGATTTGTTGTTTTCTATGATACAATTGTAGAAACGTTTCGTCAGTTTTTTGCAGTCGTTCATGATATAAACAGCACCGCCGTTACCTTCATTTCCGGTGGTGGTATTATAGGTCATCGTACAGTTTACCACATCGAATGTAGAGTTTTCCATACCTTTACCTAAGTAAAACACGCCTCCTTTTTGTTTACAATAGTTTCCGTACATGGTACAATTTACAAAGAGTATCTCATCGGTCGTATTGGCTCTGTCGTTTTCAAAAAACAGTACGCCTCCGTTATCTCCATTGGCTTTGTTAAGATTGAAAGTAGTATTTTCGAATACCATTTTTAGGTTCTTTTTGTCGGTACGATGCTTCATATATATAGCACCGCCACGATTCGAAACATAATTGGAAACGACTTTAACATCTCTAAAATATACATCTACGGCTTCTTGCGGTTCAGTCCCGAAGAATGCTCCTTCCGATCCGCTTACATCACTGCAATCGTTGCTTACAAACGAGGTGTTATACACCCTTAATTTACCGCCTTGCGAGCCTATGCATCCCCCGTCTTTGTTGCTGTTACCCATAAACAGACAATTGCGAACAGTAACTTCGTATTTTTCCAAATCGGTAGCTGTCATAAAGATAGCTCCTCCGAATTTGTGGGAATCATCATAAACTTTACCGTAGTTTTGATTATTCTGGAAAGAAACATTGTCAAATTCCACATTAGCATTCCGAATGAAACAGCCGGCTCCTTTATCGGATGTAGGATTTCCTTCTTTAATAGTCAAATTTCGGATGGTTACTTTTTTATTCAGCCCGTCCAGTCGCAGGCATGTTGTCGTCTTATTTCCTGTGAAACCTGTTTTAGTTCGGGTTTGGTTCGGGTCTCCGCTAATCGTTAATCCTTTATCCAGAACTTTGACACCTTGGTTGTTCTTATTATAAGCATCGCTGTTATAAATTTTATCAGCTGGCTCTTGACTTATGTCAATAATTCCTAAAAGGATGATTTCATCGCCTTCCCCCGCTGCATCTACAGCTTTGGACAAAGTTTTAAATGCTTTCCCGGATGATGATCCGTCTGCAGAATCATCTCCTTCCGGAGATACGAAAAGTTGCTTCGCTGAAAGAGGTAATAAAATGAAGCAACTCAAAATTACGCTGATCGCAATTTTACAAATTGTACTTTTCATGTCATAATTATTATTGGTTAAGAAATGATTAAGAAACACTTGCAAAAGTATTTTTGCACGCTAATCAATATGCGTTATTGAGGATTATTTATTGCTTAATATTCGATACGTGCACTTAATTTTTGTGTTAAATCATGACTAAAACGAGGTAAAATAGGCTTATATTAATTCTGATTTAAAGAGTTGTATTATAATGGATTTGTTTCTTGAATGGCATTCTGTATTATTTGTTTATTAATTTTTTTTATGTGAAATCACGCATTTATTCTTTCTTCTAAAGTGTTATCTTTGAATATAAACTTTTTAATATGAGATTGACCTATATTTACCATAGCGGTTTTGCAATAGAAGGGGAGAATTTTACGATAATAATCGACTATTATCGGGATTCTGACGGTGAAAATGACGGTCTAGTTCATAAGTCTTTGCTGCATCGAGCAGGGAGATTATATGTTTTATCTACACATTCTCATTCAGATCATTTTAATCCGGAGATTCTGGAGTGGAAACAGCAACATCCGGATATTCAATATATATTTTCTCGGGATATATTGGAAAATCAATATGCTCGGTTTGATGATGCAGTCTATCTTTCTCCGTCTGAATTGTATCACGATAATGAGCTTTGTATTCAAGCTTTCGGTTCTACCGATGTAGGGTGTTCTTTTTTGATAGAGGTAGCGGGAAAACTTGTTTTTCATGCAGGAGATTTGAATAATTGGCATTGGAAAGAAGAATCGACGATGGAGGAATCAGCAGAATATGAAGCTGCTTATCTGCATGAATTGGAGATATTGGCGAGAGTTACGAATCGTTTCGATTTAGTGATGTTTCCGATAGACCCTCGTTTAGGGCGGGAATATATGCTCGGGGCAGAACAATTTGTTTGTCGTTTTGCTGTCGGTTGTTTTGCTCCGATGCACTTCCATGACCAGTATGAAAAAGCTGCGGCATTTCGCTCGTTTGCTGAGAAAAACGGCTCTTTATTTATCGGATGGTCTTTCCCCGGTGAGACAGTAGAATTGCCTGATTATTGAGTTTTTTATTGGAAAATCTAAATAGATTCTTAATTTTATTGAACTAATCTGATTACAATCAAATGATTTTATAATAAAATAAATACAAGAAGATTATGGAAATAAAGGGATATTTTGATCATTTTAATATAAATGTGGTCGATCTCGAGAGAAGCATCGCTTTTTATAATAAAGCTCTGGGTTTAAGAGAAATCCGTCGTAAAGAGGCCGAAGACGGTTCTTTCATCTTAGTTTATTTGGGAGATGGATTTTCTTCGTTTTTACTTGAACTTACTTGGCTAAGAGATCGTACAGAAGCTTATGAACTGGGGGATAATGAGAGTCATTTGTGTATTCGGGTAGAGGGGGATTACGATGAAGCCCGTCGTTTTCATAAGGAAATGGGATGTATATGTTATGAAAATACGGATATGGGACTCTATTTTATCCACGATCCAGATGATTATTGGATTGAAATCTTACCGGTGCAATAATACGATAGTTATAGTTATATTGTGCTTTTTCTGATAAATAGAGAATAAAAGCGATATTCTATGACAAAGAATATCGCTTTTTTACTATTTTTGCCTACAATAAATAAGTGATATATGACTTCTCTGAAATCTGTATTTGAGGCGGTAAGGGCTGCTTCTCGTAAGTTGAACCTGTTGGACGAAGCTACGATTAACTCTGTTTTGCGTGCGGTAGCCGATGAAGCAGAGGCTCAGTCGGGATATATTTTGGCAGAAAATGCACGAGACCTGATGAAAATGGATAAAAATAACCCGAAGTATGACCGTCTGATGTTAACGGAACAACGTCTTGCGGATATTGCCGCAGATATGCGTCGTGTAGCGGAATTACCTTCACCTTTGGGAAAAGTGCTGAGTGAGACGACTCGTCCTAATGGGATGACGATTACTAAAGTTTCTGTCCCGTTTGGTGTGATCGGTATTATATATGAAGCACGTCCGAATGTCAGTTTCGATGTTTTCTCGCTTTGCCTGAAATCTGGGAATGCATGTATTTTAAAAGGCGGATCGGATGCTGCGTGTTCTAATACTGCAATTATAAACGTTATTAACAAGGTGTTGATAAAGTTTGGAATCGATTCAAATACAGTATATTTGCTCCCTAATGATCGGGAGGCTACGATGCAGTTATTAACAGCAGTCGATTATGTCGATTTAATTATTCCTCGGGGAAGTAAAGGCCTGATCGAATATGTTCGGGATAATGCTCGAGTTCCGGTTATTGAGACGGGGGCGGGTATTTGTCATACTTATTTCGAATCGTCAGGAGATGTGAAGAAAGGGGCTGCGATTATTAATAATGCTAAGACCCGTAGAGTGAGTGTATGTAATGCCCTTGATTGTCTTGTGATAGATTCATCTCGTCTCGCCGATTTACCGGAATTATGCGCTCCATTAGAAAAAAGTCGTGTGATTATATATGCTGATCCGGCAGCATATTCAGCTTTACAGGGAAAATACCCGGCAGAGCTTTTGCAGCCGGCTGATGAAGAATCTTTCGGAACAGAGTTTCTGGACTATAAAATGGCAATAAAAACGGTCGCTGGCATTGACGAAGCTTTGGAGCATATTTGTCGCTATTCATCGAGACACAGCGAATCTATTGTCAGTGAGAATGACGCAGCTATGCAGCGTTTTTGTAAAGAAGTGGATGCAGCATGTGTATATACGAATGTTTCTACAGCTTTTACCGATGGCGGTCAATTCGGTTTCGGGGCGGAAATCGGAATCAGTACACAAAAATTGCACGCCAGAGGACCTATGGCGTTACCGGAAATTACGACTTATAAATATATTATACAGGGAGACGGACAAACTCGATGATTACTGAAGCGTAGTAGGGGTTTGTTCTCGGACTGAATTTATTAAAAACGTACTTATGAGACATTTTACCAATGTAAAGGATTTGGGCGATTTGAATATTGCCCTGAAAGAAGCTTTCGAAGTGAAAGCCAATCGTTTCGGATATAAAGAGTTGGGTAAGAATAAGACCCTGATAATGATATTTTTCAATTCCAGTTTACGCACACGTTTGAGTACTCAAAAAGCTGCAATGAATTTGGGTATGAATGTGATGGTGCTCGATATCAATCAGGGGGCATGGAAGCTTGAGTCCGAGCGGGGAGTGGTTATGGACGGTGATAAGACCGAGCATTTGCTCGAAGCTATTCCTGTGATCGGTTGTTATTGTGATGTGATCGGTGTACGTTCTTTTGCCCGTTTCGAGAACAAGGCAGATGATTATGAAGAAAAGATCATCAATCAGTTCATACAATATTCCGGTCGTCCGGTGTTCAGTATGGAAGCGGCGACTCGTCATCCTTTACAAAGTTTTGCCGATTTGATTACAATAGAGGAGTATAAAAAAACGGCCCGTCCCAAAGTCGTATTGACATGGGCTCCGCATCCTAAGTCTTTGCCTCAGGCAGTTGCTAATTCTTTTGCCGAATGGATGAATGAGACGGATTATGATTTTGTAATTACGCATCCTGAAGGATATGAACTCGATCCTAAATTTGTCGGTAAGGCTCGTGTGGAATATGATCAGCGTAAAGCATTCGAAGGTGCGGATTTTATTTATGCCAAAAATTGGTCGGCTTATACCGATCCGAATTATGGAAAAGTAATTAATACCGACCGGGCTTGGACTGTAGATGCAGAGAAAATGGCTTTAACGAATAATGCATATTTTATGCACTGTTTACCGGTAAGACGAAATATGATTGTCACCGATGAAGTGATTGAGAGTTCTCAATCGATTGTTATTCCTGAGGCTGCCAATCGGGAAATATCGGTACAAGTAGTTTTGAAAAGAATTTTAGAGAGCCTTTAGAGCCTGTCTGAATCTTGCTCGGATCGGAGAGAATTTTCTTTTGACAGTATTTTATTTATTGGAAAATTCGGGAGGTATTAAGACATGGTTTGATATAAATTCGTGTTAATATAGAAAAATAATAGGACATCCGTTAATTGGGTGTCCTATCGTTTTTTTTGAGAGTTTCTATTCGATTCTGCCGGCCCATCCGCCGTTGCGTACCAATTTCATGGTTAGCTTTGTAGAATTTGTCACTTCTGTTGCCTTCTTTTTATAGTCCATTGCCTGACGGTCTGCGTTGATGCCATCTTCAAAATAGGTCAGGTGCAGTTTTTTATTTTCCGGGAGGAAGTCCAGATTCACTTCAATAGTACGTCCTGTGTCGTTGGTGATAGCACCGATGAACCATTTATCTTTATTGCGACGGGCAATAACAACATATTCTCCGACTTTAGCATCCAATACTCTTGTTTCATCCCAAACTACGGGTACATTGGCTATAAATTCGGTACAAGGGCGTTCACGATAATAATATACCGGATTATCGGCCAGCATTTGCAATCCGCTTTCAAATACGATAAACAAGGCCATTTGGTAGGCTCGTGTTCCCGATCCCATTGCATTAGCACGAGTAGATCGGTTATCTTCCGGTTGTGCGGAGAACATAGAACCGGGAGTAAAATCCATGGGCCCTACCGCATTACGCATGAATGGAAGGTAGATAGAGTTTTCCGGTTTACAGTTACCTCCTTGTTCCATACCCAGCACACCTTCATACGAAAGCACATTCGGATATCTGCGTTCTAATCCTGCGGGTTTGAACGAACCATGAAAGTCTATGAATAATTTATGTTTTGCAGCTTCTTTTGCTACACGCTCATAATAGTTTACCATCCATTGGTCGCTTCGATCCATAAAGTCGATCTTTACACCGGCAATACCCCAATCGGCAAAAGTCTTGAACAAATCGAAGTGGTTTTCTACAGTCAGCCAAGTCAACCACAATACAATCTTTACATTACGTTCTCGACCGTATTTAATTAATTCCTGCAAATCGATTGTCGGATTCGGAGTAAACGGGTCACGGGTACTCTTTGCCCAGCCTTCGTCCATAATGATGTAGGGGATGCCGAATGTCGAAGCGAAATCGATATAATATTTATAAGAATCCATATTGTAACCGGAACGGAAATCGACGCCGTATAAACGGGCGTCATGCCACCATTCCCAACTTACTTGCCCGGGCTTAATCCAGCTATAATCTTCCAGTTCGCAAGGAGAAGAAAGGATATAGACCATTTCATTGGCTACAATATCTTTATCGTTGTCGGAGATTACAAAGAAACGCCATGGAAAATTTCTTTTACCGGATGTTTTGGCGATGTAATCTGCCTCTTTTAGTATTTTCAGACTACGGTCACCATCTTCACCAAACTCCAGCGGACACTTTGGGAAAAGAGATTGCATGCCGTTATTTCCCGTACTTTGCAAAAACATGCAAGGATAATCCTGCAAATCTGCCTCGGATATCAATATTTTGTATTGTTTATCGGTCTCCAGAAGTACGGGTAGATAACTCATTCGGTCTGTATGCTTGTAATCTTTAGTTCGAACATGTGTATATGGATATTCGTATGATGTTTTAAAACCATCCGGCTGAGATAGATGAGCCAAATAATCTGCAGGGAAATGGATAGCGAAATTTTCTCCCATAATTTCAATCTCGCCCTTTTTGTTTGTAATAAAACGGTAGGCCAATCCTTTATTGAATACACGAAATTCAATGGCATAATTTCCCCTCATTTTCAGATATAAAGTATTGCAGTGGTTCTCGACAATCGCATTTTTCAGAGGAATCTCTCGCTTTATGTTTTCATCGATCTTGCCTCGTTTCATGGCTTGTAATTTCGGTTGCTCTCCTAACACTTCATCGTTCAGTGTCATTGACAATGAACAATTGTCCAACAACAGATCTTTTCCCGAATATACCGAGTAATATATCTTGTCTTTCAATTCAATATTTACTTTTAGTTTACCATCGGGCGATTGTACTTTGATTTCTCTGGCGGAAATCTCTTTTCCGCATAAACATAATAATGCTATTAATATAATTTTTAAATGCTTATGTGTCATAACTTTTTATTTGGGATGAATCTTTTAATTGTATATGTTGTATTTGACAAATATAGCAAAAAAAAGAAATATTATTTCTATTTTTAATTATCAGACAGGCTTTTAGAGTTCATTTAAGTTTTCTATCTATAAAAACAGGCCGGAAAAATCTGAGAATTTCCCCGGCCTGTTTTTATAGATATCTTAATATATTAGAATTTCCATCCTAAGGTAAGTTGGAATACGCTATTTTTAGCGTCGGCACCGTCAAAGGCATCAGTTGCACTGATCAGATACCGGAAACCGGCTGTAAGTCCCATTTCGGTTTCATATCCCAATCCAACACCGATTGCAAAGTCAAAAACATTAGTGGCATCTTTTATACTGTAATTTTTACCGTTGATTTTTTCTTTACCGATTGTGCGGAATCCGAATTGCGGACCGGCTTCGATATTTAATCCTTTCCACATATATCCTTTTACCATAACCGGAATTTGAATGTAGTCCAGTTTGGTTGTCAGATCATCGTATTTACCTCCTTGCATGGCATATTGTAATTCCGGTTGCAAAGCAACGTAATCATTAAAACGAATGTTGGCGAAACCTCCGATTACAAGTCCCGGACGAACGTTCAAACTACTATTTGTCAGGTTCGAAAGAGATAACCCCGCTTTTACTCCGAATGCGATTTCTTGAGAAAAAGAAAAGGCGGTAGCTAAAAATAACATGACAGATGCAAGTACAAATCTTTTCATATATATCAAGTTTTTATTTACCGGGAGGTCTCCAGTAGAAATAATTTATAATTATGGTAGGGATATGGCCTCCGCAACGATATGGTTGTATATCCCATAGTTGATTATGCAACAAAAATAATATAATAAAATAAGAATATAGTTGTCTTTTTTTGGGTTTTTGTGGTCTATTTTTCTACTTAAGTTATTTTAATTTTGTTAGAGTAAATGTTGTATATTGGTATAATAGACCGGATGGTTTTATCGTTTCGCATTTTATAAAAATTAATAGGTGTCAAAATCAAGAGTCTGTCTAAATTTTACTTGAGTCAGTTTTGAGAGATTCTTTCGAGGATATTTTATCGTTTTTATGGGCTATCTGACGAGAAAAAACGGGGAAAAAGACCGGAAGAAAGTCCAAAAATGACCTGATAATATTTTTTTGTTGGAAAATTTAGATAAGCTCTAAGATGAACACTTTGAAAAGTTATTAGATTGTAACTGGTAAACGTAAAAAGCCGTATCAATTCTATTTTCAAGTGAAGTGCCCCCCAAAAGTTTTGTGTCTAACTTTTGGGGGGCATTTCAAGTAGTGATACGGCTTTTTTATCATCGGTGAACGATGTCAAATTTCAAATCAAAAGTTCATTTTCTCTAAAATTGAGTTTTGACTCCCTCTTTAAAAAACTATGTTCTTTCTTTTTTTAGAACATCCATCCTAAAGTAAGTTGAAATACACTGTTCTTGTTTTTTTCATGATCGATGGCTTTGGTTGCACTGATCAGATATCTGAATCCCGCAGTGAGTCCCATTTCCGTCTCATAAGCCAATCCAACACCGATTGCAAAATCGAAAACTTTTGTTTCATCTTTTACATTCACACTTATATCTCCTTCTTCACTGGAAGCTTTTGTCCGGAATCCGAACTGTGGTCCGAGTTCGAGATTTAAACCTTTCCACATGTAGGCTTTTGCCATGATCGGGATATTAAAATAATTCATTTTCAGTGTATAATCATTTTTTTTAGTCCCTTGCATGGAAAATAGTATTTCGGGTTGAACCCCTAAGTAATCATTTATTCGCATGTTTGCGAACGCTCCGACTACTATGCCCGGTTTTATCCTCATGTTTGAGTTTGTCATGTTCGTCAGATTTAATCCGATTTTGGGGCCGAATCCAATATCCATTTGCCCGAAAGAAAAGGCTGTTGCCATAAGCATCATGACAGATGCAAGAATAAGTTTTCTCATATTCAGAATTTTTATCCTTCCGGTTCCGGTTATGAAGGAAATATAACTGGAGAAGCATAGGAACCCCGATTTTGCAATCGTATGCTCTCATTATTATTCAGTAATTACAGATTGCGCTGTTTTACTATAACAATCGGAGATATGGGAGTTGTTCACTCTTGAGAGGATTTCTTTTTCTGAATAGTTCTAAAGATTTCTTTTTGGAGAAAAATTTTTATTCGTTGCGCTCTTCATCGCTTTCCGTAATTTCCTTGAGCGTAAGTTGTAAGGGTGAAATGAACGGTTGTTTGCGGTACGCACAGTTCGTCACTTGACAATGTTTGCAATAAGATTTAGCACAGGAATCTGAATGTACCGAGAATGAAATTTTATCGGTAAACCCTTTACATATAGTCTTTTCCAGATTTCTGCAAGCCGAGTGACCCTCTTCTATATTATAGTACCAAGGAAGAGTAAGATCGCAGTCTATATAATAATAACTGCCGTATTTTACCATTTTCAGGTTGTGGATGTCTATCCAGTCGGGTTGCCTGTTTTTTGATATTATATCGGCGATTATGCCGAGAATTTCTTTATCGGCTTTGTCCATGAGATTGGCAACCGTTTTTTTAAGTATGGAGATTCCCGTGAAAATAATAATAGTTCCGAAAATTAATGCCAAGGCACTGTCTATCCATCTTATTCGGGTAATATACATCAGAATTAATCCGATGACTAAGCCTATACTCGAATAAGTGTCGGATTGCAGATGTTTTCCTCCGGCAACCAAAGCGATAGAATCATATTTTTTTCCGGTGCGGATACTATAATATCCCAATAAATAGTTGATAATTCCGGCACCGGCGATTATGTAAATACCGATATCCAGTTTTTCGATTACAGAGGGAATGAACAGTCGCTTGATGCCTTCAAAAACAATTAATGCCCCGGCGAGAATAATGAGGAGACCTTCTATAGAAGCTGAAATAAGTTCTATTTTCCCATGACCGAAAGGGTGACCTTCATCTTTAGGTTTTGCTGCAAGATGAAGGCTGTATAAACCGATGAATCCGGCAGCCACGTTTACAATACTTTCCATCGCATCGGTCAGAATCCCGACCGAATTAGTCATGAAAAATGCGATGAACTTTCCGATCATCAGAATGACGGAACAAGATACGATTACGGTTTGTACTTTTTGTTTGAGGCGGCCTTCGTCCATATATCAATTTACAAGATTTATTTCTATCGGGTTATCGATGTAGAGAGTTTCGTAATCGATAAATTCTTCAAAATAGTCGGCGCTGCGAAAACCTTCATTATCTTTTTCTTTAGCACCGTATACATAAAAAGTCAATTTGTTTTCTGCATTCGGTTTCAATTCTGCATACCACAGATTAAGACCTTTATAAGCGGTATAGCCACGTCGGGTATAATATTTATCAGGAATAATGATCGCCATTCCCGTATAGTGTGATTTTTTTTCTAAAGTATGCGCCATTAGAGCAACATAACCGTATTCGTAAGCTCGGAAAGTGGTATCTCGATTCAGAACATTATCTTTTATGCCTGTGAGTAGGAGTGTGTTCGGAGGCATATTTATTAATGCTATTTCCTTTTCATAACCTTTATGTCCTGCCCAGATTGTTACCATCTCTGCTATACGGCCGGCAGATACTTTACTTTCTTTTCGGTCTATTCCGTAAATTCTTCTTACCGGACCTTCGCTTATCAATAAATAGTTCGGTTTACCTATAGGGTAGGTTGCCTTGTTCGAATAGACTGCTATTTCACCTAATCCGATAGAGTCAGCTTCTTGCAGAATAGAGTCTCCTGAAGCGGTAAATTGTTTAAATGACTCTTTACCTGCAGACGTTTGTATAGAATCTTTAAAAGTCGGATATTTCTCCGAAGTTACCCATGTAAGTGTTGCAGTACGGTTTTCATTCGGAGAAAAATTGCAGATAAATGCGAGTTCGTCCCATTGCCCGTCTTGATCTATGTCATCAAGCTGAGAGACGATTAGTTTTCCGTTGTTATCGTAAAGGACAGGCAGTAATGTAGAGTCCTGATTATTTAATTGACTACGTTCGATAACAATACCTGCATTATTCCGGTAACGGTCTGTGGGATTGGTCATTTCGATAACCAGACTCTCGCTTTTCTTTTGTTGATGACATCCGGCAAATATGAAGGCCGTCATCGAAACGATTAACATGAAAGTTTTCATGATGTTTTCAGTTTTAATGGGTAAAATTCTAAAAACAAATTGGGAGGAGAGTCGGTAGAAAGAAAGACTGTATGAAATTCTCCATACAATCTTTCTCTGATATTCTATATTTTATAAGTTAGCTTCGATTTTTGCTTTCAGATCGGCTTTAGAAGATGCACCTACTTGTTTATCGACAAGTTTGCCTTCTTTGAAAAATAAAAGAGTAGGAATGCTGCGGATGCTATATTCTTCACTCAACTCATTGTCGTTATCGACATTATATTTCCCTATAATCGCCTTGTCTTCGAATTCGGCGGCCAGTTCTTCAACGGCTGGGGCGATACTGCGACATGGACCGCACCATTCCGCCCAAAAATCAATTACTACGAGCTTGTCCGAAGCAAGAAGCTCTTTGTAGTTTGCATCTGTAATTTGTAATGCCATGATTTTGAAGTATTAAAATTTTAATTTATAATGGTTTTCAAAAGTCTAACAAAGTTATAAAAAAACAATAAACCAATCCTATTTGTTCAATGAATTATAAATATGTTTTTAAGCCGATGCCTCTGTTCCGTATAGAACCAGTTCGTCTTCTGCCTCTTCGGTATTGCGTTGCATCTCTTTTCGGGAAATTCCGTTTATCTTGAATGATAATCCGTTGTTATCTTCGATAAATCGTATTAGGTCTTTTGTTACGTTCACCTTGTGTGATCGGGCGAAAAGCTTTACTTGATATTTTTCTTCAGGATCGTAGATTTCGAAGAAAAGTTCGGTATTCGATTCCTTATCGGGTTTGAGCAGGTCTGTCAGCGGCTCTATTATACCGTTGTTGATCTGGTCGATCGGAATCACTACAGTAAGACTTTCCAATAATTTATTTTTTACGTCTTGCAATAACTCGATTGAGACAATCCGTATGTCCAAAACGCTTTCATTGAATTTTCGGGGTTGACATTTTGCTTTGATAAGCAAATACATGCCGTTATATCCGAATTTCCGGAAATCGACGAAATCTTTTCCGAAAAGAGGTATCTCGGCAGATCCAGAGTAATCCTCGATTTTTAGAATTCCGAATGGTTTGCCGGTCTTTGTCATCCCTTCTCTAAAACCTGTTACGATACCGCCCATGACAATATCTTTATTGATTAAGGCCTGACGGTCTTCCAGTTCGCTCATTCGGGTATTGCATCCATATTCGAGAGTCAAAGCATAGTCGTCCAGAGGATGTGCAGACAGGTAAATTCCTACTAAGTCCCGTTCTTTTTCCAGTCGTTCCAAATCAGACCAGCTTTCGGCAGCGGGAATTTCGGGCTTGGCTACTTCTATAGCATCGCTTCCTCCAAACAGAGAGTTTATTTGAGCCGCTTTATCTACTTGATATTTGTTCCCGTAGCGAACAAGGGTTTCGAGGAAAACTTCACCTTTACTGTTCTGAGCGAAATATTGTTCTCTTTTTATTTCCGGAAAACTGTCGAATCCCCCGGATAAGGCAAGACTTTCTATATTCTTCTTGTTACAAGCATTCAGATTGACCCGTTGTACAAAATCAAAGATACTGGTGAACGGACCGTTTTTCTCCCTTTCTTCCATAATGCTGCGGACAGCACTTTCTCCTACACCTTTTACAGCTCCCAATCCGAAACGTATATTGCCGTCTTTATTAACGTTGAATTTCAAATTACTTTCGTTTATATCCGGACCGAGCACTTTAATACCCATAGCTTTACATTCGTCCATGAGTTTGGTGATTTCCGTAATATTCGAGATATTGCGGCTCATCACGGCAGCCATATATTCCGAAGGGTAGTTGGCTTTCAGGTAAGCTGTCTGGTAAGCCACCCAAGAGTAGCATGTCGCATGAGACTTGTTGAATGCGTACGACGCGAATTTTTCCCAGTCAGCCCAGATTTTTTCCAAAGTTTTGGGATCGTGCCCGTTTTTTTGTCCGTTATTTATAAACAGCGGTTTTAAAGCATCCAGTTTATCCTTTAATTTTTTTCCCATTGCTTTACGCAAAGCATCGGACTGTCCACGCGTAAAGTTAGCCAATAACCGTGAGAGAAGCATCACCTGTTCTTGATACACTGTAATTCCGTAAGTATCTTTCAGGTACTTTTCCATAATCGGAATATCATATACGATTGGCTCTCTTCCATGTTTCCGGTCGATAAACTGCGGAATATAATCCATAGGTCCTGGTCGATAGAGAGCATTCATGGCGATGAGGTCTTCAAAGGTCGTCGGTTGCAGTTCGCGCAAATATTTTTGCATTCCGGCCGATTCAAACTGGAATGTTCCCACGGTTTTCCCTTCGCTGTACAATTTATAGGTCGCATCGTCGTTTATCGATATTTTGTCGATATCGATATCGATGCCTCGGTGAGATTTTATATTCGCTACGGCTTCTTTGATAATCGATAGTGTTTTCAATCCCAGGAAGTCCATTTTTATCAATCCCGTATCTTCGATTACCGAACCTTCATATTGAGTGACCAGCATTTTTTCACCGGTCTCTTTATCATCGGCAGTACTTACCGGAACCCAATCGGTAATATCATCCCGACAAATAATCGTCCCGCAAGCATGGACACCCGTACCCCGAACGTTTCCCTCAAGCATACGAGCGTATTTCATCGTGTCGCGTATCAACATATTTTCCGATTCGCAGGCTTGTTGCAATTCGGGAACTGCGGCAATACAATTTTTTAGATTGATTTTAGGAGATTTACCGTCTATTTCAGGCAATCTGTCGGGGATTAGTTTTGTGAGACGGTCTGATTCGGAAAGAGGCAATTTCTCTACTCTGGCAACATCTTTGATAGCCATTTTTGTTGCCATAGTACCATAGGTAATAATATGAGCGACCTTTTCGTGCCCGTATTTGTCGGTCACCCAACGAAGCACTTCTCCTCGCCCGTCGTCATCGAAGTCGATATCTATATCCGGTAAAGAAATACGGTCGGGATTCAGAAACCTTTCGAACAGCAAGTCATATTGTATCGGGTCTATTTGGGTAATCCCGAGACAGTAGGCAACTGCCGATCCGGCAGCCGATCCTCGTCCCGGACCTACCGATACCCCCATGTTGCGTGCTGCGGCGATAAAATCTTGTACGATCAAGAAGTATCCCGGGAAACCCATTGTTTTCATGATATGGAGCTCGAAGATCAGCCGTTCCTTTACATCCGGGCTTAAAGGATCTCCATAACGAGTTTTTGCCCCGTCAAAAGCTAATTTCTTTAAATAGTCTGCTTCCAGTTTGATACGGTATAGTTTGTCATATCCTCCTAAAGTATTTATTTTAGCTTCCGCAGCGACCTGGTCCATAACGACATTCCCGTTTTCATCCTGAGTAAATTCATCGAACAGATCTTTTTCCGTGAACTTTTTCCGATACTCTTCTTCTGTCCCGAATTCTTCAGGAATAGCGAATGTCGGCATGATAGGAGCGTGATCTATCGAATAAAACTCGACCTTATCCAGTATTTCATTGGTATTGATAAGAGCTTCGGGAACATCGGCGAAGAGAGCGTTCATCTCTTCGGTTGTTTTCATCCACTCCTGTTTCGAATAATACATGCGGTTGGGGTCATCAAGGTCTTTTCCCGTACTCAGGCAGATCAGCCGGTCGTGAGCCTCTGCATGTTCTTCATCGACAAAATGCACGTCATTGGTACAGATTACCTTGATATTATATTTTTGAGCATATTCCAGAATTTTGGCATTAGCTTGCACCTGTAAAGGATATGCTTCGTGATTGGCATTCGGCACGGTAGCTTTGTGCCGTTGTAATTCCAGATAGTAATCCTCGCCGAACAGGTTCTTGTACCATCGTACCGCTTCTTCTGCCTCGTCGAGCAAACCTTTATTTATTTTTTTCGGAACTTCACCTCCCAAACAGGCAGATGCGACGATCAGCCCTTCATGATATTTTTCCAGTTCGACACGGTCGGTTCTTGGACGCATATAGAAACCCTCGGTCCAAGCTTTTGATACCAATTTAATCAGGTTTTTGTACCCTTTCAGATTTTTTGCAAGAACGATCAAGTGGTATCCGCTTTGGTCGGGTTTACCGTTTTTGTCCTGTAAGCGGTTTCTTGCCACATACATTTCGCAACCGATAATCGGTTTGAAGAGTTTCTTTTCTTTCTCTTCCAACTCAGCCTTACAGCGTGAGAGTTCGGCATCCCGATCTTCACATTCTATTTTTCCGTTTTCGATGTCCGATATTCTTTTTTTCAGATCTTTTATCTCGCTTTTGACACCTCCATTTTTTTTATTTACATAATTATAAAATTCTTTGATCCCGAACATATTTCCGTGATCGGTGATGGCAATACCCCGCATGCCGTCACGCATGGCTTTATCGACCAAAGCCTGTATACTCGCTTGTCCGTCAAGAATAGAATATTGAGAATGGACGTGTAAATGTATAAATGGATGCATGATAAATATAATGACTGTTCTTTGTATGGGGATAAAGTTACGAAGCTTATTCGAAGCAAGAAAATAGATTCGATGAAAATTTTTGTAAGAGTTATTTATTGGGATTTAATTGCTTGATGACTAATGCTTTATTAGAGTATTTTTTCTTGATGAAAAAATGATTTGTGGATGTCGCTTTTTAATATAAAATTCGATCAAAAATTTCTTGTATGAGAAGATTTACCAACCACCATAAATGTCACCTTCTTTTAACCATTTGAATATAGGTTCGTGTTCTATTATATATATTCCGTAAGTACTAGGAAACATTCCTACAAAAATAAATGGATATTTTAGTATTAGAGAATCTTTTTTTATGTGATGACGTTTAAAAAAACGAGAGAAAAAATCAGATTTTCGTAATACTTGAAAGTCATAATTACCAAATCTAAGTTCTTTTAAATATTCAGTTTCCCTGATGTAAATGGTATTATTATTTTGCGGATCGAATATTAATTGTATATTACACATTTCTCCTGTTTCATACTTTATATAGTCAACGGTATCTGAAGGTAGAACGCTATCTTTTGCAAATACGACATAAAATTGAGCACCTGGTACTTTAGAGGTGGTTATCCCGATATCTGTTCCTGGAACTTTAAAAAAGAAGTTGCTGGGTTCGTTGTTATATTTCTGTTTTTTTTCAGAGCAGGAATATATCAAACCGATAGCGATAAGTGATAGGATATAAATAATCTTTTTCATAACTATTTAGTTAAACGTTTATATAAAGTAGGAATACTTCTGGTATATCTTGTATTTCTATTCATTCACTGCAGGTTTTAAAAATTGGTTGAAAAAAGGTTTCTGATGTACCGTTTATTATCGTAGCATATATGAAAAAGTTAAAATCTCCACCAGGACAAGGTATTTCATTTTTTTCTTTAATAGTAAATTTTTTCTTTGTGGGTTGGACTCTAAATAAATTGTTGGGAAATTTCTGTGGAATAAAAAAAACTTTATTATTAAAAGTTGTGTAATAAGTCATTGAATCTAATATTTGAGAATTGATTGTTATTTCATTTATTGATATATAATAAATGTTATTTGTTAAACCTGACAAGAAAAAATTTAGGAAGTAAAATTGATTACGATTAAAACAATCAGATTCTGATTTTATGATATTTGTAAGGATATCTTCAAAAGATTTTTGCTGAATATCAACTTGTTGCAAAGATAAAATTTTACTTTGTCCATTACAAGTAATGGATGAAAGAAATATAATAATACAAAAAATAAAGTTTTTCATAATAAGTTCTTTTATTATTTTCTTGGTGAAACAATTATTGTAGGTAATGAAGGTATTGGCATAACATTAAGAAAATCAGTTTCCACCGAATTCTCATTGTAATATATGTATTTTAATTGCTTAGGAATAAAAATCTTAAAAAAAGGAGTAGACTTGTTATTTTTTGAAGAATATTTAGCTAGATATTTTGCAAAAAGTATGTCTCCTTTTTGAGTTTTTAGACCAGAGGGAAAGGGACTATTATTGGGATGATTATGAATATGTCCTCTAATAGAATAATTATATTTGTATTGGCTGTTTAATAAGAATGGAATGCTTTGTTCTGTATTAGTCATATGAGAAGTTGAAATAATATTTAGTCCATTATTTCCACTTTCTCCTAATAGTAATTGACTCCATTCAACAGAAGTGTTTGTCGCAAAAAATTCGAAAAGCTGTTTCCCATTACTGTCTCCTTTGACATTGTAATAATCAAAAGATAAATTTTTTTCTTTGTCAAAATATTGTGATTTAAAACTTTCCACCGTACCATATTTAAAGATTAATTCTTTGTCTTTAATTCTAATACCTTTTTTATCCACCATATAAAAAGCGTCATGTTCTGTCGTTTCAATATGATTTACAACTCTCCCTTTATTGTTAATTTCCCAAATGTCCATTCCTGTGGGATCAAGCGCATTAATGAAATTATTAGCGCAATAGGCGTATGGGCTTATGAGGAAATATTTATTATTCTGCACATTTTTTATCGATATACCAACCATCTTTATAGTACTGATAGTATTGTTTCTTTATTTCTATTAATGTGTTTTGGGGAGATAGTTTTAAAAAATAATAAGTGCACTGGTTTGCCCATGGTACAGATATATATATATTTGCTTTATTATCGACAGATAAGGATTGTATGTTTAACTTATCGAAAGATTTTAGTATATTCTCAATGATTGTTATGTCTTTTGGGGGTAATGTATTTTCTCTATTATTATATACATCTTTCGTGTAATATATTTGTTTTGAAAATATATGCCTTTTAATTACATATGTTGTATCGTGATATTTAATGAAATATACTCCTTTTCGATATAATATATTCGTATTTTGGAATTCTGAGAAATCTGTATTTTTAAATGTGTTAAATTTGCATTGAAGACTTTTATTATTAGAACAAGAATATAAATAACTTATACAAAATAATATTGTACATATTGTTAGCATTGTTTTCATTTCCTTATTCTCCTATAATTTTGTGATTTAGCATGATATATTCCTTTGATAATAGAGCGTTGGTCATCTTCTGAGTCCCATTGAGAGGAATATCCATTGCGTTTCGAATTAAATTTGCTATTTAAGTGAGCACCTATTTGCAGTTCGGTATACCCAAATCCCACAGTATATCCTGTTGCTCCCCATAGATAATTTCCAAAATTCATAAAATTATGTGCAGTATTATCTCCTTCAGGGAGAAATAAAGAGTTAGAATCTATTCCGTTAAAGTGTGCTTCTGGATATTTTTGTGGGAGAACTGTAAAAGAATAATCAAAATTTCCATTACCTTGACTTTCTATCCCGAAGTTTAATTTGTTCGAATCAAAAGCCCCTTGTTCAGCCAACATGGATTGTATGTTCTGCTCATTTACAAAGACAAGCCTATTTATTATTCCATTATCTATATCTCTTGCATCATTTATTGGATCAGCAAAATTAATAAATGTGTATGAATCATATTCTTCTCCAGTTTTAGTCTTTTTTAGGGAGTGAACCATTATTCTATTTGTTCCTTCAGCATTTATTTTTTTTTGGTAGATTCCATTTTGGTTAAAGATATACCAGTCTCTCCCGTCGGGATCAAGCGCATTAATGAAATTATTAGCGCAATAGGCGTATGGACTTATATGATAATACTCTTCACAAAGCGGGTCGGGCTGGTTGAAACGGTTTATCGGCGCGAACAAAGTACGAGCCCCGAAGAAGT
>OGFG01000829.1_pt1 | contig 34743 bp, 54 predicted proteins | sample 1570761 | NCBI WGS metagenome assembly OGFG01 (sample SAMEA2581938, study PRJEB24529) | metagenome | biome: Human gut stool | place: China | collected 2011
CAGAAATCAGTAATGGATTAATACCCATATCAATTAATAAACTTGCATGTGAATGTCTAAAATCATGTACTCGTATCTTTTTTAGTCCAGCCTGTTCACTCTTCTTTTTGAGTTCCTTATATAGAATAGCTTTGGTATATGGAAACACACGGTCGGTCATTTTATAGCCATAAATTTTTTCAATATAATTACTTAAATCATTAATCAGTAATTGCGGGATTGTTATTTCCCTATTACTTTTTGGAGTTTTAGGAGAAGTGAATATAACTTTTCCCCCTTTAAAATTTACGGTTTTGTTTATTCTAATGATTCCATTAGCTAGATCAATATCATTGTATGTCAAAGCTAATAATTCTCCAATTCTAATACCGGTATAGTAAAGAGTTTGAAACATTGTATACTTTGTAATATCATCAACTAATGCAATGAATTTAAAATATTCTTCTTTGGTCCAGAATGTTATTTTGTTTCGTTTTCTTTTCCCCATACTTCCAGCTAAATGGCATGGATTTTCTTTTAAATTATAGAATTTCACAGCAAAGTTTAAAGTAGCAACAAGTAGGCTGTTCATACGTTTAAGGTATGCATCCGAATATCCTTGGGAAATCTGTTTATTTTGCCATGCCCTTATATCAGCAGGAGTTATTAAATTAATTGGCTTATTGCCTAGATATGGAAGTATTCTATTATCTAGTAAATGTTTATGACCGTCATAGGTTACTTCTTTTAGCCTAGTTTTTATGTCTTTTAAATATAATCGAGCCAGTGAATTTAAAGTCATATCAGGTTCGCCTTGCATTTGCAGCAAAAATTCACGTTCCCAATCTAAAGCCTCCCTTTTTAGCTTAAAACCTCGTTTCTTCTTTTGCTTTTTTGCACCGGTATAATCGGTGTAATAGGTTTTAACAAAATATGTGTTTGTTTTATTATCTTTACATACTGCCATATTGTATCTCCTTTCTCCCTAAAAAAGGGTATAAAAATAACACCCAGCCACAGAACAATAGTTCTGATTGACCGGGTGCTCCAAGGAATGATACAATGTTCGTGGTTAAGGAATGGTCTTGCATCATTCTTTGGAGCTGGTCCTTAGTGGCTAGCTCTTTTTATTTAAAATGTTATAGTTCGAGTAATTGTTTTTTCTTTAAATCAAATTCTGCTTGTGTGATGATTCCATCATCTAGTAAATTTTTGAATTTTCTTAGTTCATCAGCTGACGATAATTGTATATCTTTTTCAGAACTATTCGTTGATTCAATCATTAAATCAAATTCAGCCATAATATTTTGAGCATTTGCCTGTGCGGTTTTAAAAATAATGCTATTAGATTTAGTGGAAGTAACAGTCAAAAAATTTATAAGAATTTTAGGGAAAAATTCATTTTTTGTAACAACATTCAATGCATATTCCTTAATTTCGGTAACAACTTTTTTCTTCCCAGTAAGACCACCAACAACAGCACCAACACCGCCAAAAAGAATCCCACCAGCAACAGATCTACCAACACCACCTTTAGTTATTGATTCACCATCCTGGATTAACTCATAAGAAACAACGTCATTAAAATTAAAAACAATATTTGATGTTCCATACATCCACAATTTGTGATTAGCATCAACTGAAAGCATTTTTTTGAAAGTTTTGGTTGGAGTAAAAATTTCAAGAAGCTCTTTGTTTTTTTCTGATTTAGATATGGCCATTCTAATTTCATCTGTTTTGTAATTTTTCCAAGACATTGTAATGATATATGGATAGCATTTGGAAATACAATCTTTACAAATATAACCATCTGCTAAACTTTTCTTTGATTCATTACAATTACATACAGTACAAGTAGTACGTTTACTAAATAATCCCATAGAAACCTCCTTCTAATCATTTATATTTTTAATCACACCAACTGAATTATATCCAAACTCAATGATGTAATTTTTGTGTTTTATGTAGCAACCATATTTATGCATATAAGCATTTATGGTGTCTGTCAGAAACTGCTCTGTTACGTTTAAGAATTCAGCAGTCTCATAAAAATTAGTGCAGTGGTTCTCATAAGCTGCAATAATGCTGTCTAAATCAATCAATTTCTGATACCCCCAAATCCTTGCTCTATGCTCCTGTTGGCGATTGGATGCAGAACTCATAGTTAATATATTTCCATTAGAAGTATGATGATGTCCCATCTCTTCTGCCAAAATACAACGTTTTTGTGTAGAGTTCTCCAAATTATTACTTATACCAACAACACCATCACAGTACAATCCTTTAATGTTAGGGTTTTCAAAAGTGTAATCAATAACCTCTATACCATCCTCGCAGGCTTCTGATTCTAATTGTTCTAACTTATTCAAGAAATCACCTCCCCACTAGAGTATAATTTTTTAGGTGTCCCATAAAAAGGACTACTTTCTTTTATTCTTTACAAATTCAACAAAGTTTTTAATTTCTTCCATTTCTGCTTCTGAAAATTCCTCACCCTCAAAGTGTGCTGCAAGAGTGTTGACTTCTGGGAAAGAGGATTTATCTTCAGTTGAAACTTCCTTATCTTCCATTAAATCACTTCTTTGTATATGAAAAAATTCACAAATTTTATCTATTTTTGACATACGAGGTGTTTTAATTCCTTTTTGCCAGTTTGATATAGTAGCTTGGGAAACACCCATATAATTTGCCAGTTCCATCTGAGTAGTACCATTAATATCCATATAATAATTAATCTTCTTGCATATAATGCTATTTAATTCTTTTTCAGACATAGGAGTTTCTCCTTTCTTAAAGTTATGATACTATATGAGAGTAGCAAGGAGATAGTAGGAAAGAAGAAAAGAAATGGAATACGAAGAAATGAATTTAGCAGAATTATTAAAACAAACTACAGAAGAAAATCAAACAAGAAAAATCTTAGCAATCTTGGAAGAGAGCGAAGATTTGGAGAAAGCAAAAGAAAAAGTAAAAGCCCTACTTAAATAACTAAGTAGGGCGATAAATAACAAGCACACACAAGGGCGACACTTCTTAACATTCCTGCTAAGTCGCCCAAGTGATAAAAAGATTATAGCAGGAAGTTAATTAAAAGTAAAGAGAGGAGAGATAAAAGGTGTCTAAAATACAGATTACTTTAGCAGCAGCTAGAGTTAATGCAGGGTTTACACAGGAAGATGTTGCAGAAAAGTTCAAAGTAACTAAGCAAACTATTATTAATTGGGAGAAAGGCAGAAAAGAATTAAAGCCAGCAGAGTTTAATATGCTTTCAGAAATATATAAAATTCCCAAGGATAATATTTTTTTACCCAAAGATATAACTTAGAGTAATAAAAAGAGGAGAAACCAATGGAAGATAGACAGAAAATATGTGATTTATTAGTACCAGTATTACAGGAAACAAGAGATTTTCAGGAATTGGAAAGTTTGAAATATAACAAAGACAACGAAACAGTTGTGGCGACTTTCTGGTACGGAGCAGTGAAAACTGCAAATGTTCATATGGATTCAGGAACATCAATGATTAGAGATATTATCGAACAGATTCGCTAATTTATCTTATAAAACTGTTGACAAACCTCGAAAAAGGTCGTATCATTATGGTATCAAAACGAAAGGAGCAAAGGAATGATACAGACAACCATTAGGATACCAACAGAGCTACACGTAAAGCTTAAGGAATTGGCGAAGAAAAGAGGTTTGACAGTTAATGCGTTAATTATTCAGGCTTTATGGAAATTATAGGAGGTGAGTAATATGCCTGAAAAGCAATTTATGGGAGCAAAGGATATTGCTCAAACAATGGAGTGTAGTCTTTCTTTTGCATACAAGTTAATTAAACAGATGAATGCAGAATTAAAAGAAAAAGGCTACATTACAATGTCAGGAAAAGTTCCAACAAAATATTTTAATGAGAGATTTTATTCATAGAAAGGGGTGATTGAATTGGTGGGAGCAATTAACAGCTTAAGAAACTTAAGGCAGACCTGCATTAAGTATTCAGGAAGTTGTAAGAGCTGTCCCTTGGGCAGACAGATGAACATTAATAACACTATGTGTCCGCATCTGACTAAGCCAAATAGTTGGACGGATGAAAAGACTACCGAAATGGTAAGAAAGATTGGAGGATAAGGATGATTATTGTAGACAAAAACAAGGCAACAATGGCAGGTCCTGATGAATTAATTGAATGTGAGACAATGATATTTGTGGAGGCTGTAAAGAGGCATTTTATAAAAAAGCATGGTGAAAACATAGGAAAGGAAATGTTTGAGATGTTGCTGGAATGTTCTGTGATGTCGGATGAAGAAGCTGAAAAGCGTGCAAGAGAAAACAAAAATAAAATGTCAAGAGAAGAAAATGAAATGTTGAATAAATTCATACATTTAATGTTCAGTTAGGAGAGCTTATGGAAACAAACAAAAGACCTGAAGTAAGAGAAGTAAAAGAAACCAAAAAAGAAGAGCCTGAATATACACCACTACGTTCAAGCTCTTACAAAAATAAACCACTTAAAGATTACCACATTATCGCTGAAAAGTACAGAGTACTTAACGGATTCAAGAACGTGGTAATAGGAGTAATAACAGGAGCAGTGATGTTAGTCAATGGCTGGATTGAGGTAGACAGCAAGGCAGGGCAGTTACTTGTGGCTCTGGGAATGGTGATACTGGTTACATTATTGATGCACTGTACGGATGAAATTCTTAATGAACAGGTTGATTAGAAATGGTTACAAGAAAGAAATTTGCAAGTAAACCTGAATGGCTTCTTGCAAGAAAGGGAAAGATAGGTGGTTCTGATGCAGCAGCAGTGTTGGGACTTAATCCCTACAAGAACAATGTGGAGTTTTGGAATGAAATGGTTGGAATAACCAAGCCAAGAGACATATCAAATGAACCGTATGTAATATATGGAAGCAGGGCAGAGGAACACATAAGAGCAATATTTGCATTGGACCACCCGGAATACAAGGTTGAATACTTTGGTGATAACATGCTTCTCAATGACAAGTATCCGTTTGCTCACGCATCACTTGATGGAGAACTGACAGAACTTGAAACCGGGAGGAAGGGCATATTTGAATGCAAGACCAGTGAGCTTTTTGGTTCAATGCACAAGGAAAAATGGGATGGTGAACACATCCCGGACAATTATTACATACAGGTGCTTCATTACCTGATGGTGACGGAATATGAGTTTGTCGAACTCAGGGCACAGATAAAGAGTGTGTGGAATAAGAGCATAAGACTAATCACAAAGGATTATCACATTGAAAGGGCAGATGTTGAGGAAGACATTGAAATAATAAAAAGGTCAGAAAGGGAGTTCATGGAGCTTGTGAAAAAAAGAAAAAAGCCGGCTCTCATTCTGCCGGAAATTTAAAACAGGAGGAATACCAAAAAGATGGAATTAAAAATTTACAATCCAACAATGGATAATGCACTAAAGCACATTGATTGGAACTTTGAGGAATTAAAAAAAGAAGTTACTGAAAAGGCAAACATGTACAAGTCATTGGTGTACACGGATGAAAACATAAAGGAAGCAAAGGCTGACAGGGCAGCACTTAATAAGTTCAGCAAGGCATTAAATGACGGAAAGAAAGATGTCAAGAAGATGATGCTTGAACCATACAGTGTGTTTGAAGGTCAGGTAAAGGAACTGATTGCAATTGTAGATGAGGCAAATGCCAACATTGACAGTCAGGTAAAGGCTTATGACCAGAAGAAAAGGGAAGAGAAGCTCATAAAGGTTGAGGAGATATATGACAGGACCTTTGCAAGTGCCGAAGAGCTGAAGGAGATACTCACATTCAAACGTGTTTTCAAGGAAAGTTATCTGAATGTGACAACAACATTAAAGTCAATAACCAATGAAATGGAGCATATGAGAGACAGTGTAAGACACGACTTGGAAGTCATTAATGCTGAAACCGGTGAATATCAGTTTGAAATGAAACAGAAATACATTGAAACCCTCAACATTACAGAAGCATTGATGGTTAAACAGACATACGAGGAAAATGCAAGAAGAAAAGCCGAGTATGAGGCAAGAAGAAAGGCAGAACTTGAGGAAAGACAGGCAAGAGAAAAGGCAGAAGCCGAAAAACTTGCAGAGGCAGGAAAGAAGGAACCGGAGCAGAAGCAGGAAAGTGTTTCACAGACTGTTGAGGAAGAGGCACAGGAAGAAAGAACAGAAGAAAATCAGGAAGAGAAGACACACACAATAGTAATCAGGGTGTGTGGAACAGGAAACCAGCTCAATGCATTGGGTGAGTTCCTTACGAAAAACAACATTAAATATGAGCAGATACAGTAGGAGGAAATGAAATGGCAGTATCAAACAGTTTGGCAAAAAGACAAGAAACAAGTTTTACGGCATATTTGAAAAATGATGCGGTAAAGAATCAGATTAATGAGGTTGTTGGTGGAAAGAACGGAAAGAGATTCATCAGTTCAATAGTAAGTGCGGTTGGAAACAATCCAACATTACAGGAATGTCAAAATTCATCAATAGTAAGTGCAGCATTGCTTGGAGAGAGTCTTAATCTATCTCCAAGTCCACAGCTTGGACAGTATTACATGGTTCCGTTCAAGGATAACAAAACAGGAACAAAGGTGGCACAGTTCCAGCTTGGTTATAAAGGCTACATTCAGCTGGCAATCAGATCAGGACAGTACAAGAAGTTAAATGTGCTGGCAATTAAGAAAGGTGAGTTAATCAGATTCGATCCACTTAATGAAGACATAGAAGTAAATCTCATTTCAGATGAAAATGAGAGAGAAAAGGCAGAAACAATTGGCTATTATGCAATGTTTGAGTATGTCAATGGATTCAGGAAGGCAATGTATTGGTCAAAGGAAAAGATGAAGGCTCACGCAGTGAAGTATTCACAGGGATATGCATCAGACTTGAAGAAGGGAACGAAGTGGACCTTCTGGAGCAAGGACTTTGACGGAATGGCATACAAGACAATGTTGAGACAAATCATAAGCAAGTGGGGAATAATGAGCATTGACTTACAGACAGCACTTGACAGCGACATGACAGTAATTAATGAGGATGGAACACATACATATGTGGAAACAACACCTGTTGAGCAGTCAGAAGATGAAACTTATGAGGAAGTAGTGAAGCAGACAGCAGAACAGACAGTTGAGGAAACAGAGAGTGTTCCAGAAGAAAAGAAAAACAATGAGGAACCGGCTGAAAAAAAGGTTCAGACAGAATCAAAGCCATTCTTCAATTATTAAAAAACAGACAGTCATAAATCAAAATATATATCACAAAATTGTAAGACCTGTCACCTTAATGGTGGCAGGCAGAAAGGAGACGTGACAATGAACATTTCAGATTACATCCCTTTCGGAAAGGACAATGCGATTTCAAGAAAAAAGCTAGAGAAGGTGACCGGATTGTCAGACAGAGACATAAGGGAAGAAATTGCAATGGCCAGAAGAAACACGGTAATACTTAATCTATCCAATGGACAAGGGTATTTTCAACCAATAGAGGGCGAGGAAGATGAACTTGTCATTAAGTATTACAAACAGGAAAGCAGCAGATTAAAGAAAATAGGTTGGTCGTTGCTGGCAACAAGGAAAAGAGTAAGGGAGATACAGAATGGCAGTTAATGCAAGGCAGAAGGGGGCAAGGTTTGAAAGACAACTTGCCGGGCATCTAAGGGAATACGGATACAGAACCAGAAGAGGTCAGCAGTATTGTGGGGCAAATGGTGATGCAGACGTTGTGGGACTTCCGGGAATACATATAGAAGCAAAACATCAGGAAAAAATGCACTTGTATGACTGGATGGAGCAGGCAAGAAGAGATTCAAGGCAGGATGAACTTCCGGCAGTGTTTCACAAGAAAAACAATGCAGACATTCTGGTGACAATGACACTTGATGATTGGATGCAGATATATAGGGAATATGAAGCAGGAAACTACATTAAGGAGGAAAGAAGCAATGAAACACATTAACATGGAGGAGTTTGCAAACGGAGCATTCACGGTTCAGGTAAATAGGGCAATGGAAAAGGTAATGAAGAACATTCAGGATCCGAACACGGATGCTAAGGCTACAAGAAAAATCACTGTAACGATAGCATTCAAGCCGAATGAAACAAGAAATTTTGTTGCAACAGGAGTTGTGGCAAAGACATCACTTGCACCTGAATTGGGAGCAGTAACAACAATGACCTGTGGAACAAATCTTAAGACAGGAGACGACATTGAGGCAGTGGAAATTGGTAATGAATTACCTGGACAGATGACCTTTGATAAAAACACAATGTATGGTAATGAAGCCGTGCAGGTGGATACTGAAACAGGCGAGATAATTGGAAACAATAAAATAGTTGACTTAAGAAAAGTAGGAGAAGTATAGGAGGATTATAAAAATGATAAAGGAAGCAATGAAGTATGTAACAGAATTAAAGGAACAGGCAATGGAGCCAAAGATAGTGGAAATTAATGGAAGAACATACTGTGACAAGGAACTTAGAAGATATGACGTAAATGAAAAGGCAAGTCCGCTAACAGTGTCAACACTTACAGCATTGGTGGATTATATCAAGGGTTGTACTGAGGAGTTAAGGGACAAGATGATCATACAGATAAAGTCACCATCAGAAATAACTTTAATTTCAGGATTGGATGAAGAGAGAAACAGGGAAAAATTAATTACTGTTGAAGCAGACCTTCCACATTTCAAAGCAAACCGCTGGGTAACACAGGACAAGTTTATTCTTGAATTACAGTCAATGTTTGTAAAGACATCTGACCTTGAAGCAATAATGAAGGTTGCAGGAAACATAGAAGCAAAAACCACAGCTAATTATGGTGATGATGGTGTGACACAGAAGACAACAATCCAGCAGGGAGTTGCCAGTCGTGCAGACGTAATAGTTCCAAATCCGGTGTCACTCATTCCATACAGAACATTTCTTGAAATTACGCAGCCTGAATCAAGTTTTGTATTTAGAATTGACGGCTCTGACAACATACCTGAGTTCACATTAATAGAAGCTGATGGTGGACTTTGGGTAAATCAGGCTAAGGCTGAAATAAAGAAGTATCTTGAAAAGAACTTAAAGGAACTTGGAACAAACATTGTAATAATGGCTTAAATTAATGAACCACATTGTCCGGTGGGCAGGGTGGTAATGGGAGAAATAAATGGGAAGACCTATAAAGGCAGGACTTAGTTATTTCCCAAAAGATGTTGATTATTATGAAGACTTTAAAATAATGGACCTGATGAATGAATATGGTCCATTGGGTCAAACCATTTACGACATAGTCATTTCGATGGTTTACCGAGAGGGTTACTTTCTTGAGTTTAAAAACTTTGAACAGCTCAAGAAGAACCTTCCGGTTAAAATCATCAAGACAATCGGTAACAGATGGGTTAACAAAAAAGACTTTGTGTTACAAGTTATTCTCTCTTGTGCGGACATAGGTCTGTTTGATCATGACCTCCTGATGCAAGGAGTTATAACCTCTGTTGGAATTCAGCGACGCTACGATACAGTGACTGTTAGGAACAAAGTCCAGAAAACAAGGTACAGGTTGATTGATGAAAAAGGTCAACCCTTATTAAATGAACCATTAAAACCGATAAATGTAACAGAAACAAGTGTAAATGTAACAGAAACCAACATAAATGATACGGAAATACAACAAAAGAAAATAAAAGAAAACAAAAGTAAAGAAAAGAAAAATATTGGCTTTTTTGCCAATCATGATTTGAATGTTGCTTTTGATGAATACCTGAAGCTTAGAGAAGAAAAAGGTAAACCAGTAGCAGGCTATCAGTTGAAGATTTTGATTGACAGACTGAATCAGATAGCCGACACGGATGAAGATAGAATACAGGCAGTCAAGAATGCCATAGCAGGTGATTGGAGTAATTTTTATCCTGTAAAGAAAGAGCAACAAAACAAGAAGACATTTAATGACCAAAGGCAATATGACTATCAGGCATTGGAAAGACAACTGATTGAAAACAGAGACAAGAGGAGGAAACAACAAAATGAAAGTTAAGGATATTAAGGACATAGAAATTCGCTTAGAGGAATTGGACAGAATGGAATCGCAGATTTTATTTTCAGTTTCAATCTTATCAGCAGATGATCACGTAAGATTGGCAAGAATTAAGGAAGAGAGAGCAGAGCTTAAGGCGAAGCTGGAGAAAATGAATGAGAAAAAAGACAAGTAAGGAATTTGGTTGCATTTTAACACACGAACAGGAAGAGTTCATAAATGACGGAAGACCAAGAGACAATGCACTAAAGATTTTTAGAGCAAAGGCTTATGGCAATGGAGGAAATAAGGATGGCAAGAATGTCAAAAGAGGAACAGGCAAGACGTGAGGGTATGGCATATGCTCTAAGGTTTGCAAGAAAAAAGGGATTGGATGCCTTGGAAGCAGACCTGAAAATGAGAAATGCCATTGACCTACCTTTAAGGGTATCAAAAGCAGATTTAGACAAATTCAGTGACAATGTTAAGTACAACACAGTACTGTATGTAAAAATCCTAATGGCTGTAACAATGCATGATGAATTTGGTTTTGGCAACAAAAGAATAAAGCAGATGTTTGAGAGATTCGACAACAAGGCTGAATGCATTGCAGAGGATTACAGCACATGGGAAGAGCAGATAAGCATAATTGCAGAAGAATGTGGAATAGACATGGAGACTGAAAGAAGAGACTTGAGAACAGTAATTAAATAAAAAAATCGAAAGGAGAAGAGTTGTGCGCACATAAAAGAATTCTTACTCCGATTGAAGAAATGAAAAAAAAATTAAAATGTGAAATTTACAGAGACAATATGCAAAATTACAAGAAATACGCAATACCACCAGCACAGCTAATAATTGCTGATGTTCCGTATAATGTTGGAAATAACTTTTATGGTAGTAATCCAATGTGGTACAAAGGCGGAGATAACAAAAATGGCGAAAGCAAATATGCTGGGAAGTCAGCGTTTAATTCTGATTTTAATTTTAATTTGTATGAATATTTCCATTTTTGTTCAAAGATGTTGAAGAAAGACGATAAAAAGCAAGTTAACAGAGGAAGAAGCAGTAACAGCCCTTGTATGATTGTATTTTGCAGCTTTGAACAAATGCCAATACTGATAGACGCAGCAAAGAAGCACGGATTCATCCACTACATACCGTTGGTATTCATCAAAAATTACAGCCCACAAGTACTAAAAGCAAATATGCGAGTAGTTGGAGCGACAGAATATGCATTAGTGCTGTATAGAGATAAATTGCCCAAATTCAGAAATGGAGCTCAGACGGACGAAAACGGAAAGACAATCAGAGGAACAGGTCGTATGATATTCAACTGGTTTAAATGGGAAAGAGACGGAAAGGAAATTCCCAAAATACACCCAGCGCAAAAACCTGTAACTGTATTGAAGCAATTAATAGAAATCTTTACAGATGAGGGCGATGTTGTTATAGACCCTTGCTGTGGTAGTGGATCTACACTAAGAGCTGCAAGAGAGCTGAAAAGGTCAGCGTTTGGATTCGAGATAGACAAGAATTTCTATACAAGAGCTAAGAATGAAATGCTTGTCTATGAGGATGATAATCAGATGAATATATTTGATTTAATTTAGAACTAAAGGACAAAAATGTTAAGAAATGTTAAGGAGTGAGAGAAATGTTAAATATTGAATATTACAAAGATGAATTAAAGGAAATAATAATTAGAAACATAGGTATCAATGCAATAACGGGAAAGCCGAAAATGTGTGATGATCTTTTTTGTCTAGATTGTGTGTTCAACGACCGAGACGCTTGTAGTCCTAAAAAGGTAGAGCAGTGGCTACAATCTGAACACGTTGAACAGGTCGATTGGAGCAAGGTCAAGGTTGATACACCGATTCTAGTTAAAGATACGGAAGAGGGAGAATGGCAAAAAAGACATTTTCTGGAGTTAAAAACGGAAAAGTCTATGCTTGGCATGACGGTTTAACTTCTTGGTCGGCTATAGGAGGATGTGAGCGAAGTTGGAAATACGCAAAACTAGCGGAAAGTGAGGAAACAGTATGGCAAAGGTCAGAATTACAAAAGAATTAGATTCTAAAAATGCGCAATATTTTAAACTAACTAAAAAGCGTGGAAAGATTACAGCTAGAGAAGCATTTGAAGCGATGGAAGAATCTTACTATTTTGGAGAGTATTTAATTCAATTTAATGTTCCAGAAGAAGCACCAATGGATTTGTATGAAGATGGTGATGAGTGGAGATTGTACGCAGTGAAAGAGTTGTTGGAAGAAGAAATATACAAAGCTCATCAGGAAGGTTACGAAGAATGCAAAAAAGATTTTAAATTTGAAAAAACTGCAAACAATGGTTGGATTCTATGTAATGAAAGATTACCTGAAACTTTTGGACCAGAAGCAAAAGCATATTTAACCACTAATGAAGATGGAATGATAGGAGTGTCATATTATCATCACGGTTGGTCAAATGGTTATGAAAGTGTATTTGATATTATTGCTTGGCAACCACTACCAGAACCATACAGAGAGGAGCAGGAAGATGAATAGGAAAGCGACAACAATGTTTCTAACTGATTTATTAGAAGAGAGTTTGCAGGACAGAAAATATTATGCCAAAGAGGTTACGCTAGATTATGGAACAGCTCATCCGAAAAGAGTTGATTTAATACAAAATGAAAGAAGGTGATTAGATGGCAATTATTAATACAATAGCTCTATTATTATGGTAATTGGAGCAGTGTTCGTCTTGTGGGCGATATGCAAGTTGCAGGATAAGGATTAGAAACAAAGGTACATTGACAATTGAATATTGGTAGTTGAAATGATATAATCGTATTATTACAAGAGAAAGGGGAGAAGACAAAATGATAGGAGAAAGTTTTTCAGGAACAGATGAATGTTATGTTTGTGGAAAAACATTAAAATGGACTAAAATAGCTGATGCAGGAAGGGGAAGTATAGTTGTATATGAAGTTCCTGCGGTGAGAGCTAATGCTTTTGCTATTGGAAGAAATGATGATGGCAGTATAAAATTCGAGATAGAGTGTACTTGTCCGAATTGCAGAACTATAAATCGTTTTGTAAAAGATATAAATATTTAGAGTGCATAGAGGTTATCAAAACCAACTACCAATATTCGGTGGTTGGTTTTTTTATGCAGAAAAATAGAGAAAGGATTGAGAGTTTGGAAGAAATGACAGCAAAGGAATACTTGAATCAGGTTAGAAATCTTGAATCTAAGATGAAAATTCTAAAAGAAGAGATAGATACCCTAAGGGAAATGGTGGTGAGTACTGGAGCAATCCAACAGGGCGAGAGGGTACTGTCTTCAGGAACACAGGATAAGATGGCAGAAACAATCTGCAAGATTAATGAAAAGGAATGTGAGTGGAATGATTTGATGCGTGAATTTGCTTTATCCAGAGCAAACGTAATAATCAACATACAGAAGTTAAACAATCCTGAATACGAGCAGATTTTGTACAAGAGATACTGCCAGAGCAAGAAATGGGAAGAAATAGCATTGGAAATGAATATATCTTACAGGCATGTATTAAGACTACATGGCTATGCATTGAAAGATATTGAGCCGGTTTTAAACGTGTCATAGAATGTCACATTAATCAGTGCTAAAATGATAGAGTAAGAAGTTGAACAGAAGGGACTTCTGTTATCTGAATAGTATCCTCCAATTATTGTATTGGTAAAACAAGGAAAAGGCAGTCGAAAGGCTGTCTTTTTTCGTGGGGAAAAATAAAATGTGTAATAAGTTGACTACACAATTAAAATCAAGAAAGGAGCGGTTGCGGTGACAATTAAAGAACAAAAATTCTGTGATGAACTTTTATCGGATCCAGACTTTAACAAAACATTGGCTTACAAAAAGGCATATCCAAGTGTTAAGAATGATAATGTTGCAGCTGCAGCTGCTTCAAGACTTATGAATAAGCCGGAGATTAAAGAGTACATAGAAAAGCAGTTGGCTGAATTGCATAATGAAAAAACAGCAGATGCACAAGAAGTATTAGAATATCTCACATCAGTAATGAGAAGAGAACATAAAGAAAACGTTGTGGTTACTTTGAGCAGAGAAACATCTACGTATGTTCCTGATGAAAAAGGGACTATGAGAAAGCAAACAGTAAAGGAAGAGATTCCACAAATAATTGAAATACCAACAAGAGTTTCAGATGCAAATAAAGCAGCTGAGCTTCTTGGTAAGAGATATGGGTTGTATACAGATAAGCTTGATGTAAACAATGAGGCAGAGGAAAAGAAAGCTGAGAAATTGGATAACATAGCCAGCATATTGGAACAGATTAAGCCTGTAAGAGAGGGTGATCAATATTGTTAAAGTTATCACCTAAATTTAAGGAATTTATTCTGACAGAAACCAAGAGAGATTTTCTTGAAGGTACTACTGCAGCAGGAAAGACTACAGTAGGAATATTTAAGTTTATGCTCATGGTGGCAAAGAGTGACATTAAGTATCATGTAATTGCCGGGGCGGACCTTGGAACAGTTGAAAAGAATGTAATCAACAATGAAAGAGGCCTTTTAGATCAGTTTAATGGTTTGGCTGAATATTATCCTAAAGGTCAGGGTAGAATTGGACTTTCACATATCAAGTATCAGACACTAAATGGTGAAAAGATAATATATGTGTGTGGTTATGATAATAAAGCACGTTGGAAAAAGGTCTTAGGTTCACAACAGGGTTGCGTGTACATTGATGAAGTTAATACAGCTGATATGGAGTTCTTAAGAGAAATATCTCATAGATGTAAGTATATGATGACTACATCAAACCCGGATAGTCCTGATTTGCTTGTGTACAAGGAGTTTATTAATCACAGCAGACCATTAAAGAAATATATCAAAGATTATCCGGAAGAATTGTTGGCAGAGTTAAATGAACCTGAAAAAGTCGGCTGGGTTCATTGGTATTTTACTTTTTATGATAATGCCAGTTTAACAGAGCAGGACATTCAGGATAAGATTGATGCAGTTCCAGTAGGAACAAAGATGTACAAAAACAAGATACAGGGACTTAGAGGAAAGGCTACAGGACTTGTATTTAGCATATTTGACAGAAGACATCATGTAATTACAGTTAATGAAGCAAAAGAATTCATCAGAAACAGGTCAAATAAGGAACAGAGAGAATGGTTTGAAATATTCACAAGTGGACTGGATACAGCTTATTCAACAAAGAGCCCTGACACAATAGCAATGAGTTTTGCAGGAATTACAAACAAGGGCAGATACATTCTTCTGGATGAGAGAGTTTACAACAATGCCGAAATTGGAACTCCGGTAGCTCCATCTGATACTGCAAAGAATTATTATGATTTTTTGGAAAGAAACAGGAAAGAATGGGGGCTTGCAAAGCATACATTTATTGATTCTGCTGATGCGGCAACAATCACGGAATTAAATAAGTTTAAAAGGGAACATGCACAGTGTCTATATGTATTTAATGCTGCATATAAAGCTGTGAAAATCATAGACAGAATCATATTACAACTTGGATGGATGAACTTTAATGACAATAAGGACATTCAACCAAGTTTTTTAATTGTTGAGAATTGTAAGGAATACGTAAAGGAATTGGAAAAGTATTCTTGGAAGGAAGAAAAGGATCAGGAACCGGAAGATGGAAATGACCACATGGTTAACTCTGTTCAGTATAACTGGATTCCTTACAGAAAGAAAATAGGAGTAATCAAAGAATGAGGTTAATGGACAAGATGAGAGATGGAATAAGACATTTTTTAAGAATACAGGACGCACCAAAACAGACATTTAACATTAGGGAATTACTTAATTATGATGGAAATTGTGTGAAAAATCTTATTTGGTATCGTGGTGACAGCTACGAACTGACACAGTTTTATCAAAACATTCCAGGTGGTTCAGATGGTGTGAAGTTTTGGGCTGCACGTTCAACTGTTGGAAGAGAGATAAGAAAAATACATACAGGCTTACCAGGGATTATTGTTGACCGATTAACAGATATTGTTATTAATGATTTTAGTCAGATTTCATTCAGTAAGGATTCAGACAAAAGAGAATGGAATGAAATATCGAAGGACAATAACTTTAAGGGCATTCTAAAAAAGGCAGTGTCAAAGATGCTTATTCTTGGAGATGGTGCCTTTAAAATATCACTTGATGAAAGCATAAGTAAGTATCCAATCATAGAGTTTTATGGTTCTGATAAGGTTGATTTTGTTTATAACAGGGGAAGAATACAAGAAGTAGTATTTACAACAGAATATGAGCAGAATCAGGTAATGTATGTGTTAAAGGAACACTACGGATATGGGTACATTAAATACAAGCTTTACAGAGCAACAGACAATATGGAAGTTCCTTTGGGAATTATTCCAGTGTTGAGCAATTTGGTTGATGTGGGATTCGATAGCTCACTAATTATGGCACATCCTATTAAATTTGGAGAAAATCCAAAGTGGGAAGGAAGAGGACAGTCAATCTTTGACAAGAAAACAGATGATTTTGACGCATTGGATGAAGCTTGGAGTCAGTGGATGGATGCTCTAAGAAAGGGCAGAAGCAAGGAATGGATTCCTGAATCATTACTGCCAAGAGATCCGGAAAGCGGGGCAATAATTAAGCCAAATGCATTTGATAATTCATACATAAAGCGTGGTGATGATTTATCTGAAAATGCACAGAACAAGATTGAGGTTACACAGCCGACAATTCCGCACGATTCATATCTTGCCACATACATTACAGCATTGGATTTGTGTCTGCAGGGATTAATCAGTCCAAGTACATTGGGAATTGATGTCAAGAAGCTGGATAATGCGGATGCACAGAGAGAAAAGGAAAAAACAACTCTTTACACAAGAGGAAACATAGTGGACATATTACAAGATCAGATACCTTTATTCATTCAGAAAGTATTTAACGTTGTTAGTATCAGCCAGAACAATGTGCCAACAGAAGTTAAATGTACAATAGACTTCAGTGAGTATGCAAATCCATCATTTGAAAGTCAGGTAGAGACTGTTGGAAAGGCTAAGACACAGGGGATTATGAGCGTTGAAGCTTCCGTTGATGAGTTGTATGGAGATACAAAGGATGAGGAATGGAAAAAGGAAGAGGTTGCAAGATTAAAAGCAGAGCAGGGAATAGCAGAAGAGGAAGAACCGGCTTTAAATTTGGAAGGAGAAAATACAGATGAAGGTGATAGTTGGGAAAAAGGTTTACCAGATGTCGAAGAATAAGGCAATGAATTTTCTTAGACTGGCAAGTGAGCAGGTACCTAGAGGTATATATGCTTTGGAAAAGGACAAAGTGATTGAAATGCGTAATGATAAATGCAGTTCAATCACACAGGTAAAAAATTTGAAAAGACAGTTTGAGAAAGCTGGCTTTAGAGTATATGCCAACGGAGTTGATTAAAAATGCCAAAAGATTATGACATTGAGGAAGCTTTTAGAGCCATTGAAAATGAGTTGATTGATTCAATGATGAGAAATCTGTCAAATCATAGGGCAGAGGAAACAAAAGAGGGATATAATTGGACATCGTGGCAGGCTGAACAGTTAAAAGCTCTGAATAAGTACAAACAGGAAAATCAAAAGAAGTTTACAAAAAGATTTTCTGACATTAACAGAAAAATCACTGAATCAATCATAAAGCACAGAAAAGCAGGAGCAACAGATCAGGAAATAGACATTCTAAAAGCCATTAAAAAAGGGGCAAAGTTAACACATAAAGCAGGAAGCACCATTGAGGGTGCTTTTTTTCGTGTCAATGATAGAAAACTGGATGCGCTATTAAGTGAAATAAATGGTTCTATGCATAGAGCTGAAACTGCAATGCTAAGAATGGCAAATGACCAGTACAGAAAATCAATATTCAATGCACAGGTGTATTTCAACACCGGAGCAGGAACATATGAAAAGGCAGTGGACATGGCTACAAAGGATTTTCTAAGTCGTGGCATTAACTGTGTTCAGTACAAGAATGGTGCAAGAGTTAACATAGCCTCATATGCGGGAATGGCATTAAGAACAGCTAATACCAGAGCATACTTGCAGGGTGAAGGTGAAAAACGTAAGGAGTGGGGAATTTCCACAGTTGTGGTCCATAAGAGAGGTTTACCTTGTTCAAAATGTGCAAAATGGATTGGAAAGATACTGATAGATGATGTTTGGAGTGGTGGAAAAGCAAGTGACGGTCCATATCCGTTAATGTCTCAGGCGATAGCAGGAGGTTTATATCATCCTAACTGCAATGATGGTCATAGTACATATTATCCTGGAATTTCTAAAGAGCCTGAAAAGGTAACAAAGAAAGAAATGAAACAGGCTATTATTGCAGAGAAACAGGAAAGCAGGGACAAATTGATACAAAGGAATGTAGATAAGTTTGATAGGTTATCTAATTATTCTTTAGATGAAGAAAATAAGAAAAAGTATGCGACTAGAACAAATCAATGGAATAATATAAAAGAATTCTCAAATGGCATAAATATAGAAAAGGTTGCAGAAAGTGGGAAATTTAATAGTAAAAGAGTTGGAAATAATAATGTTGATTTGATTAAAATGAAGAAAGAATTTGGAAAGAAATTTAACCAATTAACTAATGATTCAGCAACAAACAATTCTCTAAGAAAATATGCAAAAGCTATGCTAACTCATAGAAATGGAACTGATGGAGAAGATCTTTATATTATTAGTAAGAAGGCAGGAAAAAAATTATTTTCTAAAACGAATAGTAACAATATTTTAGGAGTAGAATTAAATAAAGAAGAAATTGAATTGATAAGGCAAATGCCATCAAAAATAGGAATACACAATCATCCCACAAATATATTGCCAACTGGTAGTGATTTTGTAGTTGCTGGATATCGAAAATATGATTTTGGATTAGTAATTACACATGATTTAAAAGTTTTTAAATATAAGGTAGGAAATAAACCATTTCCAGCTACATATTTAGATAATAAAGTTGACAAATATATGGGGAAAAATTATAATTTACCTATATTAGAAGCGCAAGAAAAGGCATTACAAGAACTTTCAAAGGAGGGGCTTATTGAATGGAAAGAGATACTGGCATAATTAAGGAAAGAGATTATATTGTAAAAACAGACAGAAGTCCAGAGGAAATTGAAGAAGCAATAAAAAAATCTGAAGAAGAAATGAAAAAAATGAAAGAATGGCCAATGGCATAGATACCATCTAGTTTTTGCTAGGTGGTATTTTTATGCAACAAAATAAGAAAGTAATAAGGAGGTAACAAATGTTAATCGCAAAAATCAATTTTTATGACAAGGAAAACAACCTTGCCTTGGTAAAAGCAGGGGATGAGGTTAGGGCAAAAACAAAAGAGCGCAAGGAGTATTTATTAAGAATTGGCGCAGTAATTGAAAAAGACGAACCAAAGGCATCTACAAGTAAGTAGGTGCTTTTTATATGCCCAAAACGTGATGGCTTAAAACTCTCGGAATAAGCTGACGAGCTAAAACGGAAAGGAATATACGTAATGATGTTGAGATCAAGAGAAACAGGAAAAATGCCCATGAACCTTCAATTTTTTGCAGAAGGTTCAGGAGAAGGCGGAGAGGGTAACGGCAACCAGAATAATAATGCCGGAAATGGTAACAGTAACCAGAATACTGGAAACAATAATCAGGGTGCAACATACACTCAGGAACAGCTTGACGGAATTGTTAATAGCAGAACTGCAAGAGCTGAGCAGTCGGCTTTAAGGTCGTTCTTTCAGCAGCAGGGAATGTCTGAAAATGAAGTAACACAGGCAATTAACAGTTACAAGGAACAGAGAGCAAAGAATAAACCTGACGTAGCAGGAATGCAGACACAGCTTGCACAGGAGCAGAGCAGAAATTTACAGCTCACAATTGAAAATTCTGCAACATTACAGGCAGTTGAACTTGGCATTGATTCAAAGTCGATTCCATATGTAATCAAGATGGCTGATTTTAAGGATGTGGCAGGAGAGAATGGAACAGTTGATGCAGAAAAAGTAAAAGCTGCAATCAACAAGGTATTAGAAGATGTTCCGGCATTAAAGCCGGCAGGAAATGGAGAAACAAACAATCAGGGATTTAAACCCATTGGTGCTCCAAACAATAACAACAATCAGAACCAGGATGACTTGTTAAGAGGCATTTTTGGAATAAAGAAAAAATAGGAGGTAGTAATACATGGCAGCATTACAGTACGCTGATATTTTCAGCAACATTTTAAGAGAATTATATGGTCAGTCACAGGTTTCTGTGGATTTGTATAATTCAAATTCAGACATTCAGATTGTGAATGGAAAAAACTTAAAGATTCCTAAGTTATCAGTAAGTGGTTATAAGGATCATTCAAGAGTCAACTTAGGTTTTAACGCAGGTACATATTCAAATGAATATGAAACAAAAACATTGGACCACGACAGAGACATTGAGTTTGCTATAGATCCAATGGATGTTGATGAAACAAACATGGTGGTTTCAATAGCAAACATTCAGAAAAGATTTGAGACAACTCAGGCTATTCCTGAGGCTGATTGTTACACATTCAGTAAGCTTTACACAGAAGCTAAAAGAGTAGGAGCAAAAGTTAAAACAGAAGCTTTAACTACAGCTAATGTTCTTTCTGATTTTGATGATAACCTTGAGGCAATGACAGAAGCAGGTGTTCCACTTGACAGAGTTATTCTTTATTGCACACCAGCTTATTATAAGTTACTTAAGAATGCTGAGGGCATTCAGAGAACACTTGAAGTAAGTGGAGCAAAGGGAATTGACAGAAGAGTTCATTCCATTGATGACATTGGAATGATTAAGGAAGTTCCATCGGCAAGATTTAAGAGTGCTTATAACTTTACAAATGGATGTGTTGCAGATAGTTCAGCTGTTCAGATGGACTATATCTTAATTGATCCGGAGTGTCAGGTATCAAGAGACAAATATAGCTACATCACAGTATTTGAACCGGGAACAGATTCAAGAACAGCTGACAATTATGTTTATCAGAACAGAAAATTAAACGGAACATTTGCAATTGATGAGCTTATGAAAGATGGCTGCATCATTCACGCAAAGACAGCCTAGAAAGGAGAAGAACTATGACAGCCAAAAAAGCAAATAAGGTTTATACAGTGTCCAAAGTGGAAATGGAATCATATCTTGCAATGGGATATGACATTTTTGACGAGGAAGGAAAACTTTTAAAACGTTCACCTAAGGCTACAGTTCCATACTCCGAATATGAGAAGGTAGTTGCAGAAAGAGATGAGTTAAAAGCTCAGCTTGAAAAAGTTAAAGGTGATAAATTTTCTGTGATGGAAGTTGAAGAATTGCAGGCATATGCAACTGAGCACAGCATTGATTTAGGTAACGCAACTTCAAAAGAAGGAATTATCAAGAAAATCAAGAGTGCTGAAGCTGAATAGGGGGTGAGCCTATGGCTTACTTCCCATATGCAACATTAAGCGATTACTTGGGAATTTCTGATTCAAGGTGCATTGAACAGACAAAAGTTGCAAGTAAGCTTAAACAGGCAAGCAGACACATTGATTCATTAACATTTGGCAGGATTAACAGATATGGATTTGATAATTTGACAACTTTTCAGAAGGATATCATAAGGGAAGTAACTTGTAGGCTTGCCGATTTTGAATATGAGAATGAGGACTTAATACAATCGGTTCTTTCAAGTTATTCACTTAATGGTGTGTCAATGAGCATTGGAAATACATGGAATGTTTATACTCAAAACGGAGTGGCAATAAGCAAAGACTTATATGCTCTGCTTTGTCAGACAGGATTATGTACAGGATTGGCAGGTGTTTAAATGAAATATCCCAAGTTAGTTCCAGACAGAATGTGTACCACTGAAATGGAAGTGGTGATTTATGGAGAGGGCTTGTCAGAAACAGGCTCTCCCATTATTGTGTGTCAGAAGAAATTAAAGTGTAATTATCAGGATAAGGCATACACAAAATTAACTGCAGAACAGAAGATTGTTACATTGGACGGAAAAGCCTATTTTGACGGAGACATATGTCCTAAACAGTCAGTCATAAGCAGTGGGTATGTCAAGGTCTTTGGAGTTAAGAGAAGTATTTATCAGGGAACAAAAGCAAGAAACCCTGATGGGACAGTTAATTTTACATTATTGGAGTTGAATTAAATGATAAAGGCAAAATCAAGAGTAAAGTTAAACATGGGAGTGATAAAAAAACTAAGTACAGCGGCTGTTACTTCACTAGAGCAGACTGCTGATGCAGTTCAAAGTGATTTAAAGCAATCACAGGTAATGCCCTTTGACAAGGGAACATTGCAAAACACGCAAACATTTGTTGATTACAAGGAAAGTAATCAGGGAAGGGTGCAGATTGTTTCAAGTACTCCTTACGCAAGAAGACTTTATTATCATCCTGAATACAACTTTAGTACTGCAGAAAATCCAAATGCCGGAGGTAAATGGTTTGAGGATTATTTGGCAGGAGGCAAAAAACAGAACTTTGCAAGAGACACATTTAAGAAATTATATAAAAGAAATGGAGGATTATGATAGTGCTTTATTTAAAGGACATTAAGGACTGGCTGAAAACATTTAATGTTGCGGAACATTATTACATTGGCAAGCTTGACAATAAACAGGACAAGTCACTGGGTGTTTATCAGCGAAAAACAAGTAATCCGCCAAGAATCTGCTATGGTGATTTAAAAAGCTATGAGGTTAAACCTGTATCATTACTGATTCATTGGAATAATGATGCTGATGATACAGAGCGAAAGGCTTTTGAATTGTACAGAAAAATGGCAGAAGCAAGAAACATACTTATCAACAATGTTGAAATAGTTTATGTAAGTCTATTATCGTCAGAGCCAATAGATGTTGGTACTGATGATAACAACATATATGAAAGAGTAATAGAAGTAGATTTTTATTACAAGGTAGAGAAAGGAGAATAGACATGGCAAAAGCAACAGGAGTATATCCGGTATATGATAATCAGTTTCAGGTAGGAGCTGATAAGGCAAGCCTTGGAAGCATTGCAGACATGGAATCTTACTCTGTATCTTTTGACAATGGGGTTGAAGAATGGACTCCAATGGATACAGAGGGCTGGATTAGAAGATTAATGACATCCAAGGGATTAACAATTTCAGTAACCGGAAAAAGAAATGTTGGAGATACTGGTAATGATTATGTTGCCGGGAAAGCGTTTAAGAATGGAAGAGATGCAGAAGGAGCTTTTCAGTGGACATTTAAGGATGGTACTACAGTATTATTTGAAAATGCAGTATACAATGTTACAGAATTAGGTGCAGGAGACAGCACAAATGTGGCACCATTAGAGTTTGATGTAATGTCAAATGGAAAACCGACCGTTACACCGGCAGTTTAATTTGGAATCATATTGAACAAGAGCAGGTCAGCAGAATTAGTTGACTTGCTCTATTTTTTTAGGAGGAATAAGAATGTCAAAAATAATAGATATTACAAATAAATTAGCGTTTGAGGATAATCCAAGATTAAAAATAAAGGATACAGAATTAGAGATCGATGCAACAGCAGAAAATATGTTGAAGGTTATGGGATTGGTGTCTGACAGACCAACCGCAAAGGATGTTGAAGAACTTTGCAAAATAATTTTCACAGATGATTCAAAGGAAAAGCTTTCAAAAATGAAACTCAGTTTTTCTGACTATCAGAAAGTTGTGATGGCAGCAGTTGAACTTGCATCAGGAAATGATGATGCTGACAAAAATTCGGGGGAGTAGATCCTTATTATGACCTGATAGATGATTTTGATTTAATAGTAGCTTCATTTACAACGCAGTATGGATTAAGAATACGTGACATAAAAGATATGCGTTGGAGCGAATTTAAAAGTCTATTGATCGGACTGGGACCTAATACCATTTTGGGCAGAATTGTTTCAATAAGAGCAGAAGATGACAGTGAAGTATTAAAGAATTTTACTAAGGACCAACAGAGAATTAGAAACGAGTACAGGCTTAAGAAGGCAAAGAGACCAGGTAATAAGAAGGAAGCAGAAAAAGCTTCAGAAATGTTCGAGAAAGTCTTTTGGGAAATGGCAGGATTAAATACTTCTGAATTATCAAGGCAGTAGGAAAGGAGGTTTATTATGGCAGAAAGTGTAGGAGCAATAGCTCTTGATTTGGAATTAAACCAAAGTGGATTCAATTCTCAGTTGTCAGGAATTGGAAAGATGGCAAAGAAAGTTGGAGCAACATTGGCTTCAGCTTTTGCCATAAAGAAAACTTTTGATTTTGGAAAGCAGTGCATGGAGTTAGGCTCTGACCTTGCAGAAGTTCAAAACGTGGTTGATGTGGCTTTTCCCAAAATGAGTGGAACAATTGACAAGTTTGCAAAGAATGCAGCATCTCAATTTGGTCTATCAGAAACAATGGCCAAAAGATATGCAGGTACATTTGGCTCAATGTCAAAGGCTTTTGGATTTTCTGAAAAAGAAGCAGCTGAAATGAGTACAACTCTTACCGGATTATCAGGTGATGTTGCATCTTTTTACAATATTAGTCAGGATGAGGCATATACGAAACTTAAGTCAGTGTTTACCGGTGAAACTGAATCCCTCAAGGATTTAGGTGTAGTAATGACACAGACAGCATTGGATCAGTTTGCATTGCAGAATGGATTTGGAAAGACTACTGCAAAAATGACTGAGCAGGAAAAGGTAGCTTTAAGATATGCCTTTGTTCAGAAACAGTTAACTGATGCGTCAGGAGACTTTGCAAGAACATCAGACAGTTGGGCGAATCAAACAAGATTATTGTCGTTGCAGTTTGATAGCTTGAGGGCTTCAATAGGACAAGGGCTCATTAACGTGTTCACTCCTGTAATAAAATTGGTTAACACCTTAATGGGAAAATTAACCACATTGGCAGGAATGTTTAAGTCATTCACTGACATGATTACCGGGAATAAGTCAGATGATTCATCGACAGTACAATCAACCAGCAATGAGTTGTCAGATGTGGCAAGTAATGCTGATGAAGCCACAAGTGGAATGAATGGATTAACTGATTCAACAAAGAAAGCAGCAAAAGCGGCAAGAGGACTTGCAGGATTTGATGAATTAAATGTATTACAGCAAAATGACAGTGATTCGGGAACGTCAGGATCAGGTTCTGGAACAGCTTCAGCTTCAGGAGCAAGTGCAGTCAAGGACATTACTCCAAATGTTGATGCAGGCAATGGAGCACTGGGAACAATGAACAAGTGGCTTGATAAGATTTTTGGTAAATTTCAGAAATTAGCAGGATTGTTCAAGACAGGTTTTACACTGGGATTTAAAAGCAAAGGTTTAGATGTCATAAAAAATGCTCTCATAAACATAGGAAAGAACATCAAGGAAATTTTTACAGACAAAAAAGTGTTGGATGCAGCAAGTAATTGGGCAGACAGCATAGCATTAAGCGTTGGGAAAATAGTGGGCTCAATGGCAAGCATTGGAATAAGCATTGCAACAATGTTGATTGGTGGCATTGATAAGTTTTTCGAACAAAATAAGGATTATTTGAAAGACAAAATAGTTGAGATGTTAAATATATCAGCAGAAAGAGCAGAAATATTTGCGAACTTTTGTGCAGCAGTGGCAGACATTTTTACAGTTTTTGAAAGTGATGATGCACAGCAAATTGTGGCTGATGTATTGGCTATTTTTACAACTGTACAACTTGAATTATATGTTTTATGCCAGAAAATCGGACGTGACATTATGCAGGCAATTACAACACCGATTGTTGAAAATACGGATACAATTAAAACAGCTTTAATGAACACAATCAAACCAATAGAAACAGCTGTTAGTGGAATAAAGACATTTGTTCAGGAAGTCTTTACAAACATTAATTCAATGTATGATCAGTACATAAAGCCGGCATTTGACAATATAGGAAGTGGCTTATCCACAATATTTGATTATGTTCTTGATGGATATAATTCATTTCTGGCACCGGTATTTTCAAGAATTGCCAGTGAATTAAGCAGTTTGTTGAACACCTATATTAGTCCAATGTTTAATAGCATATTTGGATTCATTGGAAGAGTTATTGATGTTGCAGGAAAATTGTTCAATTTCTTATCTCCAATAATCGGCTGGTTCATCGAAAAGGCAATGCCACAAATAGCCTTTACCATAGAAACAACATGGAACAAGATACAGGGTATTATAAGCGTAATCAGCGTTGTTATTACAACCTTAATGAATGTCATTAATGGTTTAATTGATTTTGTGGTGGGTGTGTTTACAGGAGATTGGAAAAAGGCATGGAACGGAATCAAAAACGTGTTTAAGAGTGTGTTTGATGGAATAAAAAGCATAATCAATATAGCTATGGACTTTGTAAAGAATACAATAGTGGCAATTTGCAGTAAGGTTGCATCATATATAAAAGTTGTAGTAAATGGAATATATACAGTTATGACAACAGGGTGGACAGCAATTAAAAATGTGTTCTCAGGTGTAATAGGATTCTTTAAGGGAGTTTTTAGTGGTGCTTGGAATGCGATTAAGTCCATATTTAGTAATCCGGGAGCATTCTTTAAGAATGTTTGGAACGGAATAAAGGGAAGTTTCGGACATGTATCAGGTTGGTTCAAGGATACATTCAGCAAGGCTTGGCAGGCAGTAAAAGATGTATTCAGCACAGGTGGAAAAGTATTTTCAGGAATAAAGGCTGGAATCGCTTCGGTATTTAAATCAGTGGTTAACTCCCTGATAGGTGGGATTAATAAAGTTGTGGCCATACCATTTGATAAAATCAATGGAATGCTTAATAACATTAGAGCAGTAAAAATAATGAAATGGAAACCATTTGAAAAGATGTGGGGACACAATCCGTTGCCAGTACCTCAAATTCCTAAAATGGGTGGTGTTCCAGCGCTTGCCGAAGGTGCTGTTTTGAAACCTAATGCACCATTTTTGGCTATGATCGGTGATCAGAAACACGGAACAAACATTGAATCTCCATTATCAACCATTGTAGATGCATTTAGACAGGTACAGGGTGAAAATGCAACAGGTATTTCTGATAAAGATTTACTTAATGCAATTTCAAACATGCAGGTTAATGTTATTGTTCAGCAGGATTCAAGAGGAGTATTCAACATGGTAAAACAAGAAGTGGTTCAGGAGCAGAGAAGAACAGGAAAACCTGTATGGATTTAAGAAAAGAGGTAGAAAATGGCAAAGTATAAAGGATATTTGTTAAAAGTAAAGGACCAAATATTTCCAATGAAATATATAAAAAGTGAAACGTATACATCAACGGATAACCAGAGGTCTGAACTTAAGGCTTACAGAAATACAAATAATTATCTTATTAGACAGACTTCTCCTAATTTCAAAACAAAGATTGAATTTGAAACACCACCACTTCTGCAAAGTCAATATGAAGAAATACGACAATTGCTGAATCAGGGGACAATTAACAGAACTGAAAGAAAAATAAAAATAACTTACTGGAACTCAGAGGATTTAACCTACAAAAACGCTGTGGTGTATATGCCGGATATTTCATATACAATAAAAAATCAGATGAGGAATGAATTACTGTATAATCCGTTAAAGATGGAATTCATAGAGTACTAGAAAGGAGCACCAATGTTAAATGTAAATGAAGATACTATAAGAGCATATACAGAGCAGAATGTTCCAAAGAAGTTAACAATCACATTCCCAAATAATTCAAACTTAACTCCAATCACAAATGCAAACATTCAGGAAGAAAGCATGAGTTTGACAGGCAGTCTTTGTAGTGATTCAAATTTGATGCTACAGGGCTGTATCTCAACTCAGTTTAATCTTACAACATTTGACTATGATACAGACATTACAGGTCAGGACATCATAGCCACTTTGTCAGTAAAGGATGATTCTTACAAGGGTGAATGGGTTAAGGGAACAAATTACAAGTCAGGGGACATAGTAAAGTTTGACCAGGAATATTATATTTATTCCGATGATGTTTCTGATGAAAAAACAGAAAATATCAAACGAACAAAAGTAAGCAGTTCTTACATTGTATACAATGAAACTGATAAGAAATACAACATTTTTGGAAGAGAACCGGATAATTTTATCGGGATAAGAATTCTTACATCAGAAAAGGTTCTTGATGGTGTGAGAATGACCATTAGATGTTGGTACACTGGAGGTCCGTATTATTATGTGGTACGGGATTTTAATAATAAAACAGATATTATTATGCCCCAACATTATCCCATTGGAAGTAACTATCCGTTAAAGGGGTGGTTTGCAGAAATAAGCTATTCAGGAACAGATACAGATGCATTCAAGGAATTTGTAAGCAACCTGAAAATATATGAATTGACGAATGCTTGCAAAAATGAATTATATCCTGATGAATTGGAAGAATGTCAAAGAGTATATGGTTATGTTGATACATCTAACACAGAAGACATTATCATATTTAGGGGAAAGGTTGAAAGCTTTACAAGACAGGCAGCGGATCCAAGATATAGTGAATTGATAGCCTATGATAAATTATACGATTATCAGGAAAAATCAATTAAGGATTGGATGAATAAGGTGGATGAGTATGGAATGGGAATGGTAGATCCATATTCTTATCAGGGTTCATACAAGTTAAAAACGACATATAAAAAAGACCAGACTGTGTATGGCACATATACTGATTCAAATAATGTGGAAACTAAAGGATATTATCATTTTAAACAGGACTATATAGATAGTTTTTATCAAGCCTGTAATATTGTGAAAGTGGCTTCAGGAGATTTAACAATACCACCAACTGGTGTAGCTCCAACGATAAATGGACCTGAATATGTTGAAAAACTTGAAAAATATTTTCCGAATGATTTACAAGTTTTTCATTTAAGAAATGATTTGTTTTCTGAAATTGGAATAAATCAGAAAAATTTCTATAACATTAGTTTGCCAATGGATGTAATAGATTTAAAAATAGGTCCATTCAAGGAAGATTATTCTGCACTCCAATTATTGCAATGGATTTGCAATATGAATGGTGTTTGCGGGGTTATCGACCAAACAACAGGTGAGTTTGATTATAAGTTTGTAAATTCAGAAAAAAGAACGACAACAGCCGATTCCAATTACAAGGGTGAGTTTAATTCAGCTACAGAGTATAGCGTTGGTAATGTGGTTAAATTTAGTGATTCATATGGAGAGGAAGGATATTACGAAAAAGTTATAGATACAACTAAATATCCAAACAGGTTTGTAACATCAAATGTTTCGTTTATTAATCCACAGGAAAATGTATTGTTTCAAACTCCGGATGTGATGGGAAATTGTTATTACATTGAGTTCTCTTTTGATGATAAGTTGGCAGAAGAACTTGGAGTTGAGATTACAGTAAATAAATATTCTGGGCGAAATTTAAAAACTATATCATTAAGACGAAGCGGAAGAGTAATGCTGCACGATTTGGATGAAACAGGTAAATCTTATTACACAATTCAGGTTTCAAATGTTAATGGTGAATTTTTAAAAACATTTAAAGCAGTAAAATATTTATCAACAGGTGAGTTTGATTCAACGTGGACTCCTGAAAGTGAGTTTTTTGCAGATTGTTGGAAAAAGAAAAATAAACTTTATCATCCGTCAGGAATGATTAACATTACGGAGTTGTATGAGCAGGACAGCATAGAATTACAGGACAGCTTGTATTCAAACAATGGCTGGAAGGTTATGGATATAAATGGCACACTTTTAAATGGAGAGAATAAAAAGAATAATCTTGCCATTACATACTCACCACTTTACAGTTCACATAAATCAAGTTATCAGTTGCTATTAGATGTGGCAAACAATGTTGGAAAAGGATGGATTGAGCCAAAGATTCCTTTTACCATTAAGTTTGCACCATTCAAGGCTAAATCACTGGGTCTTCCATTCTTGGAGCTTGGCGATTACGTAACTTTTGATGTTGATAAGTGGTCCTCTGATGCAGATGGCAATCCTGTAATAACGAGGCAGAACGTGCAGTCAATCATATTTAACAAGACAATGTCAGGAATAAATGCACTGTCAGATGAATATGAAGCAAAGAACGATTAGGAGGTTGGAGCAAATGATAATAATAGATGCAGGAGTTGAGCGAGAAGCTACAGCGGAAGAGGAAGTGTACATTAAAAAAATGCATTTCTATGATGAAATGATGGAAAAAAAGATGGAGTTAAGTTCATTGGAAAAACAACTTTCAGATGGAGATTACAAGATCATAAAATCTTATGAGTGTAGTCTTATGAACATTGAAATCCCATATGACATTGAACAGCTCCATTCAGAAAGACAGAACATGCGTGACAGAATTAACAGCTTAAGGGAAGAGATTGCTGATTATGAATCTAAATGGGAAGAAATGGAAAGGAAGGAAGCGAATGATAGCAATTAAAGAAAAAAATGTGATTACCATTGAGTTTGAAGGTCACGATACTTTGGAATCACCAATGCTTTATCAGTATGACAAGGGACAAAAAATAAAATTCCTTGATGTTCCGGATGGTGCGGAAGTACAATTTTCCAATTGGGCAACAGAAATGACAAAAAACAAAATTGTTGTAAATGGTCAGGTAGAAATACCTGATTTTTTTGTGCAACAGGGAAATGAAATTGTCTTGTATATTCAATACATAGACAGTAATTCGGAAACAACAATGAAAAAGCTTATTATTCCGGTGGAACCAAGAGCAAGACCTGGAGAAGTAGTTTCCACTGATGATGAGCCAAGTTTCAGACAACAAATTGAAAACATTATGGAGGAAACAAAAGAAATAGCAAAGTCAGTGAGAGAAGATGCTGAAAATGGAAAATTCAATGGAAGTAACTATGTTTTGACAGAACAGGACAAAGAAGACATAGCGAAGAAGATTGAAGGAAGTGGTTCAGTTTATATAACAGAGATATAGGAGAGTTAGATTATGAATGAAAACAAACACTTGTTATCTATTATTGGAACTGAATTAAACAAGTTACAGGATATTGCAATAAAAAACGGACAACTTATTTTCTTAAAAGATAAGGGGCGGATTGTGTTCGACTTAAATGACAGGAGAACGTTTTATGATAGTATAAGCATTCTTGAAACAGAAGAGGAAAGGAAATCCTTACAGGCTGTATCAGAATGCTTTTACTATGTAAAAAAAACAGGGTATCTTTGGTTTTATGATAATGAGTGGGTGCAGTTAACAGGAAAAGAGCAATGTCAGATAGTAAAGAAGTATGTTCTTCCAAGTGAAGGAACAGACGATTCATTGTACATAAACATGTCTGAAAAAAACATTTTCGTATGGGATGAAGAAAACAGGCAGTATGTACTGGTAGGTGAAGCTATAAATTCAGTTTCAAATGAAGATATAAATAAAATGTTTAAGTAGAAGAGGAGAAAAGAAATGGCAACAGAAAAGAAATATTTAGATCTTGAAGGATTAAAAACTTACAATGAACAGGTAAAAAGTTTAATTGACACAAAAGAAACATCAGGAACAGCTGCAACAAAAGTTAAAGAATTAGCAGATGGTCAGGTTAAGGCAAATACGAATGCAATAGCAACATTAAATGGTACAGGAGCAGGTTCTGTATCAAAAGCTGTTAGTGATGCAAAGGCAGATACGGAAAATAAAATAGGAACACTGGCTAATTTAACAACATCTGAGAAAACAGACCTTGTAAGTGCAGTAAACGAAATTAAATCTGCTGTAGGTGATACAAAAACAGCAGGGGAAGTTACTGTTGATACTACAACAACAGCCGGAATGTTTAAGTCTTATACTTTAAAACAGAATGGAAAGAATATTGCAACAATTGACATTCCAAAGGATATGGTTGTATCCAGTGGTGAGGTTAAAACTTACACTGCACAGACACTTCCAACAGGAACAGGTGCACCAACAAGTGCAGGTACATATTTAGTATTAACATTAGCTAATGCTACAAATGACAAGGTATATATTAACGTAGGTACTCTTGTTGATATTTATAAGGCAAAAGCAAATGCTACTAAGATTCAGATTTCAATTGATTCAACCACAAGAGAAATTAGTGCTTCTGTTGTAGCTGGTTCTATTGGAGCTACTGAGTTAGCAACTAATGCGGTAACAACAGTTAAAATTGCTGATGGTAATGTTTCTAAGGCAAAATTAGCAAAAGATGTTCAGACTTCTTTAGGAAAGGCTGATACTGCAGTTCAGTCAGTAAAAACAGGTACAGCAAATGGAACAGTTTCCGTTGACGGAACAGATGTAGCTGTAAAAGGTCTTGGAAGCGCAGCTTACACAGCAAGCACAAATTATGAAAAAGCAGGTGCAGTAACAGCATTAGCAAATGGCCAGGTAGCAACAAACAAGAATGATATTGCATCATTAAAAACAAAAGTGGCAACTTTGGAAGGAACTACTTATACAGCAATCTCAGACAAAGAGATAAATGCATTATTTGGCATTACAGAATAATTAAAAAAAGAGGTGCGTTATAATGGCAAAAATACAAAATACGTATCTAAATAAAGAGGGGTTAGGCAGTTTTCTGTCTAACCTCAAAAAAATTTTTTTGGGTACAAAAACCATAACATCAGCAGTGGATTGGAATACATTAACAGAAAATGGAGTGTATCACATAAAGACAACAGCAGGAACAAACAGACCTATTACTAACTGGGGAATGCTTTATGTTGAAGGGGAAACAGCAACTAAGTTTCAGATATTTATTCCTGATGTAAAGAACAATGTGATTTATAAGCGTTATGAAAATGCCGGCTGGAAGGATTGGCAGGAGTTAACCCTTATTGAAACATCCGGAGAAGTGTATGATACAGGCTGGAAATCGGTTGAATGTGGATATGGCATATCAGCATGGTCCACTACTGATGCACCTAAAATTAGAAGAGTTGGGAAAACTGTGGAATTGGTGGGTATTATAACAAATTTAACAAGTTTTGCAGATCATGATAGTTTGTTTAGAAACATTCCTGAGGATATGAGACCTTCTCGCAATGTATGGTCTATTCAACAGGGAGATATAAAAAATAAGACAACTGCCAGATGGATGATGACAATTAATCCAGGGGGCACAGTATCTTTTAATTATTATGGATTTTCTGGACCTTTAACAATTTCAAAAGGAATGTGTATACCGGTTCATGCAATATGGATGGTGGATTGACGAAAGTTACAGTAAATGTTAGAGCAGAACCTTAAAGGTCCTTTTTTTATACCCAAAAACAGAGAAAGATGAGGAAAAACATATGACACTTTATCAGATTTTATCCTTGTGTGGGATTCCTTCATTAATCGGTGCAATTTTTGTTAGTGCAGTTAATTATGTCAAATTAAAAAATTCATCATATAAATTAATTAAGGACGGAGTTATTGCAATTTTGCATAACAAGATATACACGCTGGGAAAACAGTACATAGCTCAGGAGTATATATCAGTTGAGGCTTTGGATGATTTTGAACATTTATACAAGGCATATCACGCACTGGGCGGGAATGGAACAGGAACAGAGATTTATAAGAGAGTAAAGGAACTGCCAATGAAGCAGGGAAAGGAGTAAACGAATGAGTGACAAGACAAAGAAATGGATTAAGGCAGCAGCTGTCAGAGCTGTAAAAACAATGGCGCAGACATTTATTGCAACAATCGGTTCTGCAGCAGTGTTAGCAGCAGTTGACTGGAAGGTGGTTGTGTCAGCAACAGTACTTGCAGGAATATTAAGTGTGGCAACATCAGTGGCAGGATTGCCGGAAGTGGAGGAATAGACAAATGAAAGCATTTATAAGTCAGCCAATGAGAGACAAAACAGATGACCAGATTAAAGAAGAAAGAACAAAAGCAGTTAATAGAATTAAAGAAACATACAATGAGGATGTAGAAATCATTGACAGTTTTTTCGAAAATGCTCCGCATGATGCCAAACCACTATGGTTTTTAGGCAAGAGTTTAGAACTATTGGCAAATGCAGATATTGCATATTTTTGTAAGGATTGGGATAAGTACAGAGGATGTAGGATTGAGAATACTTGTGCTAAAGAATACGGTATAAAAGTAATGGAAAGTGAGGAAGAATAATGAAAAAAGAACACGATATTAGAATTGACAGAACTAAGTTACATCCTTGGCTTAATTACAAGTTAACTTTATTGCTTAAGCAGTGTGCAAAGAAAGGAATATATCTTATTATTACACAGGGATTTAGAAGCAAGGCAGAGCAGGACGCTTTGTATGCTCAGGGCAGAACAAAGAAAGGAAGCATTGTAACCAATGCAAAAGGAAGCGACTATTCCAGCCAGCACCAGTGGGGCATTGCTTTTGATATTGCGATAAATGACAAGAAACTTTTGTATGACGAGGCAACAATTAGAAAAGTGGCAAAAATTGCCAAGTCAAAGAAAGTTGGTCTTGCCTGGGGCGGTGATTGGGTTAGCCCTGTGGATACTCCGCATTTTTATCTGGGAAAGTGGGGAGATACTCCGGCTAAGTTAAAAAGAACTTACGGAACATTTGAAAAGTTCAAAAAGACTTGGACTAAGGAAGTTTTTGGAACAAAGAAAGGATTGAACATCTGGAACAAAACAAGAACAAAAGTCCTAAAGAAAAAACTTCCAAACAAAACCAAAGTCAATGTAATGTATGTTAAAAAAGGATACGCAAAAGTTGAGTGTAATGGTGTAGTTGG
>OGFG01000833.1_pt1 | contig 34691 bp, 38 predicted proteins | sample 1570761 | NCBI WGS metagenome assembly OGFG01 (sample SAMEA2581938, study PRJEB24529) | metagenome | biome: Human gut stool | place: China | collected 2011
CGGAACATTTTTGTTCCATCCGACTTGGTAACAGGGGTTTTTGAAGAGCTTCCTTTACTCTCGCTTCAAATTTCAACAGACAGAACCTGTAAAGAAATCCATCCTTTGTGTTGCAACCCTTTCCGCTCTTGCCATGATGAGCGGTGCAACCGTTGCAAACGGCCTGGATGGAACCACGAACACGGACAAGGCCGGCAATTGGTCGCTCACGAAGTGGACGAGCACTTCCGGATCCGTTGTCGACTTTGATGCTTCGCTGCATGATCTCAGCGGCGACAATAAGACGCTTTCCGGTCAAATCAAGGGGGTCATGGATCAGGCCATGATCGACCAGATTCGCGGCAAACAGCCCTTCGAGGAGTTTGCCTCTGTCGGCAAAAAAGACGTCTGGACGGACGTCTCCGGCATCTTCAAGAGTAACGGTAATGCTGCCACCATCACAAACGCCAGCATCAACCTTGAAATGGTTGCCGGAGCTACGGCAGATAATCTCGACGTCGTGGGCATCAACAACATGGGCGGCCCCCTCAACTTTGAGGGCGTGACAAACGTCGTCGTCAAACAGAACGGCACGGCGAAGGGCGAGAACAATGACTACGACAACAACGGTCCGGATCCGCTCGGCGCCGTCGGCTATATCTCGATTGACTCGATCGTCTATGAATCCGCTGCAGTCGTCACCAACTTCAACGGTGACACGTCGTTCGACATCGAGAACAACAGCAAGGGCGGCACGGCCGTCGGCATCATCTCAGCTGCCAATGATCCGATGAAGCCCACCGTCAATGTCAAAGGCAACTTGAACATCCAGGCAAAGTCCGACGCCCGTGCCTACGGCGTCTACAACATCTATTCTGACTGGAATCTTGGCCAGAACCCGAGCATTGATAATCCGGGGGCCATCACGGTTGACAAGAACCTGACGATTGCCGTTTCGAGTGCCAATGAAAAGGCCTACGGCCTCATCAGCGAAATCGGCAACGTCACCGTAAAGGGCAATACCGACATTACAGCCGAAGGCAAGGCAGCGCATGGCATTTATGTGACCAGCAACGGCCACATCTACCTCCATGGTGACTCGACCACCGTGACCGCTGAAAATGCGCTCACGATCAAAGTTCATGAACCCGCCGAAAGCATTGATGATAATGGCATCCCTTGGAAGCCGAACACCCTCGATACCTCCGTCTCCATCCTTTCCAAGACGACGACCCTGAACGGCACGACTTCGACCGAAGAAGGCACCAAGCTGTATGTTGCCAACACCGTGAACTTCAACGGTGATGCCGACATTCAAGGTCTGATCATGGCCGATGCCGATGCTACGCTCAAGATTGCGGACGGCAAGACGCTCACATTCGGCGACAGCAAGAATGTTGAATCCAACACGTTCAAGAACCTCACCCTTGAGGGAGGTACGTTCAACAACGCCTCCCAGATGACGGTCAACGGTACGCTGACACTCGAGAACATCAAAGCGGAGAACCTCAAGAATAATACCGACTCCGGCGAACGTCAGTCTCAAATTGAAGCCGACAAGGTAGTCTTCGGGAACGGGGCAACATTCCGGAACAAGGGATCGTTCCATGCGAAGCACTGGGTCTTCGGTGAAGGTAGCGTTTTCATGGAAGAAGAAAACACTTGGAAGCAGGAAGACGGCACGTTGCGCACGAAGTTCTCCGACTACACAACTGAACTCGCTGGTGGCGTGATTTCCACGATCGAATCAAACGGCGCAGAGAAACTTGCTGTCATCGAACTCGTTACCGATGCCGATGCAAAAGGCGGTAAACCCGCCTTAAACAACGGGGTTCTGATGGTTACTAACGGTGCCTACGACTTCGACACCGTGACGATCAACATTTCTCCCGATACTCAGGGGCTTGTCTCTCCCAAACGCTTCATGGTATCCGGTGCCTATACGACGCTAAACGTCCGCAACTTCAACGCCACGAAGGGCAATGCCAGCATTACTGACGGAAGCACGTTCACCGTCGGTACGCTCAAGGCCAACGGCGCATTCGAACTCGACGCTCAGTCCGCCAAGTCCTTCACCGTGAAGAACTTCAAGGGTGCTGAAGGCGGCGATTTCAAGCTCACGGGTGGTACGATGGATGTCGGCAGCATTGATCTTACGCAGGGTGTGCTGACCATCGGCGGCTCCGGGACGCTTGCGACGGGTTCCGATCAGATCTTCATGTATGGTCTCGGTGCCGACGGCAAGGTGACGAATGCCGGTGGCCTCAAGCATGGCAACAACCTTGTTTTCGAAACGAACAGTTCCCTCACGCTTAACGATAAGTTCTACAATTTCGACTACGTTAATGGCGCCAAGGATGCCCTAGGCGCCAACGATAAGTCGATGACCGTTATCTTCAGCGGCAAGCTGGTTGACGATTTCGGCAATGTTCGTGACGAAACCGGTATCGACAGCGTGCCCGATGGCACGGTTCACGAAGAGACCGACATCGCCGCTAAGGCCAATGCAAGCGGTATCGTTACGATCGACAAGTCCGTCGGCGGCCAGACACTGGTCGTAGACAAGGGTAACAAGGTTGCCCTGACTGACGGCAAGACCTTGACGATCGTCGGCACCGACAATGCGTCGGGCGAACTCATCAACTTCAAGGATGCCAAGGGCGACAAGATCGTGACGGCTGTCGGTGAAAAGGGCGGTATTACGCTCGGCAGCGAGTCCGGTATGAAGCAGGGCACGCTTTCAGCGACGGTCGACTTGACGCAGAATGCGACGCTGACCGCTCAGAACGGAACGTTCACGGTCGAGGCCGTCAAGGCTCAGAGTGCGAACATTGCCGTCACCGGCGGTGAGCTCACCGTCAACAAGCTTGACGTGTCGGGTGCGTCCGCCATTTCGTCCGGTGTCACCGGCAAGACGAAGGTTGCGGAATTGTCCGTCGGAAAGGATGGCACGACCACCGTGACCGGTGCCGTTTCCGCCGACAAGATCGTGGCTGCAGGCAATGCCGTCATCAACATTGGCAAGACCGGCACGGCTGAAGAGGGCGGCATGCGCGGCGACCTCACGATTGGTGAAGGTTCAATCAAGGGCTTGACGTTCTTCCTGGACCCGACGTGGGTGGAGGGCAAGGAAGTGACCGACGCTTCCCGCCTCGTGCTGAATCGGACCACTGTTGACGGCAACGTCATCGTGGGCGAAAACAGCTACGTGGTGCTCGGCACGGACAGTGATGCCGAATTTGTGAAGCTCTTCAACGACAAGACGCTGACTTGGGGCAAGGGCGAAGGCAGAACGCTTGCTGCCGCCTACGTTGCGAAGCCCATTGATGTTACGGCGGGTTCTCTCGTCGTTGATGGCACGCGGACCTCCGCGCCTGCGAATGAAGCGGCCGGCACGGTGAAATTCGCTGCAGGTTCGGTGTTGGTGGCCGATGTGACCGACCTCACCACGGACAAAGCACTCATCACCGGCACGACGTTTGACGTTGATGCAGCTTCCAAGGCCGTCATCATCGGCCAGCTGAAGAACGGCGAAACGTACAAGCTCACGAGCGATGTGACCGCCGACTTCTGGAATACCGAAGAAACGCTCGTGGCGGGCAACAAGCTCTGGGACTTCACGGTCAACGAAAACGGCTCCTTTACGACCAAGCTCACGGATGCCGCACTCGTCTACGGCGACCTGATGCAGGGGCATGAACTTGCCAATGCCGCCACTGAAGCCGGCAATGCCTACGGAAACGAGCTTCTGACGGAGACGGAAGGTTTGTCCAATGCGGCAATTGCCGCACGCTTTGACGCCGCGATGAACACTGCGGGCGCTGCCGCCGTCTTCACGACGGCCTACGACCGCGCGTCTGAATTGCGCGACGCCGTTCGAGGCGAAGCCCTTGAGGGCGAAGGCAACCGTCTGTGGGCTCAGGTGACGGGCGGCAAGACGAAGCTCAACGGCCTTTCCTCCGGCGCTCAGTCTATTCATGTCGACACCGATGCCTACGGCCTCGTGGTGGGCGGTGACGTCGCACTCTCGAACGGCGTCCTCGGCGCTGCCTTCACGGCTGGCACCGGCGACAGCGAAAACGACGACGTGGGCGTCAAGGACGATTTCGACTTCTACGGTCTCTCTGTCTACGGCAAGACCTCTGTGGGCGGCATCGACCTTCTCGCCGACGGTTCGATGACCTTCGTGAAGTCTGATCTCACGATGGGCGGTGTAGCCGACGTCGACACCGACACGACGACCGCCGTCTACTCGCTCGGCGTGCAGGCTCAGCGCACTTGGGACTACGTCGTTGCAATCACGCCCTTCGTCGGCATGGACATCTACCATGTCCGCGGTGACGGCTACGACAACGGTCACGGCGCTCAGGTTGACGACGCCCATGCGACCGCCGTCGAATTCCCGATCGGCGCAACGATCGCCAAGGCATTCGAGACGAACGGCTTCAAGCTGAGCCCGAACTTCTCGTTCGCCGTGGTTCCGACCGTGGGCGATCGCGACATCGACAGCAAGGTGCGTTTCGCAGGTGCTGAAAGCACCTACAACTTCACCTTCGCCGACGATGTCAAGGTCCGCACGAACCTTGGATTTGCCGCCGAGAAGGACAACTTCCGCTTCGGCCTCAATGCCGGCTATGACTGGGGCAACGAAGAGCGTTCGGCCACGAAGCTCATGCTCAATGCGCAGTATCGATTCTGATTGACTGCGTTGTGCAACAGGCTTGCTCGTTGACGTGAGCTTGTTGCATCAAGACAAAACCGCTCGGCGAGGGTGACCAGCCGGGCGGTTTTGCATGGGCATCTTCTAGCTATCCTGGGCCACGACCTTTCGTTCGACGCCGTCCTCGGTCAAGCGGAAACGCTGCCATTGGGCATCTTCTTCCATCTTGAGGGCATGCGCAGCCTTGACGAAATCCTCAACCGAGACAACGCGCCAGATGCCCTCGACAAGATCGAGCGCTTCGCGAACAAGGTCGAGATTACGCTGGCCGTTCTCGGTCACCTCCGGCTCCTTGGCAAGGAGATGCATGGCTTCGCGAAGTCGGGTGGCGATGGCTTCGCCGTTCTCGACATGCTTGCAAAGCGATTCGCCAAAGCGCAGGACCGAGTAGAGCTCGCAGCGATCCTGCCAGTCGTCGGATCCCATGTACATGCGCAGAAGCGCCGCGTCGTGCTTTTGCTTCAAGGCTTGGATGCGGGATTCCGGGACTTCCAGCTTGTGCATCAGGCCGACGGGAATGCGTCCCGTCGTCGGGCGATATTTCTTGTTCTTGCGGGTAGATTTGGACTTCGGCATGGCTTTGAAGGCGCGGGCGTTGGATTGGGCTTGCAGGATGGATGAGGGACGCATTGAGCGGCATGCTCCGCTAGAATGCGATCATGCGGAGTGAGCGTTGCAAGCTCGCCTGCCTCCACGTTGCGTTGGATTGGGTCGGAAAGAATTGGCGGCGATAGCCGTCATGACCGTGTGCAATTGTGCCGCGGCCAATATGCGAAAAGCCCAACCGCGCCAACGGTATGGGCTTTTTGCTCTTTTGGGAGGTAAGGCGATGTCAAGTCAAAAAGTCTCGCCAAACTCCGCAGAAATAGTAGCACAGTTGGAGGCTGGGCGAAAAGGTGTCAAGGCGAAATTTTGCCTTCGATTCCGGATCGCTTCGGCTGTCCGAGACACGTCACCTCCCCAGCGCCGAAGCGACTGAGGAGGGGCCTTGCAAAATAGTGCTCAGCTTAGAACGCGCTCATAGGCCAGCCCAACAACAAAATCGCCAAGAGGAACTTGACAACCTTGCCGAGAACTTGGACAATGATGGCGTTGAGATCACAGTAGTGCATGATCATCAACTCCTTGAAGCGGCCCGCTCACTGAGTACCACCACAGTGATTGGGCCGTTTTGCTTTTTCAGGTTAACGAGGGATGTTCCCACGACTGCGGCAAGCAAATGAATCCGCAATAGCAGTAGCAAAACCTGAAGCGCGGGCATATTCTCCCATGTTTTGGAAGAGCATGCCCGCTTTGTTTTCGCGTCGTCAGAAGTCGACCCGCATCGTCAGCTCAAGGGTATGATTCTGCCGTCCGGCATCGCCCGCAGAGAGGCTGTAGCTCATGCCGAGGTTGAGATCCTTGTAGGTCGACATGTAGCCCACCTTGAGGTCGCCCACGAACTTCCCGGCCACGTCGTAGTCAAAAGCCCGGCCTGATCAGACTATCAACGGAACATTTTGGGATTATAATCCCAAAAAAGCCGAACATTCTGGGAATATAATCCCAATATTTGCCAAATTGAAGACTTACCGTCGGGATGGTCAGGGATTTGGAGGGGCGTCAAATGCATTTGCTAAGCTCGCAGGCTCCGCCGGCTCTTGGTCAATATTGTCAGGGGAGACAACTGTCACCGGAATGTTCGGATAGGCGCGAGAGAATGCTTTGATTGAGGTGGAGTTGATTTTGTTGCCAGCCTTGCACTCAAAGGCAGCAATGGTGCCGTTCACAATCTCGATAAAGTCCATCTCATGCTGCTTTTTGGTTCGCCAGAAATAGATTTCTCCGCCGTCTCGCCTGAAGGCATGGAGCTTTAAGCGTTCGGTGAAGAACAGGTTTTCCCAAAGAGCGCCCTTGTCTTCGCGTGCAGGCACAGGCGCGAAGTTCTTCAATAGCGCATTGCGAATTCCATTGTCGTAGAAATAGATTTTCTTACTGAGTTTGAGCTCTGCCGTTGGGTTTCTCGTCCACGAAGGAACAACCTTCAAGATGAAACAGGAGGCCAATAAATCGACATAGCGTTCGATAGTCTTATTTTGAATGCCTAGTTCGGAAGCGATGGAACCGTAGCGGATTTCGGAGCCAACGTTAGCTGCAAGGAACGTAACCAACTTCGTGAGATCGGTAGGCTTCCGGACTTCAGCCAGTTTGAACAGGTCCTTGTACAAAATGGAATCCGTGAAGTCGAGAAGATACTCTTTGGCATGGGCCGGATCATTGATTACATCAGGATGGCAACCATAGATCATGCGATCATTGATTTGACGCTTGACTTCGATCCAGCTGCTGTGTTCGGCAAGTTCTTCCAGAGAAAGAGGCCAAAGGTTGTACGAATTGAAGCGGCCGGCTGCAGATTCTTTGAGATGGCCACCAAGGTCCAGGGCGCTGGAACCGGTTACGAAGATGCGCGAATCCGTTGTGTTGTTATCGACTAAGCGCTTGATCACGCGGCCAATGTTCGGTACAAACTGCGCTTCGTCAATGATGACATTTGGGAATTGTTGCGTTAGCGTGAGAAATGTCTTCGGATCTGCAAGGATGCTCAGGTCGTCCTCATCTTCTCCGGTGAGCTTAATGAAACGCTGGTTCTGTACAAGATGATCGAGCATTGTACTTTTACCTACCTGGCGAGGACCGAGAATCAGCTCCGCTCGATTGCGGAGTGTGCCTCTTAAGATGGGGGCTTCGAGCTCGCGGCGAATGTAGGGAAAGTTGAACATGATGAGCTAACCTGCAGGTTTGGAACATTTTGGGATTATATTCCCAAAAAGGCGTGTAATTTTGGGAATATGGTACCAGAATTTACCAAAATTGAACGTCCGGGACCGTTCTGTACTCTCTCGATTCGCCCGAATTTGCCGAAACCGTCGCCTCGTAAATTGATTGCGTTGACAAACTGTTTCACGCCCGGTCCTTGCGACCTTTTCATTGAAACAGCCAAACAACATGTCAACGCCTGAATTACGCGAACCCATCTTTGATCCGAACGCCAAGCCTGTTTCTCAGGGAAGCGCTCCGCCTCCAACGCCGGAGGAGACAAAAAAAACCGAAGGGCTGCTCAGTGCATTGGGCACGACGGCGCTCGTCTCGATCCTGCTTTCCTGGGCGGTGATGGTCGCTTATTTCTCCTACTTTCCGCCCGTCTCAAAGCCAGAGCATCCGAAGATCATGGCGGTGGACATGATGATGGTCGGCGTGACGATAGCTCAAATGACCAACTTTGACGAAGAGAAGACGGGGCCGCTCTTCGAGACGGTGCATCAAAAGCTCGCTCAACTGCGCGACGAAGGCATCATCGTGCTCGATGCCGGCATGGCGGTTGCGCTCCCGCCCGAACTCGTCATCGAGCCGCAGGACTTGATCCCGAACGTTCCCGATGACGTGATCAAGCGCAATCAAGAAGCCATAAAGATGAAGACGCAAACGAAGATGAACATGGTCACAGTGCCCGACATGGAATCGACTGGACCATGATCTGCGAACGTTTGCGCATGCCCTTTGACCTTCACTTCACCATGCCTCCCAAAAACTGGTGGGTGAAGGTTTTCGCCATCAGTGCGCTTCTCTTCCTTGCGGGGTGGTTGTTTTCATTTCGCTTTTCCATCGGCATCAATTCGCAGGTGATGGGCTGCATTCGCGGGACAGTCTTCATTGTCGACCATCAGGACAAGACGCCCGTGGTGGGTGAGGTCTTTGCGTACCGTGCGATGCAGGCCGAGCCCGTGTACGCGAACGGGACGCTGATGGCGAAGTTTCTGGCGGCTGGGCCGGGCGACACGGTTGAAGTGACGCCCGACTTTCGCATTCTCGTCAATGGCCGGCAGTTTGCCCGCGGCCTTCCGCACTTGAAGGCGCTCGACGATGAAGCCGTCAAGCGCTATGTCGGTCGCAGAGTGCTGCAAGCCGACGAGTTTTGGATGTTGGGCACGATGCCTATGTCCTTTGATTCACGTTATTGGGGTCCGATCAACGGCAGTCAGATCGTGGGGCGAGCCCATGTGCTTTTTTGAGGAATAAAGATGTTTCGCAAGCGTCATGTCTGGCTTTGCGCGTGTCTCTCGGCGGTGTTTTCCGGTGTGACGCCGGCAGCGCCCTCCATTGCGGACGAGCCCAAACACAGCATTGCCGATGCGCCCAGAGCGTCGATAGTCGATGGCGAGTCGCATGAAGTGCGCACGCGTCTCGGTAAGTTTGGCCCCATGGCCACCGTCAAGTTACCGCCCTTCAAGGTAATGCCCAGGTTTGAGGGCGTGACGGGCTACACCGACACGGGTCGCCCCATATCGAGGCGAAAGAAGCTCGTGCTCGATCAGGCAAGGGCGCTCGCCGCTCAGTGGGAGGCCGAGTATCAACAGGCCGTCAAGGAAGGCCGCGTCAAGCCCCGACCGAAGGTCAAGACTCAGGCTGAACGTTGGGCTGAGGAAAACGAGCGCATTCTCGAAGAGGACCGAAAGTATGGGCGCAAGACCACGCAAAACTTCGTTATTCCCGGCATGACACCTGAGCAGAGCCGGCAGATTCGTGAGGCCAAGACGGGCGGCGTGGTCACTCGCGGCGGCGTGCAGGTGCACACGATCCTTCCGACAGAAGAGGACTTCGCGACGGGCCGGGCCAAGCGCATGGACCCCACACCTGAACAACGTGCGGCGATGGAGGCAAGAAGCAGGGCGAACCAGGAAAACGCTTTTGCCCTGAAGTACCAGGACGGCGATTTGCTTTCGAAGGGTGCTACGCATGATATGCAGACCTATTTCCCGGACATTCCGGCTTCTACGAACACGAACGCCGGTGCAGCTAGCAGGCGTTCTTCTCAGTCTCCGAATGTCTCCCCCCATTCGAGGGAAATTCTCAACGCTTTCCCCGATTCGGGTCGAAGCGAGGAGACCCGTCTCCCATCGAGTCGAAGCGAGGGAAGGGCCGTGCAGCCGGCGGGTACTCCGGTTTCGTCGCTCGGTCGCCTGTTCGATCATGCTGCGCAGTGGCTGACGGGTGCAAAGCCAGCCATGGCGGCCCAAGCGGACTTCCACGACAACACGCCATTGGGTATTGAGGCCAATCCGATGAGCGGAGCCTTTGAGGCCATTGCCAAACAGCTCGCGGAAGACAAAAAGGCGTTCGAGAAAACGCTCAAGGAAAACGATCCTTCCTCTCCTGCCAAGGGGCAATCGCAAGACAAAACCGAGGGCAACTGCGACAGCTGCCGATTGACGCCGGACGACTTCGAGCGTGCGGCTCAAGCGGCCAAGGCTGCAAAAGCCGTCTCGGATCGACCCGAAGGGAGAGCATTGAAGCAGACCGAATCAAAGGTGATGGAGGACATCGTAGCGGTCTTGAACGATCCAACTCATCCGGCCTCGTTTGTCAACATGATGCGAAAAGCCTTGGAAGAGAATCCGGTCGTTGAAGCCCGCATACCGGATGCTAGGGAGCGTCTTGGGATGGAGACGGAAGCGCCCAAGCCTCAGAACGTGACCTATGTATTCGTCTCGTATTCGCTCGGCGACGACGTACTCAATGACATTCTTTCCCGCAATTCCGGTCGCGATGACGTCACGCTGGTGATGCGCGGGATTCCCAAAGGCGTGTCGCTCGGCGACGGGATCAAGCACATGCAGATGCTGGCATCCCAGTACGACCCTATTCCCAACATCGTGCTCGATCCGACGCTCTTTTCCAAGTATGAAGTGAAGGCGGTGCCGTCAGTCGTGCGCGTTCAATATGCGCCCGGTCTGCTTGAAAAACTCAATTTCGAAAGCCGCATGCAAGGAAAGGAGGGGCCGGCTCATTCGCCCCTGATAGCCAAGGTTGACGGTCTGCACAACGATCAATGGCTCAACGAAAAGATCGAGCTTGAAAACTGCTCCGAAGAGCATCCGTGCCGGTTCGGAGAACAGGGCCCGGTCTACAGAATCGACGAGCCCGACATGATCGAGGAGATGAAGCGGCGTGTTACACAGATTGACTGGGAAAAGAAAAAGGCCGAGGCGATGAAGCGCTTCTGGACGAATCAAACCTTTGACGAGCTTCCCTTGGCAGAGAAAAGCGTCAGGCGGGTACTCGATCCATCTATTCATGTCGTAGCTGACATCAATGACGCCAACGGCAATCCTGTGCGCCGTGCGGGCGAGGTAGTCAATCCCCTTGAGGCCCGCCCATTCAACAGCGTGCTCGTCATCTTCAATCCCAAGCGCGAGGTTGAAATGGAGGCGGTTCTCGACAAGGTCAAGCTTCTTCGTGCTGAGGGCTTTACGCAGTTCATCTACATGGCGACGGCATTCGACCGATCCAAGGCGGGAGAAGACAAAACCCTCGGGCCCGGCTGGTGGCATTACGAAGCTGTTTGTGACCGCCTCAACAGTCACGTTTTTCTTCTCACCCCCGAAGTGAAGGATCGTTGGGACGTTCGCGCCACGCCCACTTTCGTGACGGCGGACAACACGGCCAAGCGTTTCATTATCGAAGAGGTCGCGCCTCGCGATGTTTCCTCAAAGGAGTCGAAGTAAATGCCTTCACGCTCTCAGGTCTTTCCATCCGCGCTGGAGTTCCTGCGCGTCGGTTGCCTAAAGCTCATGGTAACGCTTCTCGTGTGGATACTGCACGGCATGGCCATATCGTGTTTCGCCATGGCGATCTGTCTTTCGATCTTGATCGGTCAGGCAAAGGCGGGCGAAGTCGGCTGCATCAACGCAAAGGTGATGAGCGGCAAGCTCATCACGGACCTTTGCTGGGATTGCGTCTTTCCCATTCGCGTTGCCGGCGTGCCGATCTCAGGATCCCTTAATGCGAGTCGAGTGCCGGACGGTGCAGCCAAAAACCTCGCATGCGTTTGTTGGGACAACAAGGGCGTACCCCGTCCCGGCATTCCCACGGCCTTCTGGCAACCCAATCGTCTGTTGGAATTTCAGCGCGTGTCGGGCTGCTCCTCTGTTCTCAACGGCATTCGCTTTCCATTCAACCGCCTCAATCAAGGTACGCAGAACAAGGGGCAATCAAAGCCTGCCATTGACGCTACTTACCGCCATTATCACTACTATGCCTTTCCCGTCATGATCATGCTCGACATGTTCGTGCCGGGACATTGCAATCCGGGTGCCTTCCACGACTTGGACGTGATGTATCTTTCCGAGGTCGACCCGACCTGGAGCAGCGACGAGCTCGCGTTCTTCACAAACCCCGAAGCTGCACTTTTGGGCACGCCTTTTGCTGTTGCCGCCTGCATTCCCGATGCGATTGCGGCCAACATCAAGGAGCCGATGAAGGAGCTCTACTGGTGTGCGGGCTCCTGGGGAACGATTTATCCGTTCTCGGGTCACGTGCTTGGACGCGACGGGATTCTCAAGACCACGTCCGCCATGTCGGTGCGCACGCTCGCCGCTCTCCACCGCAGAGGGCTTGAATGGGGGACGATTGGACGAGATGCGCAGTGTGGCGGCCAGATCGCCGTGACGCTCCCGAAGAACCAGTACCGCTTCTCACTCTTTTATCCATCTCCAGAAACGACGGACAACCATGCGCTCGGTGAAAGCGAGCTTTTGTGGGGCATGGCCAGAACCATACCTTCCGTCGGGGAGGATCCCGTCTACGTCATTTGGCGCTGGCTTGACTGTTGCAACACATAACAGCCGCAGGTAGCGGCCTTGATGGTCGCCTTCCGCATTCACTCATCTTCAATCCCAAGAATATGCATCAAGCAGAAATCACAACATCAGCTCGCGCCAACGGCTTCACCGTTCTGCGCGCGATGCGCAAGACAGTCTGCTCGCTCGTCTCGGCTTCCATCATGGTGATGCCGACCTGGGCGTTCGGGACGGAAACCAACATGTCCGCCATTGGGCATGAGGCTCAAGACTTTGCCAATGACATCGCGGGCAAGTTCAAGGAGAATCCCAACACCTTTGCCAACGGGACGGTCACCATGACCATGCCCGACGGCACGCAAGAGACCATCAAGCAGACGGATCTGCAGGGCTCCACCGGAAAGGAGGGAAGCAGCATCTCCTCTTCGATGACGATGGAGGACATCGAGGCGCTGAAAGGGATCTACAACAGCGGCGACCAAATGGGCAAACGCGGAGACGCGGCCAAGGAGTCTCTGTTCAAGGATGCCCAGTCGGTTGAAAGCGGAAACGGCGGTTCGCTTGAGGGCTACGTCTATTCCGTTTTGAACGAGACGTATCTCAATCGCCCCGACGTCGACATGAGCAACGATCCGATGTTTGACAAAACCTACGAAATCATCGGGGACATTGAAAACATCGTTTCGGGTCTGGCCGACTGCACTGCAGAGACCATCATCAAGGACAAGACCGAGGTCAAGCACATTCCGGATTACAAGGAATGCACGCAGGTGCTCGATCATTCCGGCACTTGTACGCTCAACCATTACTACACCGCCGGGATCATTCAACATCACGAAGGGCCGTACAACCTTGACAGCTGTGGCACGGGTTGCGCACTTCTTTGGATTGGACGCGTTGGAGACAACTATTGGAGCGGACGCTGCTCCGTCTATGAGCAGAATACGGTCTACCGAATGGTGAATCCGTCCTCCGTCAAGCAGGCGATTCTGGAGTACGCCAAGTGGGACGACTATATGCAGGTCTGGATCGGGCCTCCCGGCAAGGAGACCAAGGTTTGGTCAGGCCCCAATGAGAACTTCCCGCCCGAAACCGGCGGTGCCTGCGAGCTCTCGACTTCATGGAGCCGTAATCCCAATGTGGACGTCACTCATTGGTTCAAGAACGTTGAACACAATTCCTTGGTGAACTTCAAGATTCGCGCTTCGGTTACCGGGGGCGGCGAGGGCTTTGGCCGAATTCGCATCTTCTATGAGCCGTCGAAAACGGTTTATGAGGAGTCTTGGGCACCGCAAGAATGCTTTGAAACGCTCAATGCCGTCAACGACGGCTTTGCCGAAGGCACCGTCAAATGCACCGACATGCCTCAGCTCGATGCCAACGGATGCATGACGGACAACGGCATCATCGTCTGTCCGCACGACATGTCGAAGCCTCCGCATCCAAGCATCAATCCGTTGTGCAGAAAAATGACCGTCACAACGAATTGGGACTTCTACAAAGGCCAGATGGACTGCTGGATCGACGCCAACGGCAACAGGCAATGCCCTGAGAATGTGGGCGGCAAGCTCGATACCTGCAAGCAGTACGAAGAAAATCCCGAGTGTCAGTTTATTCGCTCCCAATGCACGGAAGGGGCATCGGGCGCATCAGGAACGTGCTACGTCAATGACGTGGTCTACGACTGCGGCAAGGACGTGCCTGTCACGGACAAATGGGCCGATACCCAGTACAAGTGTCCGGGTGACATCGCCTGCATGGGCAACGACTGCATTGACACGCAGACCGGCGTCAGCACGGACTTTGCCAAGGTGACGGCGCTCCTCAATGCCATGCAGTACATGACGCAAGACATGACGTGCGAAGGCATGACGGAGGATGGAGACTACACCCATGAAGAAAACGTCGTCTGCACCGTTTTTGGCGGGGAAGCTGGCGAATGCAAGCGAGCGGTAGGCGGCGTTTCAGACTGTTGCGAACCGCAACCTGGCATAGGCATTGGAACCTACATTTCGATGATCAAGGGCATGGCGGATCTTGACAGCAGCCTGGTTGACTTGAGCAAAGCCGAGGGTGCACCGGGCATGATGAAGGATCTGGCGGGACAATACGTAGAATTCACGCAGCCCGTGAAGGATTTGATCACGCAGCCTCAGTGGTTCAAGGATACGTTTGGCACCTTCATTGACAACATCTCTGGGGCCGTCAAGGCTGTCAAGGAAACGGCAACGAAATTCGTCGACGAGTTGATCAAGAAGATCACCAACAAGTGCAAGGAGATGCTTGCCGACCTGTTTCGTGAGTCCGGGATGGAGGGGGCGGCTGAGTCTGCCGCAGGTGCTGCTACTACGGAGGCCAGCAAGAATCTGATGGCGGGGGCGGCTCAGGTATTTACCGTTGTTTCGGCCATCTACACGGCGTATGTCGTAGCGACGATGATCATTCAAATGGTGTATGCCTGCGAGCCAGAGGAATATGAGATGATTTCCAATCGGGAGCTCGGGAACTGTCACTTCGTCGGCTCATACTGCAAGTCGAAGGTGCTGGGGGCTTGCATCGAAAAACGGCAGGTCTATTGCTGCTATCAGTCGCCGCTATCCCGCATCATGAATGAGCAGATTCGCCTTCAGGGCGACATTCTTGGCATAGAGTTCGATGGCTTCGGCACGGCCAAGGAGCCAAAGTGCAACGGGATCCCGCTCGACAAAATTGACAAAGTTGACTGGGATCGAATCGATCTTTCGGAATGGATTGCTACGCTAGAGATGACGGGCAACCTGCCCAATGAAAAGACCATTTCGATTGAGGGGCTGACGGGCAAGGGTTCCAAACTCGACATTGACGGCACTCGTTTGAACACGATTGATCGCACGCTTGGTCGTCTGGGTGAAGCGGATATCGACGAGATCCGATCTGAGTTCGGCCAGGCGATGGAGGTGGATCGAGGAAACCGAAAGAACTGAGCGAAAGAAAAGGGAGGCTTGATCCGTTGTGGCAAGTCTCCCTTGCTTTAGCTCGGCTACTTGTTTAGTTCGTGGTCTAGGGTTTCACGAAGAAGTAGGCGTGTGTGCCGTCGCTGATGTACGGGGCAGAGTAATTTTTATCCAGTTTCAGAGGCGGTACATAAAGCCAAGTGTTTTGAGGAAGATCCTTGGCGAGGTTGTTGAGGATAGTGGGAATATCCTGCTTAAAGCCAGCGGTTCTGGGAGATTCTGGCTTGACATGGATCCGAGGAATTCGCCAGCCTTTTTCGAAGGGCAAATTCAAGTATGGTTCGATTTCAGCCGGTTCATCATTAACGAGGGAGCCTTTCACGGAAACAAGGAAATAGCACCGCTCGCTGACCTTCTTCGTGTTGGGGCATCCCATCTGTTCGTTTTCAAGCCAGAGTTCCGAATAATCCTTGCCGAAAAGCTTGAAGCCGCCGACCTTTTTAACCTTGTAGCCGGCTTTGGAAGCAGCGTCGGCCAGTTTGGAATAAATCTGTTCACGGGCCGTCGTGTGCGCGGCTTCTTTGGTTGCGAAACTTTCTGCCGGGAAGTAGGTTAGAGCTTGGCAATATTCTTCTTCCTCGTGCTTGAGCAAATTAGTTGCCAGCGACAGCCCAAGTTCCAAACCGAAATTGCCGACATCCAGTCCGCCAGTCATTTTGTTTAAACCATGAGCGAGGCCGGAATAGCTAACATCACGCACAAGCGTTTCCTTGCTGGGATCGAATCCTTCGGGTGCCTTGCTGTCGGGCAGCCTCAGCCCCATAAACCATCCGATTTTGTTGGCTTCGCTGGCGTCGTCAAGCACCTTGGGTACGCCGTTGGGGTTCTTATAGGATGCGCAGCCTGAAATCAGGGTTGCCGCAACAGCCGCCAGAGTGACGGCAAGGGTTTTCTTTAAGGACATGACGATGTTTATGGGTGAGAGGTTAGATGAAAAAAATGTGTAGGTTAGAGTATCGCCGATGGATAGCATAATGCCTTGGAAAAGTTCGGCATGCCGAATTTTTTGCCCCTTTGTTGAGATGCCTCAAAGAAGCCAATTTGCTCGCATCGAGGCGAATTGAGGGCGTCGTTTGAGAGGGAAATTTTGGATTGGACGCCGTCGAAACGAAGGCGTTGAGAGGTCGCAAAAGGGGAGGAGGAGGGCAGTTCGCGAATAAGAAAAAGGCCCGAACTCAACGAGATCGAGCCAGAGTGATGAGCACAACAGAGGACTTATGCGTCGGCTTGACCGATGTCCTTTCCGTCGGCTTGAAGGCTTGCGCCTTCGGGCGTTGTTTCCTGGAAGGAAAGCGCTTCGACGTGTTCGTCGTCGTGCTCGTGGGCAATGGCGTCCTGCTCATCCTTCGGCTGGGCTTCAGGCGCATTGGATGCGGCTGCGCGAGCCTGGTTTTCAGACTGCAGGCGGCGAAGTTCCTGAAGGGTGCGGTCGCGAAGGCCGCGAATGCTGCCGGTGAAGCTTCGCACCTGTCGATCCCACTTCTCGATCATCTGGGAGCGTCCGGAGGCGCGGATGATGCCGTTGATCCACAGCGCTTCGACGCGGCAAAGAAGTTCGTCAAAACGGGAGAAGAGCTGAAGGAAGCGTGCGGAGAAGTTGGTGCGCAGCGGGACATCGTAAATGCGCGTCTTGTCGCTCAAGGCGCGGCGATTGGCAACCGGCACGCGGCGTTCGTCAAAAAGACGGTCGCATTCCGTGCAGGCAGCTTCGATTTCGGATTCGATCTTCTCGAAGCGTTTGTCGAGTTCGCCTTCGAGGCGTTCTGCAAGTTTGAGCATGCCGCGATCTGCGATGGAGACTGTCAGGAACGTCAGGTAGTTGTCGGTGCGACCGTAGACACGTTCAAAAACCACCTGAGCTCGGTTTGTTTGGAGGGCGAATTTCTGTTGAATGAAAGAGCGGGCATAATCGCTCGGCCTGCGTCGCTGGGTCGATACGCGAGGAACAGCGTCGGCCTGAGCTTCTTCATTGACTTCGTCCATGACGGCAGCAAGCGGAGTAAAGGTTTCACCGTTTGCGTTGGTCGCGGGGGTTAAGGCGTCTTCTGAAAGCCCTAACGTTCTAAGAGTGTCATCGGACATGAGCTTTTTCCTTGCTGAGGGTTTACTGCATTCATTGAAGGAATGCGAATCCTCAAGGTAGCCCCGGCAGGGAAGAAAAGGCATTTTGGGTAGGCAAAAAGTACCGAACGGCGCCCTGCGAACAAGCATCGGGCCGCGTAGCATCCAGAGTGCGGTTCCACGTTCGGGTTGAGTTTTTGCATGCTTGCACTTCGTGTGAACCGCCCAAGTTTCCGCATCTTCGGATGCCTTGCCAGCCAACTACAGCAAGTCAAACATGAGTTGGCGCTTGTCTTCAGAGCGTAAAACAGAGGACTTTCCAGCTCGGAAAGAGAAACAACGAGCCCGCTTATGAACCTGACGGTAGCAATCCTCGCGATTCCCCTCAGTTCATTTATCTGTAACCCGAGAATGGGCGCAACGTCCATTCCGGGCGCATGTGCGCCTTTTCTCATCAAGAAAAGGTGCAAGCATGCAAAACGCGTCCACTTCCTCCACCAGCGCTTACCAGCGCATTTCCATCGCCTCGCAATTCGTCATCTACGACGAAGACCGTGAATTTCAAATGCCGCCCGAAAGGACTGCATTGGCATTCATTGACGAGACGAATCCGGCCATTCCCGCCAAGCACGATGATTACGTGTTTAGACGTGATGTGCTCCGCGACGTACTCGCATTCCTTCAAAAGCCCAACGGCGATGCTCTCTACTTGTCCGGCCCTACGGGTTCCGGCAAAACGAGTGTCATCACTGAAACGGCGGCCAGACTTAACTGGCCTGTCCAGCAGGTTACCTGCAACGGTCGAATGGAGTTCAGCCACCTGAAGGGGCAGTTCGTCATCAGTTCTGCACGGCCCGGCGAAGCGCCCCAAATGCGCTTTCAATACGGCCCGCTGGCATTGGCCATGCGGTTTGGTCAGATCCTTTTGCTCAACGAAGTTGACTTGATGGATCCGGCAGAACTCGCGGGTCTCAATGACGTGCTCGAAGGCCGTCCCCTTGTCATTGCCGAAAACGGCGGTGAGATCATCAAGCCTCATCCCATGTTCCGGTGCGTCGTCACCGGCAACAGCTTTGGGTCTGGCGACATGTCGGGGATGTACCAGGGCATCCAGCAGCAGAACATTGCTGCGCTTGATCGCTATCGCTTCCTCACCGTTGGGTATTCATCCCCGGCTGTTGAGAAGGCGATTCTTGCGAAGAAAGCCCCCTTGATCACTGAGGAAATCCGAAACGCCATGATCCAGCTCGCCAATGAAGTCCGCAAGGCTTTCATGGGTGAAGATGGTGAAGGCGGAACCCTCGCGCTCACGATGTCCACTCGAACTTTGGTTCGCTGGGCCATGTTGGCGCAGGATTTCAGAAGTGATCCCAGGAAGCTTTCCGGTGCCTTGGATCGAGCACTGCTCTACAGAGCCGAAAAGACAGATCGTGATGCCGTCAACATGATGGCGACGACGATTTTCGGCCCTGCTTGGAGCAAAGCAAATTAACCACCCGTCAATGGGATGTCGCATCTCATTACGGGAGGGGATGCGACATGACTTCTTTTCCTGTTTTTTCTTTGGAGACTAATCATGTCGCTTAATTATCGTTCGCTCAATCAGATCACGCTCGTTGGCCGCATTGGTCAGGATGCCGCGCTCAAGCAAACGCAGTCCGGTGCTTCGTTCGCCACGTTCTCCGTCGCCACTCAAACGCTTCTCAAGAAGCAGGATGGTACGTGGGATCACCCGACGACCTGGCACTCCTGTGTCATGTGGGGCAAACGTGCGGAAACGCTCGCTTCGCATCTAAAGAAGGGTACGACGGTTATCGTCACGGGCAGCATCAGCTACCGTGAAGGAACCGCCAAGGACGGCTCCAAGCAGCGCTATGTCGACATCAACGTCGACGACGTGCAGCTTCTAGCCGACGCTTCCTCGTCCAAGGCTGAACGCAGTGCTCCGGCACAGCGTCCGGCAGCTCCTCGTCAAGCGCAGACTGCGCCTGCGGAGCTTCAGGATGGGGATTACGACTTCTGATTGTGAGTTGCGGGCTATGACGGAAAGGGGGATTTTTCTCCCTTCTCCGTCACCCAGAGCAGTAAAATGAACTTGAGAAAGCTTCTTTTTCATGCGAGTTGCTTCCTGCTTAAACGCGCAGCCGAATTCATGTTGCTCTTTAGCGTGGGTTTGGCAATCGCGATTTTTATTGGCGATACGGAAGCCTCAAGTGCAATTTGGCTTGTGCTTGCGACATTCGCTTTGACTCCATTGCTGGAGGCCGCTTACGCAATAGTACGAAAGGAGAAACCCAATGACTGAATCGTTATGGTTTGCAGCCAAGGTCATCGCAGCCGTTTTCGGTCTCGGTGTTTTCGGATTCGTCCTTGCTTTGTGCACTAGGGATTAACTTTAATGTCTGAATCTCTGTGGTTCGCAACCAAAGTCATCTTGTCTGTTTCCGGACTTGGTCTTTTTGGTCTATTTCTTGTTTGGTACGGATCTCGAAAGTAAATCTGCCTCCAAGTTTGATAACTCATGACTTACCAAACCAAATTTCTAGCTGTGGGATCGGGGATTTTTTTCTCTGTGATCATGGTTGGAGTCGGCTTCTGGTTCTTGGGTGACCTGGAACCTGTGGAAAAAACGGCACTGCTCCTTGCGGGAGGTGCCATTGTTCCGTGCTTCCTGATGTCACTCGTGGGCTTGTGGGTATTCTCTAAGCTTCAGAAGCAGAGAAAGCACCGCTAAAGCTCGTTTTCTTTCAACCCTTACGGGGACACCGCTCCCCAACAAGGGTGATGTGTCCCTTTCTTTCTTTTCTAGGAGACACATCATGTCAAACACCGGCCTCAACCTCATGGCCCGCATGGCCGCCGAATATGGCGTCGACAAGGACAAACTCGCCAAGACGCTGTCCACGACGATTTTCGGGCAAAAGGAAGGGAATCAAATCATCCCTCCGACCCCTGAAGAGATGATGACCCTTCTGGTCATCTGCGATCAGTACAAGCTGAACCCCTTTACGCGACAGGTCTATGCCTTCGCAAAGGGGGGAAAGGTTGTGCCAATCGTTTCCATCGACGGCTGGTTGGCGATCATCAATCGTCAGCCGGACTATGACGGTCTGACCATTCGATTCTCTGAAAAAGAGATCGAAATCGGCGGGGTAAAGATCCCTGAATACTGCGAATGCAGTATTCGCCGCAAGGGAATGAGCCAGCCCATCACGATCCCTGAATACGCACGCGAGTGCTATCAGAAGACGATGGTCTGGGGAAGTTACCCACGCCGGATGTTGCGCCACAAGGCCATCATCCAGTGCGCCCGCGTGGCATTCGGGCTCTCCGGCATTTATGATGAAGACGAAGGTCAAAACATCATTGATGCTGAAGAACTCAATGCTGCACCGGCAAAGGCCGCATCGAGGTCTGAAAAGACTTTGCCTGCCGCGCAACCGATAAAGTCGCTTGCCGTTTCATCTCGTGATGAAATGAACAAGCTGCTCGACAGTTGCGTCAACATGGCCATTGCGCACAGCAATTGGTCTGTTGCGGACAAATGGGTATCTGAATCCTTCAGTGGAGAGGAACTTGAATATGCAAGACAGTACATCGCGACTGCCAAGCAGAATCAAGCTTCTCAATACGCTGAAGCGCAGATTCCCCAGGATGTCGACGACATTCCGCCGGCACCGCCTGCGGAAATGATCGCCCCGACTTTCTGACGATTCTGTTCGTTGTGACGAAAGCGACTCTACGGAGTCGCTTTTGTCCAATCCCTTCGCAGGGAGTGTGACTCCCGTGGGGGCTCATGCTCCCTTTTTTCTTTTAAGGAGCATGACTCATGCATATCATCAATCTTGACCAGCGCACCGACGCTTGGAAAGCCTGGCGCAACCAGGGTATTACGGCAACGGATTCCACCGTCATCTTGGGCGCAAGCCCATACAAGACGCCGTGGCGTCTCTGGGCTGAGAAGGTCGGCAAGATATTGCCGCCGGATCTGTCCAAGAATCCGAACGTCCAGCGCGGCGTTGCGCTCGAAGATGAAGCTCGACTTCTATTTCAAAACAAGCACTTGACCTGTGTCATGCCGGCTTGCGCTGAATGCGATGTCGATTCCATCTTCAGAGCATCGTTTGACGGCTTGACGCCGCTGAACGAACCCGTTGAGTTCAAGTGTCCTGGCGAAAAGGTTCTCATGGAAGTTAGAACCGAAGGTCTTAAAGCCAAAACCGTCCAGATGTATTCAGTCCAGGTGCAGCATCAAATGCTCGTATCCGGATCGAATCGTGGGTGGCTTGTGTTTTATGACAGCACAACCAAGGAACTCATAGAGTTCGAAATTCAACGTGACGAAACAATCATCAAACGCCTTCTTGCTGAGGGACGTAAGTTTTATGAGTCCGTCACAAAGAAAATCGAACCGCCGAAGGATCCGCTACGTGATGCTTTTCTCCCTGCCGAGGGTGAGGAGCGCATGCGGTGGATTGCGGCAGCTCGCGATTTTGCTCAGGCAGATCGCGAAATTGAAGCCCTTCAGGCTCGCATCAACCAATTGACCGTCTCTAGAGACGAAGCCAAGGAAAAGTTGATCAGCATGATGGGCAACAATGCCTTGGCGGACTTCGCCGGTGTCTCCCTGACCCGTTCTGCGGTAAAGGGACGCGTGGACTACGCCAAACTCCTTGAAAAGGTGGTTGGTCGGGAGCCCACTGCGGAGGAAATCGAATCTGTGCGCAGCAAGCCTACCGAAAGGTGGTACGTCAAGCGTGTGGATCGTGATCTTCCAAAAGATGCCGTCGATGACGACCTTGAAAAGTCGCTCAATGAGTGCGACGTAGGCGAATCGCTGTACTGGTGATTCTCTTTTTCCCTACCGGGATTACCAACATCCCGGATGGGGCGCATTTTCGCTTCCTTCGGGATGTTTTCATTCATTTTTTGGAGAAAAACATGACTGTTAACAACCCGAATTGCGAAATCCTTTGCAATTCAATCATTTTTCCGTCGACTCGACCGGATGAGGTGGAACGATTGTATGCACGTTGTTTCGAACAAGCGTCAGCCTGGGTTCAATTGCAGCGCGGCACAACGAAGATGCGAAAGCTTCTTCCAAAACTGCGCGTAGCGGTCTATTCGAGCGTCATCAGAACGTCTCGCCAGCTTGACGACCTGTGTGCCTTCGTGAACACCTATGCGTTCGAGTTCGAAGAACACGTCGTTGATCGGCAACGTGACAATGGCTACATCGTGCTTTCAGGAAGCGAATCGGATCAAGCGTTCTCGAAGGCATACGATGTCTACGTGAAGGCTTGCATCAGGCTCGCCGATGAGTTGCGCACCAACGCCGCTCACGCCATGGCTACGCATGACGATGGCAGTCAGGAATTTATCGTGCTCAGTCGTTATCTGCAGGAAGCCTTTAGAACGATTTCTCTCAAGCCGATCGTGGGAACCATTGGTTTCAGCAAAGATCAGTATGAGAAGCATCTTCAAAGTGCCCTTTGCAGTTGGCCGACATTCTTAGCGTCCGATGACAACCTGCTCTGGCAGGAAGTCACAAAACGAACTGCCGCTTGGCTTGCCTTCGATCTTCCGAAGTCAATTCGAGAGTTGGTCTGCGGCCTCAAGGAAATCTATTTCCACGGGGCCGACGATGCCGAAACGCTTCGCTTCATGAAAGCGTGGGAGGGCTGGGATTGCCAACGCATGCACGCTTATCAAGATTTCATCCACCAGCTGATGCCGGGGGATCTACTTCGGTTTGCGTTGAATGTTTACGAATCCCGCTTGGCCCGGCCCGATGACTTTCAAAGTGATCGGATCGCAGCCGTCATGGACGTTCTTTGCTCGACGTTCCCTGAATGTGACAAGAAGAAGTTCAAGAGAGTCTATCTGTCTTCGACGGATATATTCATTTCGGATCCTCTTGTCGCAAACACGCCGGATCTCTTCTTCTAGCGCCGACATCCATTTCGAACCGCCTCGTGCGGTTCGAGATGGTACGGCCCTTCTTCGGAATCTGCAGAGCCTTTTCGCCCGGAAGTCCCTGGGCAGGGAAAGGTTGGGCAAATTCTTTCTTGAGAAGGGCTAGAATTGATTGTGACGCCATTGAGGCGTCCCAGGATTTCCGCATCTTCGGATGCCTTGCCAGCCAACTACAGCAAGTCAAACATGAGTTGGCGCTTGTCTTCAGAGCGTAAAACAGAGGACTTTCCAGCTCGGAAAGAGAAACAACGAGCCCGCTTATGAACCTGACGGTAGCAATCCTCGCGATTCCCCTCAGTTCATTTATCTGTAACCCGAGAATGGGCGCAACGTCCATTCCGGGCGCATGTGCGCCTTTTCTCATCAAGAAAAGGTGCAAGCATGCAAACGAACCTTCTCTCTACGGCTCCTGAAGCCAATGAAATCCCTTTGACCGAAAAGCTCGTGGTCGTCCATCTTGACTTTCGTCAGTGGACCGGCACAACGGTTTTCAAGGAATCGGATTTCCAGATCGGTGACAATGGTCGCCTTCCGCCGAAAGCGATTATTCGCGAACTCGGTTCGAAGAACATCATTGACCCGAAATCCCTTGAGCGTTTCAACACGATCAAGCAGCGCGCCCGTGCTCTCCTGGAGCAGAACGGTGTTCCCTTCATGGGCGGTTGGGGCATTCCCCTTGACCGTGCAGAAGAGATTCTGAAGGAACTCAAAGCCCACGCAGACGAATATGAGTCTGAAAAAGCGGAGTTTCTGAAGAATTACGACAAGAAGGTCGAAGAATGGATTTCTCAAAATCCGGACTTCGAAACTCAACTCAGAAGTGCTGTCAAGACGGCATTCGAAGTGGACTCCCGCATTTATGCGAGATTCACGGCTGTTCGCGTCGCCCCCGTGTGCGACAACGACGGTCTGGAAGCCGAAGTGGGCAGTTTGGGTGATCGACTCCTTAAGTCGATTGCGCAGGCCGCAAACAGGCTTCTGATCGAATCTCTGTCCGGCAAGCAGAACGACGGCGTTACCCAGCGCCCGGTTGGCACGCTTCGCAAGATGCGTGAAAAGCTCATTGGTCTTCAGTTCTTGAATGACGGCATTACGCCTCTAGTCAACATGATTGACGAGACGATTCGCCGCATTCCCAAGAGCGGAAAGATCATCGGGCCGGCTTTCTGGTTGATGCAGGGATGCGTAAGCATTCTCTCCGACATCGGCAGAATGAAAGCCATTGCCAGTGGAGCGCTGACGCTTGATCAGTGGACGGCGAATCTTTCGCCGGACGCAGTCAAGGATGAAGCGTTCACACTCTGTGCAGAGGTTGCTCCCGTTATGGAAGCACAACCGGTACAGACGCCCGAACCGGCAGTCGCACCGGCTTTGGAAAGCGTTCCTGAGAATCCCGCAGCTCAAATGCTCGAAAATCTCAAGAAGCGATTCGAAGCAGATGCGCAGAGCTCGTTGTTCGGCGAATCCAATGAGTCCGCTACTCAAGAAGCCCCGAAGCAGGAAGATGAAGATCATCTTGCTTTTAACGCTCCCTTTGGCGTGGTGAATGTTGCTCCTGAACCTGAAGGGTTCGATGCGACGATTGTTCCTCCGGAGCTCTACAACGTTCCGCCGGCACCGCCTGCCATTGAGCAGTCCGACTCTTTGTTCTTCTAACCCAAATCGGGGACACTTCCCCGTATGGGACAGGTGTCCCCTCTCTCTTTGGAGACACCATCATGAACGATAACCTCTATCGTGAGTTCGAACGGGTTTGCGCGCTCTTCTTCGAAGATCTGGACAGATTTGTCCAAGCTTCCGAAGCGGAAGTCAAACCGATGCTGTTCGACGACCTGCGTCGTCTGACGCCCTTGGCCCAGGACGAGTACGGCAAACGTGATCCTGTTTTTCTCAAACAGCTTCGCAACCGCCTGCCGCCCGTTGACGTGAGTCACGCCCTTTGGGATCGGCTCATTTGGGATTGCCATTTCGCCGAGGCTCTGCTCGATCAGCTTGACAGCCATCCGGTTGCCAAGAGGATAGTCGAAGAGTTCCGGCAGAAGGCAAGAACAGCCGTCGATGCCATCGACGCTGCGGGGTACGGCGCAATGGATGAATTGGATCAATCATTCTTCCGAGTGCCTTGAAAACGAGGCAACGATGCCGCTCAGACGAGCGGTAGTCGTCATTCCTATCCACCCTGACGGGGACATCAATCCCCGCACGGGCATGGTGTCCTCATTTCTTTTTGGAGAACATCATGGTTCAAGTTGACTTTTGCAACCCTGCCAACAACGAGACGCCTTTAGCGTCGCTCTCATTTCTCGTACATGCGCATCTCGAAACCATTTCGGGCTGGGTCGATGACTTTGAAATGGGCGCTGTCGCAGTTGCAAAGAAGCCTGAGGCATTCGATGTCGCACTCACTCACGTTTGCGATTGGGAAACCTACGACGCAATGCAGGCGGACTGGGGCTTTGCCGAAACCATCCTCAAAGCTACGTCTGGTCTGAAGCTCGGTGATTCGCTCATCGAGCGTCGGCTTCGCGACGATCTCATCGCGCTAACCGCTTTGGTGCGCGTGATGACGGCGTTCTTCGAGGTCGTATCAGACGACATCGACGCCTACATTCACAATTGATTTTGTTCAACCCGTTGGGGCCACATCCCCGACGGAGATGCGGCCCTCTTTTCCAGGAGTCGCATCATGGGGTACTACTCGAATGTTTCGCTCGTCCTCAAGAAGGACGACTTTCCCAGACTTCAAGCCCTTTCTTCCGTGTGCAAAAGCAACTACGTTGCCTATGCCGATGACGTCAAGACGTTCACGCGTCGGGACGGGAAGGACTGGGTGCAGTTGATCTGGGCGGATGTCAAATGGTATCCGGAGTTCGATGAGGTCAAGGTGATCCTTGACTTCATTGCCGGCGTTCCGCATGAGCTCATCGTGCGCGGCGAGGACGGCGATCTCGATCATGAGAACTCGACCAGTCTTCCCGACATGTTTTGGGCTTAACGACCAAAGCAAATTTTTCAACCCTTATGGGGACATCAATCCCCGTGCGGGCGAGATGTCTCCTCTCTCTTTTGGAGGTATCTCAAAATGTCTGAAGTCGTTGCTGAAAGCGTGCAAACGCAATCCGACGGAACGCTTTGGGCCATCACGGTGCAAACGGTCGACGAAGGTGATTTCGGTTTCGAAGTTGAGTCTCAGGTCAAAGACCCGGATTCGATTTCGTGGAAGTCGCTCGATGTCGTCGGCCCCTTCAAGCGCCTCGCCGAGGCGATTGAGGCGGCGGAAAGGCTCTTCAAGGGCCATACGCTTTTGCTCGTTTGAGTCCGGAAATTTTTCAACCCTTATGGGGACATCGCTCCCCGAAAGGGCATGGTGTCCCCATTCATCATTGGAGGCATCATTATGCAAATTTGCGACAGCAATATCCTTTTGAAGGATCAAGACGCGATCTTCGGGGCGCTCCTGAACTGTTTGACTTTGATCGACTTGTTCGAGACTCTGCCATCCGTTAATGCGGTGGTGGACAGCTGCGCCGAAAGTTTGGACGAGGAGGGCTTTGTCTTTCTTCGTTCTGATCTAGAAGCCGTTGTTCGTGACGAGTTGGAGTTTCATCTGATTCGCCATGAAGCGCCGTGGTTCTCGTCCGGCATCAAGGCCGAACTCAAGGCTCAGGGAGAACCCGTCGAGCTCGACGAGGTGCTTGACTTCGCATTTTCCGACTGGGTCGAAGAGATCAAAGATCTCATCCAAAAGTACGGTGAACACGAAGCTGTCAATTGCTTGGAAGAGCTTGGTGGCCCGGATCGTGGCTACTTCTACGCCGCTTATTCGGATCCTGATGCGGTCATCGCATCCTGGCACCGAGTCGGCGTCTTTGCCAATTAAGGCGTTTAAGAACCTACACCATCTTTAGGAGGAACTATGGTTCGAAAACGCAGGAAATCAAGCCGTCCCGATCATCGTCTGTCAATTCAACCCAACGACTATCTCTCTGTTGCCAGTGGTCTTGTAGAGATTTTCCGGTTTCTAGCCGAAGGATCACTCATGATGGCATGCGGTATCGTTGTTGGGTTAGCATTGGGACAAGCGGTCGGAAATGTGGAGTCAAAAACTACTCTGGCATTTGTCAGTGGGGGACTCTTCGTGCTCGGTATCATTTCCCGACTGATTGGTCGATTTTTGGAGGCTTGGGATGTCCGTCATCGCTAAATTCATGCTTTCGGCGACGGCCATTGAAACGGTAATCGTGGCCGCAGGCATTTACATTTGGTTCTGCTTGGATCTCAGTGAGTATGTTCGGAACGTACTAATTTTTGTCTCTGTTCCGATGTTATTCGCTTGGTTTTTGAGCTGCTTTACAACGATTTACGTCATGCGAAAAGGCTGAGTAATCTGTTAACCCCCAGGGGAATGTCTTCCCCATGGGGTCGATGTTCCCCTTTTTTTCAAAGGAGAACATCATGTTCCAACTTCAAGAACTCGACCTGATCAAGGCCGCCGTCGACAAGCTCGATCATTGGGAAATCGTCATGCCGTCCGCAACGGACGATGACGAGCTCCAATTCGAGCTGACGCCAAGCGTTTCGTTCTACGACGCCAAGATCATCGTGTCCGTCACCAGCTTCAACGCCTTCGCCAAGGAGGTTGTCGCGCAGGCCGATGGATTCGACCCCGACTACGAGGCCAGCCTCTGGATCGGGCCGGATGGTCATGGTGCCAACGGTGCCCCGTATCACATTCGCGACATCCTGGAAGACATGGATGCCGTGCAAAGTGCGTACAACGAACTGGCTGACGCCTTCCGTCCGTTTGTGACAGAGTTCTGATTCTTTTCTTTCTTTCAACCCTGCAGGGGCTTCTCCCTTGCGGGGGAAGCCTTGCGATTTTCTTCGTGAGGTAAAATGAAATTAAACGAAGACCAGATCGATGTGTTGTTGAGGCGTACTGCCGATGCAATGCATTTGGTTGGGGTAGGAGGGATCATCGCCAGTGTTTTTGATGACGCTACGATTGGGCTCTCGCTACTCGGTTTCATGTTCTTTACGGCTGGATGCTGCATCGAACTATGGAGGATCAAATGACCCACCTTATCGGGTATGCCCTTTTCGGAATCATTGTCTTTTGCTTCAGTCTGTACCTTCTCCATTTGAGAAAACAGCTTGAAGACAAGAGTGAGACCGAGTGAGAACCGATCCTTTCTGGAAAGAGTGAATCGTCTTTCCATCATCTTTCAACCCTATGGGGAACATCTTCCCCAAGGGGCAGGCGTTCCCCTTTTTATTTCAACTAAGGAGAACACCTTGCTTAAAAATAAAGAAATTGAAACAATCGTCAACACCGTCGACGGGCTCGGTCAATGGAGCAGCGTCTGTGTTGCGTCAAACTATGACGGAAGTGATATGCGGATCTTCTGCTTCGCGCTCAACGATGGTAACGTTTATGACTATGAAGTAAACATCGAAGCGTCCACTTTCCAGTCGTTCGTCAAACAGGTCATTGAAAAGGCCGAGGCTTTCAATCCCGAGGCCGAGCTCTATCGTCATCTCGATGATCACAAGCTCAATTTCGATGAAATCGTTGACGAGATCATGCGAGCTGATGAGGCATTTGGTCGGCTAGCCGACAGGTTCCGCCGCTTGCTTCGTCGTTCTTCGAGTCGATCCCGCCGCTGATTTCGTTTTTTTTCACCCCTTGGGGAACTTCTTCCCCAAGGGGCAGGCGTTCCCCCTTTTTATTACAAAGGAGAACGCTATGTTCGACATCAACTGACGCTAACCATCGTCAACGCATCGTCGTGGACTATCAAGATCACCGCGATGACACGGTTGAGGAAACGGCAAAGGCTTTCGGTCTTCGTGTTCTAACCTGCAACCATGCAGTTGCCGACATCTTCGGCGTCGACGTTGAGGCCGATGAAAACGTCCTGCGCTCCGCGCAGCTTGAAGCCATCAACACTGGCGAGCATGTTTTCTTCATCGAATTCGGCTCGCATAGCAGTGATTGGTTCAAGCTCCGCCTTGTACGTCCTGCCTGGAACTTCGACTCCGGATTCTCTGGAATCATCGTCGTGCCGCATGACGCCTGGCTCGAAGCCATGCCTCGAAAAACCTACGCCAAGCGCTTTGTCCATCAAAAGCTTTGCGAAGCGTTCAACGAGCGAGTGACGGCCAATCTAAACGGTTGGGTCTATGAGGCCCGCGCTGAAACGGATGATGGCTGTATCTGTTTTCCCGGTTTCTTGGATCAGGAAGGAGCTTTGGCTACGGCCATGGCGGAATTTCCAGACATCAAGTATCGGGAGGATGACTTCGCCGCCATAACGACTTACCAGCTTCGCGAGAAGCGTCATTAACCGTCAGATATTCTGACCAATCGACCCAACGAAGGGACGTGCATGCCCTTCGGGGTCGTGTTGCGTCCTGATGTTGGGTTTTCTTTTTTTTCTTAGGAGATAAACCATGACATCAACCAACTTTCTTAAAAGTCTGACCATTACCGCTGCGGCGTTGGGCAGCAAATTCGGGGTTCCAGTTTATGTGGGCGGCCAGACAGCCTGCACTGACGGACGTTCGATTCGGCTTCCCGATGTCGAAGGCATCGAGACGATAGGCAGGAATGAGATTCTGGGCTACCTCGTGCACGAATGCGGCCATATCCGTTTTACGAATATGGCTTCCACAGGGGATACGCCTCTGGAGCGTTCGCTTGTCAATGCGCTCGAAGACGTGCGCATTGAACACGAGATGGCCAACGTCTACGGCGGAGCACGCGCACTTCTATTTGATCTGCACAAGCCCCTCCTGGCCTCGTTGTCGGCCAATGTGAAAGAGCAACCGCTTCCTGCGTGCCTAGGGCTCTACCTCTGCAGCGCAGGGGCGGAACTCATGGGCAACTACAGCCTTCCCGACGAGACGCAAGCCTTCCGAGATCGTCTTGAGAAGGAGTTCGGCAATGCTCTCGTGAACCAAATTGACGACTGCCTCAAGGCAGTACCGTCAATGAAGTGCACGGACGATGCCAAACAGATTGTGAAGCGGATCCTCAAGCTCCTTGAGGATCTGGCTAAACAACCGGATGGGCAATCGGTTAAAAACGAAGACAAGAAGCAGGGTCAGCAGCAAAAGCAGCAGAACTCCAAGGCTTCACAATCTTCGAAATCCGATGCCGGTTCTGATTCTTCCAAGAGTCAAGCCGACAAGTCTTCTTCCAGCAATAAGCCTTCCGAGCAATCGGAAGCAAAAGCCGGCGGAAAGCCCTCCGGTTCCGATGGATCGGACGAAGCGAGAAGTCAAAACGACTCGTCTTCCAAAGATTCTGACGATGCACAATCTGCGTCCCAGTCGCAGTCTGAGTCTCAGTCCCAAGCCGGCTCTTCCTCTTCCCAAGCAGGGAAAAAGAAGAATGGTTCGGATGCTGCCCAAAAGGTACTCCAAGCCACAGAGAAGGACTTGAAGGATCTGAATCGGTTCGACATTTCGTCCTCTGTCAAGAAGCAGATCAATCAGGCCATGCGCAAGCATGCCCCTACTGATCCCAACGCTTCAGAGGCCGTCATGGTTCCTTCGCCGTCGGATCGTTGTCCGAATCTGAGCACCTGTCGCAAAGATGGGCGAATTGAACAGGCGAAAGCCGATTCAACGTATGCCCGTCGAGCGCTTCAAGGCTTGATTCAGACGCGTACCCGCGCTTCCACCCGAACGGCAACGTCCGGCGCGAAGCTGTCGGTGCCGAACATGGCTCGTCTGGCGACCTGGAATCTGCGCGTTTTTGAAAAACGCACGGAACGAAAGGCCGTCAACACTGCGGTGAACATTCTGCTGGACATGTCCGGCTCCATGAGTCTTGCGCAGGAAACGGCCATCAGGGCAGCACTGGCGCTCACGATGTGTCTCACGACGTTTAAGCACGTGAACCCGGCGTTGAGCGTGTTTGGCGGCACAAAAAGTGTTCACACCGTTTTGCCCCATGGACAGCGTCTTCTTCGCAAAGCGGAGGATACGATTGCCCGTTTAAAGGCATTTGGTGGAACGCCGCTGGCCGAGGCGATGCTCTCGGGCACCATCGCTCTAAGCCAGACACGCGAAGAGCGCAAGGTAATGATCGTCGTGACTGACGGCATACCTGATGACATCCCGCCGACGATTTCGTTGATCGAAAAGCTCCAGAAAAGTGGAGTGATTGTGATCGGAATCGGAATTGGGAAGTATCAGTGTGTCGATCAGCTCTTCAAGCATTACATCTCGATTGACCAAGTGGAGGAACTTCAGACGAAGTTCTTCCAGGTAGCGCGAGAACTTTTTGTTTAACCCCCAGATCCCAAGCGGGACTTCCTCAAGTCCCGTTTTGGGATGGGGAAGTCCTTTGGGAATTTTTTTCCTAAAGGACTTATCATGATCGTCATGAATTTTGACAAACACACCGTCAAGCAGGCAGCCGCCGGACGCTGGGCCGAAATCTTTTCTGCTCTTGCTCCTCAGCTCAAGCTTGCTCAAGCGCATCCCGGCAAGCATTGCCCCTGTCCCGTACACGGTGGAACCGACGGATTTCGTCTGTTCCCCGGATATGAAGAGAGGGGTAATGGCATTTGCAATACCTGCGGTGCCAAGTCCGATGGCTTTCAGATGCTCATGTGGATACATGAGTGGTCATTCCCGGAAACCATCGAAAAGGTAGGCCGCTATCTTGGACTGCAGCCGGAGGCTTCTCAGATCACGCCGATTTCCACCGAATCGACACGACACGAAGAGGCCCCAACGGATGTGTACGAAGGTGAAGTGATCTTCATTGGCAAGAAGAACCTGCGCCGCTCGAACGGCACGCCGGCTACCGTATTCACCATCAAGGTGAAGGACGAAGCAGGGCGCGTCTCCACGTGCATGGGAACTGACTTGAATCGTGCATCGACCGAAGTCAAGCTCAGGAAAGGGCATGCGGCTCGCATCACCCGTCTGGGCGTGCGTGAAGTCACCCTTCCCAATGGTCAAAAGGTCAATAAAACATTGTGGAACATTGAGCGGCTTGAAAAAGCCGACGTGCCGAAGCATGTTTTATCTGCTCCTGTTGAACCCCAAAAGCATGACAAGCGCCAGACGGCAATTGATCATCTTTGGGATGCGGCTCGTCCGCTTCTGGCACCTGAAGATACTCAGAGCACGCCGGTGGAGCAGTACCTTTTGAACAGAAGCATTGACGTTCTGTCTTTACCTTCGATGCCGGACACCATTCGGTTTATCCCTTCGGCGTTCTACAGGAACGAAGAAACAGGAAAAACCGAGTCCTATCCGGCTATGCTGACTGCCGTGCGCGATCTTGGCGGTCGCCTGGTCACGGTTCACCGAACCTTCCTAACCGAAGACGGTTGGAAGGCACCGGTAACGACGCCCAAGCGCCTCATGGCGCTGCCCGAAGGTTCAACCATTTCGGGTGCGGCCATTCAGTTCGGCGAGCCTGAAGACGTTCTCTGCATTGCAGAGGGCGTGGAGACGGCTCTTTCCGTTCTGCTTGGTACCGGGTATCCGTGCTGGGCTGCGATCTCTGCCAACGGAATGACGGAAGTCCTGATCCCTCAAAAGGTCAAGACCGTCCTGATTTTCGCTGACAAGGATCGTACTGAAACGGGTGCGATGGCTGCTGAAAAATTGCGTGCAAGACTAGCTCTTGAAGGCAAGCTCGCAGTCATCATCCAAATCGCAGATGCTATTCCTGAAGGTTCGAAAGGGCTCGATTGGAACGACATTCTGCGTACTAAAGGAGCGGCAGCTTTTCCTGTTCGGAACAGCATAGCCGCATCTTCCATTCCTTGACGTTCTCTCCGCCGTGAACGACGGAGCTTTACGCCGCAATTAGGTAAGGGCCGATCCCTTGCGGGGCCGATGATCATTTCGATGGTCTGACGCCTTTCACTCCAGTAGGGAGACTTATTTCCCTGCTGGGGGATGAGTCTCCCTTTTTTTATCTCTATAGGAGACTCATCATGCAAACGATTATCCTCAACGACATCCGAGCATTTGCTGACGCCGTCAAGAAGTGCTTCCTTCAACTCAAGAGCCACCACTCCGCCGTGATCGCTCGCCAGAACAAGGCAGAACTTCAGGCCTGGAGCAATCAGCTTCACGAGGCCCACGTCGAGCTGCGTCAGTCCTTCATGCGACTTTCTTCGGAATTGAGCATGGACGACCCCGACGTGGTCGAAATCGTGAAGGCAATGACCTCCATTGCCAAGATGGCCAACGAATGCCGAGAAGCCACTGTGCTTGCTTGACTCTTTTCAAGGGAAACCATGATTCAGTCGATTAAGCATAAAGGACTCAAGGCATTCGCCAGCAACGGCACGACAACGGGTATCAATCCGTCTCATGCCAAGAAACTGCGCAAGCTCTTGAGAACGCTTCAACAGGCTCGACACCTGGGCGAGCTCTCGAATGGGCTAGGGCTTCACCGCTTTCACTCATTTCGAAATGCAGCGCCCAACTCCGTGTGGGTCATTCGCGTTTCTCCGCAATGGCGGTTGCTGTTCCAATGGGACGGCAACGCACGGAAGGTGATCAACCTTGACTATGTCAACTACCATTGACATCGTCTTTGTCAACGCAAAAAGCCTCGGCCAGCAATCCCAATAGGGTTGCTCCGAGGCTTTTTGCTTATCTGGCGGGCGAGAGGCTATGATTCCAATGACGACAAACTATTTCAAGCAACGGCCATGAGTGAATCCGACAACTGGGATCTTCCTGTTTTTTCTCACGATTCCGAGGAGCATGAGAACATCGAACTCGATTTTCTTCCTGTCATCCCGGAGTGGATTCATGAGGAATGCCAGAGTCGAGCCCACGAGCAGTGGAAGGCCATGCTTCCCGTGACAGGCTTCGATGAGGATTCCCAGCAATACCACACGGCTCAGGAACCGGTGACATCCGTCACAGAGGAACAATTCCGAAGCGTACAGATCGTCCAGGCGCTGTACCAAAAGCCACTTGTCAGCCCGACCGGCGAAGTAGTAGAGCTTAATGACGACATACTAGCCTGGTGGGCGGAGTACAGCAGCCAATGCACTTTTTTCCCTGGCAAGGGAGAGTTGGAAGAGGCGCAGCAACTCGTGGCGGAGTTCTTTCAGGATGGAGAACGATTCACCATGCGGCGATGGTTCGAGTTCCTGGTCGAAACCGACGAACCTCGAAAGCCATTGAAGACTATCCGTCTCAATTGAGGCAATTTGAGAGCGTTTTTCTCGGTTTGACCCGAATCGAGGGCATCGCATCAATTCGCCTCGAAGCGAGGAAACAAATTCGGTTAAATATCTAAGGAAGCTCTTCAAAAACCCCTGTTACCAAGTCGGATGGAACAAAAATGTTCCG
>OGFG01000850.1_pt1 | contig 34320 bp, 28 predicted proteins | sample 1570761 | NCBI WGS metagenome assembly OGFG01 (sample SAMEA2581938, study PRJEB24529) | metagenome | biome: Human gut stool | place: China | collected 2011
ATTTATTAGCTATCGTTTGACTAACATTATTACTTTATAATTTATTACTTGTAATAATGTTAGTCTAGTCACAGATATTTATTTCTAAAATCAATTTTAAACCATTTTTATAATTTATCTTTATAATTTTTTATATCTAAATAATTTTTCTATTTAAAATTTAATTTTATTACTTAATAATTTTTATTTCATATTATATTTTATATATAAATTTTCCAAAAATCTTCAAAATGCCTATTTCTCTATATTTGCCGTATTTTACCAACAACAAGCTGCAGATAATTATAAAAATTGCATATATATAACTAAAATTTTTATAAACAACTTAAATAAATCTAAATTTAATATTTAGATGAATGATTATATTGCAATATTGTAATTGGTTTAAAATTGATTTTCGTAAATTTGAATTATAATAATTAAAATACCATATAAATTCAAATCCAAACATTAAAATTTACAATTAACAAATGTTCATTTTAAAAAATTCTATAAATTTAAAATCTTTAATTTATAATTTTTAAAATTTTAAAATTTCAAATACAATATTTTTCTGGTTTTATTTTTTTATTTTAAAATTAGAAATCTAAATTTTATTTTGTAAAAACTTTGTGCAAAATTTTCTATATCTTTTTTGGTATAAAATATAAAAAATACTTATATTTAATATAAATCTACAACATTAAAAACATGGCTATCCCCCTACTCTACTGATTTTTTTGAATTTACATTTTTTTATTTCATATTTAATGTAGCTATAATTCCTCTTCAATAAATTCGTCATATAATAAAAAAGGAGTACAAAACTCCCAAATTTATTCACCAGTGTATTTTCTCTTTGCCAACTGAGTGGCTGATTAATCAATTATCTAGGGTATTTTACTCTTTGCCTCCTAGTAGGCAGTCTTTATTTATATAATACTTATAGCATCTTATTTATTGTAATAGTTTTTCTAAAATTCTATCAATATTAGGAAAAACAATATTTTTCATCCCATGGTTATATAAATTTAAAACTTTATTAGATTTATATATTATCTCTGTTTGTAATTGATTAGATACTTTTATAGGAACTTTGTTTTTTATATATTGACTTTCTATGTAATCCAATGTTACTGGGAACATATTTTGTATTAAAAATGCACTATAAGTATTTGCAACATCGCCAAAAACAATAGTATCAACGGATGGTTTTTTACCTAATTTTATTTCCACTTTCTTTATTTTTCATCAATTCTGGATCATCCATAATATCAAAAAATGAATCCTTTATAAAATAAAAATATCCTACATCTATTTGCATAACTATTTCTCCTTATATTATCAAAGGCCTACCATCTCTGGTAAGCCTCGAAAATTTATACACTCTCTAATTTGTTAGTCGCTCAAAGAGGCGGCGACAAACACATTTATTAAAAACAATGATGTTCTTAATTATTATATTCATAATAGCATCAAATATGTTACTTTGTCAATAATTTTAATAAAATTTGAGTAAATAATTTTATAATACTAATGATATAAAAAACTGTTTGCATATTTATAATTCAACCAAGTCATTGCAATCCATTTTTTACAATCATGGGAGGTAGTGAGCCATTTGTGGCTCACTACCTCCCATTCGGTTATCTTATGTGGTTTGCGAAATGATCTGTACGAATTTATCTCGTACTGTCTCATACTGTTCTTTTTCCTTTTTTTCCATCTTAGAAATATCGGGAAGTGATTCAAATAGTTTCTTTACAGTCCCTTTCCGAATACTTGCCAACATAATGGTTGGAGAACCATCTCCGCAAACATAAGAGGCAACAGCGACATCAAGAACTTTATCGGCACCATATTCATCAATAACTTTCTCGAATTCCTCCAATTCAGCCAAAGTATAGATGACCTTTCCGTAGTAATGCCACCAGTGTATAAGTAACCTTTTGTCAATAGCCATATTAACGGCTCCTTTCTTTTTGCAGTTGCAAAATGTTGTGTTTTGTTTATTAAGTGTTGTCTATCCGTGCATACCTCCATAGCACGATTCTTAGAAAGAATTTGGAAATAAATGTCTTATATAGCATTTCTGATATTATAAATAAAATCATAAAAATCATTGATTTTATATAAAGCTTTTTATTATTTTTGGAATATTTAAATAAATTCTTTACAGCTTCTAAAAAGCCATATTTTTCTTCCATATATTGCTCCTATTCTAACTCTAGTACATATTTTTTTATGTTGTTTATTTCTTCAACTGATAAAAACAAATACGTTGCTTTTTAATTTATATTTTTTCATTTATTATATTATAAGTTTCTTTAATAAATTGTTCATAATCATTTAAAATCATTTCTTGTCCCACATTATCAATGTGTTTATCTGAATAAGAAAGCAAATCAGGTTCTTCAATAACACTCTTATAATAATCAGAATATTCATCAGAATCCGTATATTTATAATCTGGTTCTTTTTCTTTTAACTTAACAAGTAACAATAAAGTTTTATCAGGAGTATGGTAAAATACATTAGGATCTTCATTTGATAAAGCTATATATTTGTCTAGATTATGTTGAGAAATAATATCATAACGACTAAATACTCCATTACTTTTATAATATGGTACTTTATCAAAAATTATAAATATTTGAAAATATGGGATTGAATTCATTCTTATATTCGCAGTTTCACCAAGCATATTTTCAAAATAATTATTACTGTTTTGTGAATAATTTCTCATAACGAATTTTACTGCATATCCAGCTATTGGTTTATTTTCTTTATATATAGTTATATCTACTTTTCTTGTTTTATTTCTTCACTATTGTATGAATTACTTAATATATATAATCCACTATATATACCTGTTCCAGCTGGTACATCTTCTATTTTTAGTCCATTATCTTTTTTTATTAATGTATTTATTCCAATTTTATCTTTATATGTGTCATTAAGTGCTTGTGTGCGACCATATGCATACCAATATTCTCCGTTTTTATTATCACAACTTCTTTTTCCAAGTTCTTCTTTTTGTTTTAGAAGATATTCATATATTCTTTTATCCTTTTTTATAATATTTTCTGGAATTAGTTTTCCATTTTCATTATATGGATAAATTGCTCTCCCCCATATTCCTCTTGAACCTTTTAAAACTGGTATAATATATTGTGATTCGAAATCAAAATCATTAATAAAAACTTTATCTGATAATGTTGCATAACCATTTTTTACTTCAACATCTGTAAAAAGTTTATTATTTAATATGTTTTTTAATAAATTTATATTTCTTTTAGTTGAAAAATAAAAATTATCATTTATTATGTATTCATCTTTTGGTAAATTTGAAATATGAATAGGTTTTAAATCATTTTCATCAAATTCACTATATTGTGCAAATAATTGTTTTTTAGATTTATTTAAGCATACAATTGCTGTATATGTCATTGCAGTAAATGGTTGAAAATGTTTTAAATCGCATACACTTTCTAATAGTGATTTGTTTGCTATATATCTTCTCATATTAGTTCCTGCAACACTAGTAAAAAATGATGAAGGTGTTATATAACATAGTTTTCCGTTTCTTTTTAACATTCTTAAACCTTTTTCATAAAATACTATATATAAATCTGTCATTCCTCCGTTTCCAAAAGAATATTGTTTTACTGTATCTGCATTTTCTTCTAAATTATGTGTTCGTACATATGGTGGATTTCCTAAAACATAATCCATTTTTTTATCATATATATCTGTTTTTAAAGTATCTGCTACTATAAAATCCCATTCAACATTTTGTACATTATACAATCTTGCTACTTTATTACATCTTTCTTTACAAATTTCAATATCTTCGCTATCTATATCAATTCCATGTATATATTTTTCTAGTTCTCTTTTTAGTTTTTTGGTATTATTAGATTCTTTCAAAAAATCTTTACAATATCTATCTACAATATGGATTAAAAATTGCCCATCTCCACAGCTATTATCTATTACATGTTTTTCTAAAATATTTCCACTTATATAATGTCCCTGATTTAATATAATTTCTACTAAATAATCTGGTGTAAAAATTTTTCCCTTATGTTTAACTTTTATAAATTCTTCTTTATCTATTTTTTCTTTTTCCATTGTGACCTCTATTTTTCTTCTTAATTTCTTTTGCATTGTAATTATAACATATTAAAAAAAAATAATAAATAATATATTCCATTTTAATTTATTTTATTATATAATAAAAAACGAATGGAGTGTGAGACTTATGATAAATCATGAAGATAATCCAGAATATTTAAATTCATTTTTAGATTATACAATGACAATTTTGAATAAATCGCCTAATACTGTAAAAGAATATAATTACGATTTAGCAACATTTTTAAAGTTTATAAAAATAAGATTTAATTTAACAAAAGAAGAAGATTTCTCTAAAATCGTAATAAAAGATATTGATTTAAATACTATTAAAAAAATTACATTAGATGATATACATGCTTTTTTAAGTTATTTAACAACAACATATCATAGCAAAGCTGCAACACGTGCTAGAAAAGCTTCTAGTATAAGAGTTTTCTTTAACTACTTATCTGCAAAAGCTAATTTAATTGAAGTAAATCCTGCTCAAAATTTAGAAACTCCAAAATTAGATAAGAGACTTCCTAAATATTTAAGTTTGGAGGATAGCAAAAAACTGTTAGAGGTGACTGCAAATGAAGATAATAGAAATTCTGAAAGAGACTATGCCATAATTACACTTTTTTTGAATTGCGGTATGCGTTTGTCTGAATTAGTTGGAATAAATATTAATGATATAGATTTTTCTGAAAACAAAATGACTGTTATTGGTAAGGGAAATAAAGAAAGAACTATTTATCTTAATAAAGCTTGCATACATGCTGTAACAGAATACTTAAATGTTAGGCCAAAAGATGGAATAAAAACAGACAGACTTAATTCAAGAAAAGCTTTATTTTTAAGTGAAAGAAAAGAACGTATTAGTAAAAGAACGGTTCAATATATTGTTGATAAAGAACTTATGGCTGCTGGTCTTGATACCAAAAAATATTCTACTCATAAATTAAGACATACTGCTGCTACTTTAATGTATCAATATGGTAAAGTGGATATTAGAGCTTTACAAGAAGTTTTAGGACATGAAAGCATTTCTACAACTGAAATTTATACTCATGTTGCTAATCAACAAGCACGTGACGCTATTGAAAATAATCCATTGGCTGATATCTAAATTTAAATGGTACCTTGTAATCACAAGATACCATTTGTTTTTTTATAAAGAATTATTGTTGTATAGAGATACTTGAACATTCTCTCCTTGGAGATATTAGATGGATTAAAAATATATTTAAAGTCATGCTTCGTTTTCTCATAATACAATATTGAAAATGAGAGATTATATGCATCACTCTTCTCATATTCGAATTGATTTAATCCTTTTCTTATATCTTTTAATATTTTTTCCAAAATATCATATATTTCTTTTGTAGTAACCTCTGAATACCATTCATTTCTATAATTTTCTCCATCATTTGAAATGTAGATTGAGATTTGAGCTTTTAATTTGTAATTTTGTTTTAAAATATTTTCCCGTTTTTTTCAAAATCAGCAATATTCTCCTTCATGTGAAGTCCTCCTTTATACTTGCAAAACTATATAGTTACTGGCTAAATTGTACAACATTTTTATTAATATTTCAATATTTATTCTTAGTAATTGGGAATTTTTATTTTTTCTCCTTCTCTTAATGATGAGCTTGATAAATTATTTATGTTTTTTAATTCATCAACAACATATCTTATATCTTTTCCATAAAAATACTTATTATTTTTTAATTCATTTTGAGCTATTGTCCATAGCGTATCACCAGCATAAATATATTCTTCTTTATATTTTGTTTCTACATTTGAATATGTATTATTTGCAAAAAATAATATTGTACCTAATAAAATTACTAATATTAAATTGCTTCTTATAAATTTTTTCCTATTAACTATTTTCATTATAATTACCCCTTTCGTTTATATAAAGAATATCTGTTCGGTTTATGAGATAATTATATACGAACATTTATTCTTTGTCAATAGTTTTTAGAAAAAACGTTCGTATTTTTTACATTAATATTATTTTCTATTAATAATATTAAATTTATAATAATATGGTTGAATATCACTTAGTAAACTATCCATATAAATCATATCTCCATTTACATCTTGGACTTTAATATTAGGAAAAGTTCTAATCATTTTTCTATCACCCCAATATTTATAAACAAAATTTGATAAATTTTCATCATTATAAATATCATTATATTTCTGAACAATCACTTGTTTATCAGCAACATTTAAATCATTTTTAACAATCATTCTAATTAAGAAAAATGATAAAGCAACACCAGTTATAATACAATCGATAAGCAAAAATGTAGTTACGGCACTTGTTGCAATCTTTAAAAATTTTAAAGAAAATTTATTTTTAAACCAATCTATCAACCTATCTATTCTAGGATTAAAAGATCCTATTAAATACAGTGCAAGAAATCCCCAAAATATTGAAAAATAAACGCATATTCTTCCATTTATATTAAGTGGCATATTTGAATAATCCCACCATTTTATACCTAATATCATCTCTCCTATCCAGCTAACTAAATATTCAACAATTGATCCAACTATAAATCCACCTAAAAATAATCTGGTATATTTTTTTGAATATCCGTGTAGAAAAATAATCATAATTACGGCCCCTACACCATATATTGCGCAAAAAGGTCCATATAAAAAGCTTTGTCTGCTTTCCCAAACTCCTTTTGTAATAATGCCAAATATCGTTTCAATTATATATCCAACTATACTATAAATTATAAAATACGCTAATATTCTCCATATTGATAATCCCATAATCGTAGCTCTTTTATTTGTTTCCGCTTCTTTTTTTACATTTTTAATTTTGTTTTTTCCTTCATCTTCTATTATATTTTCAATTTTGTTTTTTCCTTCATCTTCTATTATATTTTCTGCCATATTTTTTCCTTTCTATAATTTTATAAATATATTTAAAACTATTTCTCTAAAATTTCATTTAATTCATTAATTTTTTGATTATAAAAATCAATAGCTCTCTTATATGTATCTTTGCTCTCCAAATCAACATCTACCATTTTTAATAAATCAATAGATTTTTTAGAACATCCTTGTTTTAACATTTCTATATACTTTTCTACAAATCCAGGTTCTTTATTTATGATTTTACTAGCAATTGAAATAGCAGCAGAAACACCTGTGCAATATTTATATACATAGAAATCAGTATAAAAATGAGGAATTCTAGCCCATTCATATTTAATTTGTTCATCAACATCAACATCATTTCCAAAATATTTTTGATTTAATTTATAATAAATATCATTTAAGTCATCAGCAGAAAGCATGACATTATTTTCAGTTTTATCATGAACTATCTTTTCAAATTCAGCAAACATTGCTTGTCTAAATAATGTTGCTCTTATCATTTCTAATAGTTCATATAATAGTTCTGCCTTTTTCTTACTATCTTTTTCATTTTTTATTTGATAATCACTCAATAATATTTCATTAACAGTTGATGCTACTTCTGCAACCATTATAGTGTAATTTGCATTTATTACATTCTGTTCTTTATTTGAATAATATGAATGCATACTATGTCCTAACTCATGTGCTATTGTACTTACATCTCTTTTACTATTCACAAAATTAGTTAAAACATATGGATGTACTCCATATACGCCCATACTATATGCTCCACCCCTTTTATTTGGTTTTGCATATACATCTATCCATCTATTATCAAAAGCTTCTTGTAATTTGTTTACATACTCTTTTCCTAAAATTTGTAATGCATTTAGTACTTCTTTTTTTGCTTCTTCATAAGTTATTTCATCTTTTCCTTGCTCGCAAGGATTTACATATAAATCATACATATGCATTTCCTTTAAGTTTAACATTTTCTTTTTTAATTTTAAGAACTCATAATTTACAGTCATATCCTCATTAACAGCCTCTATTAAGCTTTCATATACTTTAAGGCTTGCATCATCATTGTCAACAGCGTGTTCAATACTAGAATTATATTTTCTTATTTTTGCTATTGTTGATTTTGCTTTTACATTTGATATATACATCTCTGTAATTGTGTTTACAAATTCACTATATTTTTTGTACATTAAATCAAATGCTTGTTTTCTTACTTTTTGTTCTTTGTTTTTTAAATATAAAGTGTAAGTACTATCTGTTAATTCTACTTCTTTTCCATTTTCATCAATTAATGTTCCAAATTTGAATTCTGCATTTGTTAGTGTGTCAAATGTGTTTTCTGGTGCTGATATTACTTCTGAGAAATTTGCTAATATATTTTCTTCTTCTTTACTTAATACATGTTTTTTCTTTTCAAGTATGTCGTTTATATCTCTTTTATATCCTTTGAATCTTTCTTCACTAATATATTTTCTTATAGCATTTTCATCTGCATATGTTATTTCTGGTGTTATAAATGATGTTTTTACACTAAATTCTGTTCCTAAATTTTCAACTTCTTTAAATATTTTTATTCCTTCTTGATTTGACATGTCTAAATGATATGTTAGCATTCCATATGCATATACTTTCTCAAATTTTTCTAATGCTTGTTCATATAGTTTATAACAATTAAATAAATTGTCTGATGTATCACATAATATTCCTTGATATTTTGCTATCTCTTCTAGTTTTTTTATTATTTCATCTTTTTCTTTTTTAAATTGTTCTTCGTTTTCGAAGATATCTTGTAAGTTCCAGCTGTTTTTTTCTTCCATTTTTATCATCCTTTCTTTTGTTTTTCTTTTATGTTTGAATTTTATCATATTATTAATCTGTTGGCTATATTTATTTTATAAAAATTGTAATAAAAAGGACGGTGCTTAAAATACCCTAAAACACCGCTCCTGGAATAATAAAGAAAATTATTTCTTCATATCTAAATACTTTTGTCTTGTAGACATACCTCCCCTCATAGCTCTTTCTTCCTTGTTTTTATTTAAAATCATTTGTACTTCGTCGTATAACGACTTAGATATGTCCTCTAACCGTTCTGTCAAATCCTTATGTACCGTAGATTTCGAGACTTTATCATATGCTTGTGCAGTTGCACGTACAGTAGTTTTGTTGGCAATAATGTAATTTGCCTCATCTAGAGTCCTTTGTTCGATTCTTTCTTTTACTGTTTGCATATATAGGTCCTCCTTCAAAATTTAATGCTTTATGATTATATCATTGCATTTTATAATTTACAAGTTTTTCCAGTTAAATAAATCAAAAAATTTTTTGTCTCATATAATATATAAATGTCGAATGAAAGGAGGTTTTGTTGATTTTGGAATTAGAACATAAAAAAATAGGATTTGTTTTAACAGGTTCTTTCTGTACTTTTAGTAAAACAATTCCTAAAATAAAAGATTTAGTGAAAATAGGTTCTGAGGTCATTCCAATTATGTCATATAATGCATATAATTTAGATACCAAATTTGGAAAAGCCGAAGATTTTATAAATGAAATTGAAGATATTACTGGTAAAAAAATTATCCATACTATACAAGATGCAGAGCCAATAGGTCCAAAGCATTTAACTGATATTATGGTTGTAGCACCATGTTCTGGTAATACCATGGCTAAACTTGCTAATGATATTATTGATACACCTGCTACTATGGCTGTTAAATCACATTTAAGAAATAATTTGCCTGTTGTTATTGCCCCTTCTACAAACAACGCTCTAAGTGCTAATGCTTCTAATATTGGTACTTTACTTAATAGAAAAAATTATTATTTTGTTCCTTTTAAACAAGATAATCCTATAACCAAACCACGTTCTGTTGTTTTTGATTTTGATTATCTTATAAAAACAATTGAATCCGCTCTTGATAATGAACAAATTCAGCCTATATTACTTTAAAAAATAACAATATTAGGAAAAAACAAAAACTTTCCTAATATTGCTATTTTTTACTATCTAAAATTTTATTTTTGTTCGTATTTATTTTTCACAATAACCTTATCACAAAAAGATAAAAAATGTTCACAAACCTCATTTACTTTTCAGTAATTATAAAAAACAAACATAAAAAAGACACACTTTTGTAAATGTGCCTTTTTATTATTTTCTTATTAATTCACTTGTACTTATTTTTCCATCTTTTAAAACATTAATATATAATTTATCTTTTTTCAATATTTTCTTATTGATTTTAAAATACATTGTAAATTCATTACTATTAACGGAAGAACTAAAATTATAATATTTTTTGCCACTATCATCAGTTATAAAAACAGTTTCTTTATTCATATCCGTTATATTTTCAACAATTGTACTAGTTTTACCTTTAACTTGCATATTTGAATCTGTAATTATAATATTATCAAATATTACACCAGATATATCATCATTCAAATACATAATTGCATCTTCTCTATCAAAATTACAATCACTAATCTCTATATTTTTAAACTTCAAATCATCATTATCTCTATCTGGAATAGAAATTTTAAAAGGTTCTCCTATAATTTTAGTATTAGAGCCAAATAACAATGTAAATTCTAAATTATCTATGTTTTTTAAAGAAATCTTATACGTATTTAATCCGCTTCTAGGTTCATCTTTAAGTGAAAATTCAATTTTGTTTTCTTCCCCATTCACATCCTTCTTATATTCATTTGTTGCATAAAAATAATTCATATCATCAACACTTTTATCTCTTAATAGTACTAATATTTCATCTCCAATATAACCATTTATGTCATAGTAAAAGGTTATATAATCATTATCAACAGTTATATTATTAATAGTAAAAGTTCCTCCTAATGTGCTTTTAGCTGTATAATGAGTTGTTCCTGTTTTTACCTGATACCATGTTGCTTTTTTATACATTCTTTCTTCTTCATCTGTTCTATCATTATAAAGTTTAGTTTCTGTTGGAGTAACCAATAAATTGTTAATATTTTCTTGTCTTCCTAAAAGAATTACGAAATGCTCTTCTACCTTTACAATATCACTATTTTTTATAGTACTATAATCTTCAATTTTTTCATATTCATTATCTGAATTCTTAACATATCTATCTATTCCACTAGCATCGCCTTGATATATAATGCTTTGTATTTTCTCTCCATTATCTGTTGAAACTAAAAAACTGCTATACTCCATATTAACATTTTGATATTCTTCCCAAGTTATACCTTCTTTTACATATTTTCCTTTTATAAATGTTTCAAATTTAGTATTTTCAACATCTTCTATTACAACTTTTTTGTTATCATCTAATACTTGCTCTTTTTCTTCAAAATTTTTGTTTTCTTGTCTTGATATTTTAGTACTTATTTTTTTATCAATATAAACTTTATTAGAAGCGGTATTATAAGAAGTTCCAACATAAAAAGTATCTAAATAAATATCTAAATTAAATTCTTTTTCCTCATTATCCATAATGTTAATTATCTGTACATATTGATATTCAGAGTCTGATATTTTATTAAACACTTTCATAATATTGGTATTTTGTTCTTCATCATTAATATTAACTTTACTTGCTATTCCAATATTATATCCTGTATTTTGATTATATATTATTGGTTCAAATTCTTGAATTGCTTTATCTTTAAAATTAATTGTGTATTCTACAATTATATAAGAATTATCTCCTCCAACACTTTCTAATGTTATATTCATATATTCATTTTCTATACTTTTATTTACAATTGTTGCACTATCAGAATAATTTTCGTCAACTTTTAAAAATCCAAATTTTGAAAAATCAATTTTATTTTTAGCTGCATATACTATTCCTGACAATATTACAACACTACAAATTACTGCTACTAATGTCTTTATAACTTTATTCATTTCAACATATCCTCTTTCTATTAGAATTTTTCTTAGTTCTTTCTTTCCTCTATGAATAATTGTTTTTATATTAGAAACTGATTCATCTAAAATTCGAGCTGTTTCCTTATATGATAGACCTTCTATATTAACTAAGTAAATTGCATTTTTGTATTTATCATCAAGTTGATTTATTGCATCTATAATTTCTTTTTGTTTTTCTTTTTTCGCTACTATTTCATATATGTCATTTTCAACTGTTTCCTCTTTTGATAGATATTTTTCGTTTATTTCATTTCGATTCTTTTCTGTATTTATATAATTTATTGCTCTACTTTTGGCAACTAAATATATATAGTATTTGAAACTGTATCCATCTCTTTTGGGATGTTGTAATACATATATGAATGTTTCTTGTGCTATGTCTTCTGCTTTTTCTTTGTCTTTTATTATGTTATTTATAAAGTATTGAATTTTGTTCTTGTATTTGTTATATAAGTGTTCAAATGCTTCTTTTTCACCATTTTTATAGTCTTCGTATAGTTTCTCATCTAAATTTTCCATTTTCTTTTTTCCTTTTTATTTTTATTTTTATTTATATATACAAGTGACTTTTTAAAAAGTTTCATTATTTTTTAATATGTTATATAACTTTATTATAGTTGTAATAAAAGCACGTCTATTACAAACTATACTCCCAAAAGTAAAGTTTATTTTTAGATGTGCTTTTTCTAATTAGATATTCTATGTTTAAATTATTAATTTATTTTTTCAAAATTTCTTTCAATTCCTCATTACGTTTAACCTTTTTCGTAGTAGTCTTAATAAGCTCTTTATCAGTCAAAATCATATTCATAATATGTTTATATCTAGGAACAGTAGTATTAACCTCATTCTTAATTCTATTCCAAATAATATCTCTAATCTCATCAAGAGAAATATCACCATATTTTTGTTTAATTTCATCTTTATTATAAACAACCTTAACAGAAAGTTTAACATCATTTTTATCAACTTCATCAGGCATACCGAAAACCATACATTCCTCAACTAAATCTATTCTATTAACCAAAGTTTCAATTTCCTCTGGAAAGATTTTTTTACCATTTTTTAGAACAATCATATTCTTTTGTCTACCTGTTATAAAAATAAAGCCTTCTTTATCTATATATCCTAAGTCTCCTGTATAGAACCATCCATCTTTAAGAACATTTTTAGTTTCTTCCTCATTTTCATAATAACCAAGCATAACATTTGGACCTTTTGCACGCAATTCACCTATACCGTTATCGTCCTTGTTCACTATTTCTACTGTAACATTTTCCATAGGAATACCAATTGAACCAGTTTTAGATTTGTACATATTTTCTGCCGCAATAACTGGTGATGTTTCTGTAAGTCCATATCCTTGAACCATATCTATTCCTAAATCTATAAAGCCTTTTTGTATTTTAGGGTCTAATGGTGCACCACCTGAAATTACAAATCTCATTTTTCCACCTAATTGATCTATTATTTGTTTGAATAATTTTCTTCTAATGTCTATATGGAATTTTAATAAAAAATTACTAATTTTTATTGCATTTTTTATAAGCTTTGTTTTTCCTTGTTTTTCTATTTCTTTTACAATTCTATTATAAATTGCTTCAACTAATAATGGAACACCGACAAATACTGATACTTCATATTCTTTTAAGTTTTGTGATACATATCTTAATCCATCTGGGAAGGAATTTCTAACTCCACATGAAAGCATCATTATCAAACATGTTGAACCAAAGATATGATGCATTGGTAAAAATGCTAAGTTTGAGTCTGTACTTCTTATATCCTCAACTCTTTGCATTGCATATACATTTGATGCTATATTTTTTTGTGATAGCATTACTGCTTTTGATTTTGAGGTTGTTCCTGATGTGAATAATAATATATTCATTGCATTTTCATCTATTTTTGCTGATATGTATTCTTTGTTTCCTTTTTCTAATAATTTTTGTCCTTCTTCTTTTAATGTATGTATGTCATCATATCCTGACATTTTTGACATACAAATATATTGTTTTACATTTGTTGTATTTCTGCTTTTTATTTTTTCTATCTTTTCTATGTATTTTTCGTCAAAATAGATTGCATCTGCTTTACTTCTTATTAGTGAATTTTCTAGTTCGTCTATTTGCAAGTCTTTGTCTAATGGAATTGATACTATTCCTCCTAACAAACTTGTCAAGTGTCCTAATGCCCATTCATATCTATTTCGTCCTAAAATGGCTATTCTTTTGTTTTTTAATTCCATATCATATAATTTAGTGCCTAATGCATTTATTTGCTCTAAAAGCATTTTATATGTTATATTTTCATATGTTTTATTTTTTCCTTCTTGATGTTTTACTATAAATGCTATATTGTTTTCATATATTTTTGCTGAATTGTATATAAGCTCTTTAATATTATTAAATTCTTGGATTGTTTTTTCTTTTTTCATAGTTGGTCTCCTTTTTATTTGTGATTACATTATATCATAAATACTTTATAATAATACACTATTTTTTTAAATTTGTCACTAGTCTCCTTGGTCAGTTATTATTTTGTAAAACCTTGCATATTCATTAAAGAGGTGAAATTATTTGAGACAAAAAAGCAAACTATTTCTAATAAATGGTGCAATATTAACCAGTACATCATTACTCATGAAATTTGCAGCACTTATTTTTAATATATACATATCAAATCAAATAGGCTCAGAAGCAGTCGGGGTATTCAGCCTAGTAATGGCTGTTTATATATTTTTCATAACAGTAGCAACATCTGGATTAAACATTGCAGTAACTGTAATTGTTTCCGAAAAATTTGCTTTAAATAAGAACAAACAAGCTATAAAAGCAATACGTACATGCATATTTTTTAGCTTGTTATTAGGAATTACAGCAGGTGGACTGATATTACTTTTTTCTGATTTTATTACAAGTAAATGTTTGCACAATATGGTTTCTTCTAAGCCTTTATTTTTCATTGCAATTGGTTTACCTTTTATCGCTATGTCTTCTTGTATTAGCAGTTATTTTACTACTGTACGAAAGGCCTATAAAAATGCTATTACACAAGTTTTTGAATTTACAATTAAAATGATTGCAACAATAATATTGCTAAAAATAAATATCTCTAATGGTGTAGAAGCGGTTTGTATTTCACTTATTTTAGCTGATGTAATTTCTGAGATTTGTTCTTTTACATTGATTTTCATTTTATATATTATAGATATAAGAATTAAAAAGTTAGAAGATGTCCGTTCCTTCGGACAAAGATTTAATATTTTGAAGATTGCTTTTCCAGTAGCTGTAACCTCATATATACGTTCTGGACTTTCAACCTTAAAACAGTTGATAATTCCTACTCAACTCGAAAAATCAGGCATTTCATGTAGCAGGGCACTTTCACAATATGGTATGATTAATGGTATGGTTCTTCCTGTTATCACATTTCCGACCGTACTTACTGATTCTTATAGTATGCTTCTAATACCAGAATTTTCTACATATGTAGCACAAAACAATTATAAAGCAATTAATTTTATAGCAAATAAAATTTTTAAAGTGACTTGTGCTTTTTCTATGTGTATTTGTAGTATATTTTTTATTTTTTCAAATGATTTAGGGCTTGCTATTTATAACAATATTGAGACCGGGTATTTTTTTAAGGTATTTACTCCTTTTATATTTTTTATGTATATGGATCACATTATAGATTGCATTTTGAAGGGTTTAAATAAACAGTTTGGTGTTATGTGTTGCAATATTTTGGATTTGAGCATTACTACTTGTTTTATTTATTTTTTGCTTCCAGTTCTAGGAATTAAGGGATATGTTCTTTCTATTTTTGTTAGTGAGGTTTTAAATTTTAGTATTAGTCTTTTTCAGTTATTTAAGTATTCTAAAATAAAGCCTAATTTTATTGATTGGATTGTTGTTCCTTTAAATTGTAGTTTGATTGCTTATTTTGTTACTAACGTTTTTCATTTTAATTTTGTTAATCTTACTATCAATTTAATTTTTAATATATTACTTTTTGTTTTTGTTTTTGTTAGTATTTTCATTTTTATAAATTTTTTCATTTTAAAATTCACAAGTTCAAAGGAGTAACCATAACGGCTACTCCTTTGAACTTTTAAATTTAGATTTTTCATTCATTTCCACATTTTTTCAAAATGATGAGAAATTTTTAGTCCCAATGGAATAGCAGCTATTAATCCAATTATACAATATAAGAGAAAAATTAGTCCAACAAAGTTTATTTCTATTGTATGGGAATCTACAATTATATAAATGTATTTCTCTGCTATTGCATCAGACCGCATTAATGATTTTAAGATGAAATAGCTGCTAATAACTACAATACTCTCTATTGCACAAAAAACAGAAAACTCATTATGAAAAATCATTTCTGGTAATGTTAAATAAGATGCTCTTTGCCTTCCAGCAGATTCAATTTCCATATATGCTGCTCCAATAAAAGTTACACCTGCCTCCAAACCATAAAAGATTAAAAAAGCAAATGATCCTTTCAGGTGAAATATTACAACAAATATAGCTATTATTGAAAATACTAACCAGAATAACTTTAATAACATTTTCCGTTCTTTTTTTGTCCTGTCAAAAATCAATAAATTTAAAATTTTTTCTTTCATTTTTCTTCCTCCTGCATATTCATGCATTTTATTGTTGTTAAGTTAATACGTTACTATATGTCAACCTCCTAATAAAAGCGAGGAATTATATTTACAATTATATACATTTAAATTATAGCAGTATATTATGTTAATGTCAATGATTCTATGGTTATTTTAACCAATCTGGATTTGCTAAATACCAATCAATAGTTTTAACAATACCATCTTCAAATTTAGTTTTTGGATACCAACCAAGCTCATTTTTAATCTTAGTAGGATCGATTGCATATCTATAATCATGACCTTTTCTATCAGCAACATGTTCAATTAGATCTTCTGATTTACCTAATCTTTGTAAAATTAATTTAACAATTTCAATATTTCTTCTTTCATTGTGTCCACCAATGTTATATCTTTCACCAGCAACACCATTATGGAATACTAAATCAATTGCTTCACAATGATCTTCAACATATAACCAATCTCTGATATTTAATCCTTCACCATAAACAGGTAATTTTTCATCATTTAATGCTAATTTAATCATATGTGGAATTAATTTTTCATTATGTTGATATGGTCCATAGTTATTTGAACAGTTTGTTACATTTACATTCATTTTAAATGTTTCATGATATGCAAATGCAATTAAATCAGAACTTGCTTTTGATGCTGAATATGGACTACTTGGTTTAATTGGAGATTTTTCTGTAAAATATCCATCTTCTTTAAGAGAACCATAAACCTCATCTGTTGAAATATGAACAAATTTATTTGGACTACCTTCTCCCCATACTTGTTTAGCAGCTTCTAATAAAGTATGTGTTCCTATTACGTTTGTATGTGTAAATACGAATGGATTTTTTATACTATTATCAACATGTGATTCTGCTGCAAAGTGTATTACACCATTTATATCATATTTTTTGAATAAATCTAGTACAAAATCAAAATCACAAATATCTCCTTGTACAAATGTTATTTTATCCATTACCTTTTTTAAATTATCTAAATTTCCTGCATATGTTAATTTATCTAATACTATTACTTTATAATCAGGATGTTTATTTACAAAATATTCTGCAAAATTTGCCCCTATAAATCCTGCTGCACCTGTTACTAATACATTTTTACTCATTTTAAATACCTCTTTCTTTTTTATATACTTACTTTAAAAATTATAAATTACTAAATAAATCAGTTTCTTTTAATTCTTTAAGTGATGGCCATTTACCATCTTTTTCAGATGTTAATAAATCTTCTGGTTTTAAATCTCCCATAGGCCATTCAATACCTACATCTGGATCATCCCATTTAAGTCCGCCTTCTGCTTCATGATTATAAACATCATCACATTTATATGTAAATTCAGCTTCATCTGATAATACTAAAAATCCATGTGCAAATCCTTTTGGAATCATAAACATTTTTTTATTTTCTTCTGTTAATACAACACCTTCCCATTTTCCATATGTTTTACTTCCTGGTCTTAAATCTACTGCAACATCAAATACTGAACCTTTTATACATCTAACTAATTTTGACTGTGTGTTTTCTTTTTGGAAATGTAATCCTCTTAAAACACCTTTTTTTGATTTTGATTGGTTATCTTGTACAAAATCATAATTTAATCCTAATTCTTCAAAATCAGCTTTATGGTATGTTTCCATAAAATATCCTCTGTTATCTCCAAATACTGTTGGTTCTATAATACATACGCCTTCAATAGATGTGTCTATTCTTTTGAATTTTCCCATTTTCATTATCTCCATTCTTTTAACATTATACAAAATTTTTAAAAATTAAATCTTTTTAATCTTTTAGGGTAAATTTAGACTTGTCCCATTTATCCTATTTTATTAATGCTTTTAAATATTTTCCATAATCTGTTTTCATATATTTATCAGCAAGTTTAGATAATTGTTCTGCTGATATCCATTTATTTTGATAAGCAATTTCTTCTGGACAACATACTTGCATACCTTGTCTTTTTTCAATTGTTTGAACAAAACTTGCTGTTTCTAATAGTGCATCATGTGTTCCTGTGTCAAACCATGTCATACCTCTACCAAATGTTTCAACATATAATTTATTCATTTTCATATATTCTTCATTTACAGTTGTTATTTCTAATTCTCCTCTTGCAGATGGTTTTACATTTTTAGCGATTTCTATAACATCATTTGTATAGAAATATAATCCTGGTACAGCATAGTCAGATTTTGGATTTTCTGGTTTTTCTTCTATTGATACAGCTTTACCATTTTCATCTATCTCAACTACTCCATATGCTCTTGGGTCTTTTACTTTATATCCAAATATTGTTGACTCATTTTCTCTCTCATTTGCTCTTTTCAACATTTCTGATAAATGAGAACCATAAAACATATTATCTCCTAAAATCATTGCAACATTATCTTGTCCAATAAAATCTTCTCCAATTATAAATGCTTCTGCAAGTCCATTTGGTTTGTCTTGAATTTTATATTCAAATTTCATTCCCCATTGTGAACCATCACCTAATAATGTTCTAAAAGTTTCATTATCTCTTGGTGTTGTTATAATTAATACTTCTTTGATTCCTGCTTCCATTAATACTGATAATGGATAATAAATCATTGGTTTGTCATATACTGGCATAATTTGTTTTGATATAGCATGTGTTAATGGATATAATCTTGTTCCACTTCCTCCTGCTAAAATAATTCCTTTTCTATTTTTCATCTTATATTCATTCCTTTCGTCTTTAACTATAAAATAGATTATATTTTTTACTTAGGCTTCTACTGTTTTTGCTTCTTCTAAATATCTTCTTAAACCATCTTTCCATTCTGGAACACTTATTCCACATGCTTCAAGTTTTGCTTTTGACATTTGAGAATTAAATGGTCTTTTAGCTTGTGTAACTTTCATCATTTCAATATATTCTTCTGTTGTTACAGGGTTCACTTTACATTCAATTCCTTGTTCTTTTAAAATTTCTTTTGTAAAGTCATACCATGTTGTATATCCATTATTTGTTGCATTATAAATGCCATAAGGTATTTTTTTAGTTATTGCTTGATATATTATTTCTGTTAAATCTTTTGCATATGTTGGACTTCCATGTTGATCAGATACTACACTTATCTCATCTCTTGTTGAACCTAATTTTGTCATTGTTTTAACAAAGTTGTTTCCACCAACTCCATATAACCAAGCTGTTCTGAATATGTAATATTCATCCATATTTTTTTCTATTCCTTCTTCACCATGTAATTTTGTTTTTCCATATACTGTTACAGGTGCTTTTTCATCATCTTCTTTATAATCTTTTGATACATCTAAATCTCCACCAAATACATAATCTGTTGAAATATGTACTAGTTTTGCACCAGCAGCTTTTGCAGCTTTTGCAAGATTTGTTGGTCCATCACCATTTATTTTATCAGCTAATTCATAGCATTCCTCTGCTTTATCAACAGCAGTAAATGCTGCACAGTTTATTACATAATCTGGTTGTAAATCTGTTATAAATTTCATGACTGCTTCTTCGTTTGTAATATCTAATTCTGCAACATCTGTTGCTATTATTTCATTACCTTCTGAAAATCTTTCTTTTACTTCTTTTGCGAGCATTCCATTTGCTCCTGTTACTAATATTTTCATTTTTTACCTTCTTTCTTTATTTTAAGAAATTTATATATTTTTTACGGTTACAATAATATCATTAAAATTAAAAAAGTGCAAGTATTTCTTGCACTTTTTTGAAGGTTCTTGTCATTATTAAAGTTAAAATTCAATAAGAATATTTTCATTGCGTAGTTGCCTATATGTTTCTTTAAAATTTAACCGTTTGATTGAAATTCAAAATAGAAAATATTATATAAAAATGTGAGGAATGTTCACGGGTAAAATGTATATATGTATATGATTTGATAATTTTTTCGGTTTCAATACGCAACATAAGAATTTCTAAATAAATTAATGGCACCCTTCCACTTTGTGAACTCTTTCCATTAATTTATTTAAGAAATTCTAATATTGCTCCAATCACATTCAAAAATTATCAAATCATATACATATATACATTTTAAGCCTGAGTGAAAGAGGCTCACATTTTTATATTAAATTTTCTTTTTGAATGTAATGAAAAGGTTCAAATTTCAAAAACATATAGGTAGAGATACTATAAAAAAAGATTCTTACTAAACTGTAAGCCTTTTTGATGATGTTCATTGACTTTAATGAAAAAAGATAATATAATACAAAAAAATGAAGTGAATGGAGAAAAAAATGTCAAAATTTGTACACTTACATATACACAGTGAATTCAGTTTATTAGACGGAGCAAACAGAATAAAAGACTTACCAGTAAGAGCAAAAGAATTAGGAATGGACTCAATAGCAATAACAGACCATGGAGTAATGTTCGGAGCAATTGACTTTTATAAAGCATGTAAAAAAGAAGGAATAAAACCAATAATAGGATGTGAAGTCTATGTAGCACCACGTTCAAGACTACAAAAAGAACCAGGAATAGACAACCACTATTACCATTTGATTTTACTTGCAAAAAACAATGAAGGATACAAAAATTTAAGCAAATTAGTTTCCCTAAGTTTTGTTGATGGATATTATTATAAACCACGTATAGACAGAGAAATACTAGAACAATATCATGAAGGACTAATATGTCTAAGTGCATGTTTAGCAGGAGAAGTCAACCAAGCCTTATTAATGAATCAAACAGAAAGAGCAGAAGAAATAGCACTATGGCACAAAAAAGTTTTTGGAGATGATTACTACATAGAAATTCAAAACAATGGAATAAGAGAACAAGTTTTAGCAAATCAAAAACTAGTTCAATTAGCAAGAAAACTTAATATTCCATTAGTTGCAACAAATGACGCACACTATTTAAAAAGAGAAGATGCCTACAACCACGAAGTTTTATTATGTATCCAAACTGGAAAAAGAATGAGTGACGAAGATAGAATGAAATTTGACACAGATGAGCTATATGTAAAATCACCAGAAGAGATGTCAGAATATTTTAAAGCATTTCCAGATGCAATTGAAAATACTGTAAAAATAGCAGAGCAATGTAATGTTGAATTTGAATTTGGACACACAATATTGCCAAACTATGATGTACCACCAGAATATCCAACACATTACGATTTCTTAAAAGAGCTATGTGACAAAGGATTAGAAAAAAGGTATGGAAAAAATTTATCAGAAGAGATACAAAAAAGAGCTGAATATGAATTAGGAATAATCAAGAAAATGGGATATGTTGATTATTACCTAATAGTATGGGATTTTATACATTATGCAAAAACAAATGGAATACCAGTAGGACCAGGAAGAGGTTCAGGTGCAGGCTCTATTTTGGCATATGCAATTGAAATTACAGATATTGACCCAATAAAATATGGATTACTATTTGAAAGATTTTTGAACCCAGAAAGAATAAGCATGCCCGATTTTGATGTTGATTTTTCAGATGAAAGAAGGCAAGAAGTTATAGACTATGTAGCCAGAAAATATGGACATGACCATGTATCACAAATAATTACATTTGGAACAATGGCTGCAAAAATGGTAATAAGAGATGTAGCAAGAGTTTTAGACTATCCATATTCAGAAGCTGATGCCTTAGCCAAAATGATACCAAATGAAATTCATATTACAATAAAAAAAGCATTAGAGCAGAACAAAGAATTAAAAGATAGATATGACACAGATGAACAAACAAGAAAAATATTAGATATAGCAATGGGACTTGAAGGAATGCCAAGACAGGCATCAACACACGCATGTGGAGTTGTTATAACAAAAGACCCAGTAGACACATATGTACCACTTTATGTAAGAGATGGACAAATCAACACTCAATACATAATGACAACACTTGAAGAATTAGGGCTTTTAAAAATGGACTTTTTGGGTCTAAGAAACTTAACAGTTATTCAAAATACAATAGAAATGGTTAAAGAAAATCATGGAGTCGATGTGGAATTTGACCACGATATGTCAGACCAAAAAGTATATAAATTATGGCAAGATGGAAATACATCAGGAATATTCCAATTTGAATCACAAGGTATGACAAATTTTATGAAAGAATTGAAACCAGACTGTTTGGAAGATTTAATAGCAGGTGTTTCTTTATATAGACCTGGACCTATGGATCAAATACCAAGATATATCAGAGGAAAACAAAATCCAGGTCACAATGAATACACACACCCAAGCCTAGAATCAATATTAAATGTAACATATGGATGTATGGTTTACCAAGAGCAAGTTATGCAAATAGTTAGAGACTTAGCAGGATATTCACTAGGAAGAGCGGACTTAGTTCGTAGGGCAATGGGAAAGAAAAAACTTGATGTTATGGCAAAAGAGAGAGAAGTATTTATACATGGACAAGTTGACGAAGATGGAAACATAGTTGTACCAGGATGTGTAAGAAATGGAATAGATGAAATTTCAGCAAATAAAATATTTGATGAAATGGCAGAATTCGCAAAATATGCATTTAATAAATCACATGCTGCTTGTTATGCAGTTGTATCATACAGAACAGCATATTTAAAAGCATACTATCCAGCAGAATTTATGGCTGCAACTTTAAATAGTTATTTAGGAAATTTAGATAAAGCTCCTCAATATATTGATGAATGTAAAAGACTTGGAATTCAAATTTTAAAACCTGATATAAATAAAAGTTTTGAAAAATTTACAGTTGAAGTTAATAATTCAGAAGCGGTTGGAAAAATTCGTTTTGGACTTGGAGCAATAAAAAATGTAGGAACAGTGCCTGTTGAAAATATAGTGGCAGAAAGAAAAGAAAATGGAGAATACAAGAGCTTTACAGATTTTTGTGAAAGAATAGCAGATACACAAGTAAACAAAAAATGCGTAGAAAGCTTAATAAAAGCAGGCGTATTTGATGAATTAGAACAAACAAGAGCAACATTATTAGCATCTTTTGAAGCAATAATGGACACAATTCAAAGTGGAAAGAAAAAAGGTTTTAATGGTCAAGTATCAATGTTTGATTTAGGTACAGAACAAGAAAAAGAAGAAATGGAAAAGCAAAAATATCAATATGAAGAACATCCAGAAATGCCTGAAAAAGAAATGCTATCAATGGAAAAAGAAATGTTAGGAATTTATATTTCAGGACATCCACTAGAAAAATTGAGAGAACAAATTATTCATTCAACAAATATCAATAGTATGGATTTAGTACAAATAAGTGAACAAAGTTTAGCAAATAATGCCGAAAATAGTACTAATGTAGATGAGATGGCAAATGTTCAAGCAAGAAATAGTAAGCCTAAATTTGTAGATGGTCAAAAAGTAAAGTATGCCGGAATAATAACATCAATTAAAAAGAAATATACTAAAAATAATAAAATTATGGCTTTTATTACAATAGAAGATTTGTATGGAGCTGTTGAAATAATTGCATTTGAAAATGCTGTTATAGAAGCAGGAAGAAGCCTAATAGAAGAAAATATTGTTGTTGTTGATGGCCGTTTGAGTATTAGAGATGATCAAGAGCCAACAATAATTGCTAATGAAATTAGGGATTTTGGGGATGAAAAGATTAATGTTGTAACTTTTGATATTACTGATTTTACTGAGGAACAAAAGGATAAATTAAGATGTGCTATTAAGTATTTTTCAGGAGATAAGAATAATATGAATGTTCAGGTAAAAATTGGTGATGAAATTAGACCTTGCGGAGCTATTTATTATAATGACGAAATTAAGAAAATTTTTGATGAAATCTAATTAAATTGGAGAAAATATATGAAAAAAGTATTGAAATATGGAATAATTGCAATTATTATAATAGCAGTAATTGTTATAAATATAAATTTATATGTAAAAATATCTATAAATAAAAAAATTTTGAAAGAAGAAGATTATAAAAAATTATCAGACATAGATTGCATAATAGTTTTGGGTGCAGGAATATGGAATAATAAACCTAGCCCAATGCTAGAAGACAGGTTATTAGAAGGAATAAATTTATATAAAAATAATGTATCAAATAAAATAATAATGAGTGGAGACCACGGTAGAGCAGAATATGATGAAGTAAATATAATGAAAAACTATGCTATTGAAAAAGGAGTAAAATCAGAAGATATTTTTATGGACCATGCAGGATTTTCAACTTATGAAAGTATTTATAGAGCAAAAGAAATTTTCAAAGCCAAAAAAGTTGTTATAGTAACTCAAAAATATCATTTATACAGAGCCTTATATATTGCTAAACAATTAGATTTAGAAGCATATGGAGTAGGAGCAGATCCAAGACAATATGTAGGCGCAACATATAGAGAAATAAGAGAAATATTGGCAAGAGATAAAGATTTTATAAAATGTATATTTAAGCCAAACCCCACTTATTTAGGTGAAACAATTCCTGTTAGTGGTAATGGTGATGCTACAAATGATGATTAAATAAGCAAGTGATTAATACCCACTTGCTTTTATATTATATATTATAAAAATTTTGAAACTTTATTTAAAGTTACTGTTATATATAAATGAAAGCAGGTAAAAAATGGAGAAAGATTTAGATAAAAAATTGTACAATGATTATTTGAATGGAGAAAAAGAAGCATTTGAAATACTTTATAACAAATACAAAAATAAAATTGAATATTTTATTTATAACATAGTAAAAGACTATCAAAAAGCAGAGGATATAGCACAAGAAACCTTTATATATGTTATACAACACCAAATGAGAGAAAATAGTTCTTTTAAATACTATATATATCTTGTCGCAAGAAGTAAAGCACTAAATTATATAAATGTAGAAAAAAGGAGAAATGAAATAACAGAAAAATATCTTGCAAATGCCGATGAGAAAATTGAAAAAGATGTATTAGATATTATTACAGCAGAAGAAAATAAAAAAGAATTATTAGAATCAATAGAATTGTTAGATGAAAGATATAAAAATGCCATTTATCTCGTAAATATTGAAGGATTATCTTATGAAGAAACATCTAAAATATTAGGAGAAAATCTACAAAGCACAAAGAATTTGATACATAGAGGAAAAAAACAATTAAGAAAAATCCTGCTAAAGAAAGGATTTGATGAAATGAATAAAGTTTTAAAAATTTTTGTAATAAGTATATGTGCAACCGTTGCATTAACAGGAATAGTCTATGCTACAACAGTTATATATAATAAGTATATAAAAAATAATACAAATCATAATATAACAATGAACCCATCATATCAAAGTACACTAGATGAAAATACAATAAATAATTTATGGGTGGGAACATTAGATTTAGCATGGAAAGAACTAGAAGATAAAATTGGATTAAATAAGATAGAATTAGAAGGTGAAATGCCACAAATTGCAAATGATTTAAATGAAAGTACATTTTCAAAAGAAATGCTGAATCCAAATGATTATAAAATAAATGTAGAAAGAACAGTTACAAATGGATACAAAATAGATGCTACACTTAATAAAGAATTGAACTTTTTAGAATCATTTGATAATTTTAATGATTATAAATGGACATTTGGAAACAGTGATGAAGCTATTAAATATTTTGGAATAAATAATGCAAGTCCAGAAAAAATGAATAAAAATGTTGAAATTCTATTTTATAATAAATTAAATAATGGTAGTTTATTAAGTAATGATATGGCTATAAAATTAAAGACAAAAGAAGGAGACGAAATAATACTTTATAGAACAGATGATAAAAAATCATTTGACGAATATTATGAAGACATAAAAGCAAAAACAAAAAACTATAAAGGACGTACAGAATTTTCAGAAGATGATGAACTAAGAATTCCATATGTAAAGGTAAATGGAATGATTAATTACAAGCAATTATATGACAAAAAGATAAAAAATTCAAAAGGATTATACATATATGATGTTATACAAAATGTTAATTTTTATTTAAATGAAAGAGGATGTAATTTATCAAGTAAAGCAACAATGGTTACAGAATATATGGGAATAGGACAAGATACAAAATATTGTTATTTTCAAGATACTTTTATAGTATTTATGAAAGAGGCAAATTCTGATAAACCATATTTTGCATTAAAAGTAGATAATAATGATATTTTAGAAAAAGTAGAAGAAACAGATGAACCTAAAATATTTGATAGTACAACTTTAGCAGATGGGGAAAAATATTACAGTAAATATCTACAAGGTGGAGAATATAAATTCTTTGAAGATGAGCAGTATGAATATTATTACCCTTCACAAAAAACAAAGGTTGTTAGGGTGTATTTCCCTAATGGAGTTACAATGACAGCAGAAGATGCATTAAAACAAGGAAAAATTACTATGGATTTGTTAGATAAATATGAGATTGAATATAGTAAAAGAGAAAAATAATTATTTCAGAGCCTGCTAACTATCTTATTCTAATAATTAACAGGTTCTTTTAAAAAGTCATAATGTAAAAACAGATATAAGTAAAGATATTGGCGATTTACATAAAATGGAGTATAATGTTTAAGTCAACGACTTGTATAATTTGCATAAAAAGTTTGTCTAAAAGCAGTTTTATAATGACAGATAAATGGCAAATAGTCAACTGACTAAATGTAAAATAATAGGAGGCATACGGAATGAAAGAAATGGAAGAACTGGAAAAAACTTTTGTACAAGAAGCAGATGAAATTATAGCAGAAATGAAGAAGCTGCCAGGAGGCAAAATATTTGCTAAAGCACAAGAAATTTTATTGTCTGATGACTATAAAGACTATGCAAGTAAACCATATCTGACAACAACACAAAATCAGCGGTATTTATCAGAGGTACTACCTAAAAATGCACAAAATGTATGTGTAATCTTGGGAGCAGGAGATACAGTTTTTTCATTAGTATCTAAGAAAATAAAAAACATAGTTGCTTTAGAAATAAATGATTTACAATCTGTGGTTTTCAGTCTTAGAAGAGCAGCAATTGTTACCTTATCTAATAGTGAATTTGAAAATTTTCTATTGGATATTAAAAGTTCATATTTTCTCTCACACGAAATTTTTGAGAAAGTAAAAAAAGGCTTTATGAAAAATGAAGAAGAAGAAAAGAACTTCTGGAACAACTTCTTAAATATTAATTATAAAGATGAGATTTCTGAATACTTTATCAAAGGGGGATTAGAGCACGGAGATATATACGCAAGCCGATATGCTTTACCATATGTGAAAAAAAGAGGTGTGTATAATCTTGTAAGCAATAATCTAGAAGAAACTAATTTACGAATAGAATTAAAAGATGCATTAGATTTCTTTGGTCAAAGTTCTGAAACATTTGATTTCATTGATATTACAAACATTTTACTATTTGTATATCAAATGAAATGTGAAAATAAGCATAAGGAATTCTCAAAAGTAGTAAAGTTGTTAAAGAAAGTTTATAAAAACAATCTAAAACCAGGAGGAACGATGGTGTTAGATTATATGTTTAGTATTAGTTCAAAAGAACTTGAATCACCAGTAAGTAAGGTTACTGATGGTAATATCAATGCTCAAAAATCTGAAGCAATGTATAAAAATGTTTATCATGCTCTTAAAGAAGAGTTCAATGTTCTGGAAACTCTGCAAGTTACTGCCTGCTGTAATCCGATTCCGCTTAAAGGAAAAATTGATACAGTGGTATATGTAAGAAAATAACAAGTCTCTTAAAGAGGTCACATAGTTTGTGGCCTCTTAGTCATTTTATTATCATTTGTAAACTTTTTTTCAAGAATAGATATATATTGTAAAATAGCAAAATAAACGAAAGTTTATGACGCAAAGCCAAAGGTCTAAAAACAAATATGCTTATGATGGCTAGGTTGCACAAATGAAAAGGGGGAATTTATAAGAAAATGAAAAAAATATTAAAAATTGTTGGAATTATAATACTAGCATTAATACTTATTATATTAATTTATTTTTCAACTATACATTTCAATGGTTTTCTAAAGAAAGACAATGTAAGGACAAGAGAAGAAGTAGTGGCATTATTAAAAAAAGGAGAGAAATATCCTAATTATTATTATTCATCTGAGGAATACTTATTTTTTAGAAATTTGAATGAAATAAAAACAGAATATTATATAAAAGATGGTGTTATAAAATGTGTTGGAAACAATGGTAATATTTTGAGATGAGAAAATTATAATACCGACGAAGTAATTAGTATAATGGGAGAAAATAATGAAAGAAAGTATGCTGGAATTTCATCTTTAAAAAATTATTATAATAATGAAGATGAAACAGTCTTATATAGTCAAAGTGGGTTTGATTATTCAATAATTGCTGATGAAAAAACTTTTAATACCAATTTTGAATATTTAGGTGAAAAACAGTATAATGAAAGAACGACTATACTTGTTAAGGTATGGAATAAAAATAATATCAAAGTTAATTCAACAATTTTTTACATTGATAAGGATTCTGGATTAGTAATGAGAAGAATTGATGATAGTGAAATGGGATTTAAAAAAATTGACTGTAATAGAAATGTAAAATTAGATGTAGTTACTGATAAAGATGTAGAAAAGCCCAATCTAGATAATTATGAAGTATTAAATAGTGAAGAATAAAGCCATAATGTTAGAGTGTAAGATTTTTAGCAAGTGATTATTGATAATCACTTGCTTTTATAATACATGGAAAAATTATTTTAGTAATGAAATTAATATTATAGTTCAATTTTAGGCTGATACTTTTCAAGCCACATATTAACCTGGCACAAATAAGCCATAAGTTGAGGCCCAGTCATAAGTTGACCAAACCAAGGACGAGAAAAAGCAGAGCCATCAGAATTTAAAATTTCTAAAATATAATCACGATTAAGAATAGTATTAATAGGAGCATTTTTATCCTTCATAATATCAGAAAGCATAGACTTAACCGTAGCTAAATAAGTAGGATTATGAGTTTTAGGATAAGGAGATTTTTTTCTATCAACAATTTCATCAGGTAATAAATCCTTACAAATATATCTAAGAAGACCTTTTTCACGACCATTCAAAGCCTTAATCTCCCAAGGAATATTCCAAACATATTGAGCCAAACGATAATCACAAAAAGGAACACGAAGCTCAAAACCATTATACATAGCCATCCTATCAGAACGATCCAAAAGAGTTTGCATAAACCAATTCAAAGTAAGGTGAGAAATTTTCCTTTTTTCAGCCGTTTCAAGAGAATCAGAATCCAAGATTTCAACCTCCGATAAACTCTCATTATACCTATAATCAATATAACTTTTTAAATTAACCTTTTTACCAATAGATGGATTTAAAAGCTTTTGTCTTTCATCAATCGCAATAGACCATGGAAAAGTGCCACTATTTAATGCATCTTCACGGAAGAACCATGGATAACCACCAAAAATTTCATCAGCACATTCACCAGTAAGTGCAACAGTCATTTCCTTTTTGACATTTTTACAAAACAACAACAAAGAAGAATCAATATCAGCCATACCAGGCATATCACGAGCAATCATAGCGTCTTCCAAGTATTTTGCTAGCTCAGGTGTATCAATAACAATAGAATGATGATTTGTGTGTAAATTCTTATTCATTAAATTTATATAATAATTATCTGAATTCGGTTGAAAATCGCTTTTAACAAAATTTTTATCATTATCTACATAATCAATAGAATAAGTATTCAAAGGTGGCAAATTATTATCTTTACAATAATCAGAAGCAAATTTTGTAATAATACTTGAATCTAAACCACCAGAAAGGAAAGTACACAAAGGCACATCAGAAACAAGCTGTCTTGTAATAGCATCATTCAACAAAAATTTAACCTTTTGACAAGTAGTTCCAAAACTGTCAGTATGCTTTTCTGATTTTAATTTCCAATAACGTTCAATATGCAACCCATAACTATTAAAAGTAGCACAATGTGCAGGTTTTAGCTCATAAATATCTTTAAAAACAGTAGTTCCAGGAGTATGAGCGGGTCCGATTCCAAATAATTCACAAATTCCCTGATTATCTAGAACTTTTTCAACTCCGGGATATTCAAACAAGGCTTTAATTTCAGAACCAAAAACTATGCTATTATTTTTCATTGTATAAAATAAAGGCTTTACACCAAAATGGTCACGAGCCATAAAAAGCTCTTTTTTTCTACTATTCCAAATAGCAAAAGCAAAAATTCCATTAAGATGGTTCACAACATCATTTCCATAATAGATATAAGATTTAAGTAAAATTTCTGTATCGCAATGCCCATTAAAAGTAAAATTATTCTCTATTAAAATTTCTTTTAATTCCTTAGTATTATAGATTTGACCATTATATACAATTACGTATTCTCCATAAGAATATTTTTCAATCATAGGTTGTTTTCCACCGTTCTAGATCAATAACAATTAATCTCTTATGAGCAAGAGCAATATTTTTATCTATGTAATATCCATCTTCGTCAGGCCCCCTTTTTGATAAAGTAGAATTCATATCTAATAAAATATTTCTTTTAGAAGAAATATCATTTTTAAAGTCAGCAAAACCAACAAAACCACACATTTTATAACCTCCTAATTGATGTAATACATTTGTTAAAATTCAAAAATAATTACTAGTGAACTGAAACGTAAATTCTAAATATAGTATATGCAAATTTCAAAAAAAGTTGCTTTTAAAAAATAATTGTGATAGACTATCAATGTAACAAGGGAGATGAAAAAATGTACTTAAAAAATATAGTAAAACATTTTATAGTAATCACAAGACATAGATTATTAGTATTTAGATTATGTTGCAAAGTAGGGCAACCATGGAGAGGCTTTGTCCATGACCTTTCAAAATATTCACCAACAGAATTTTGGGAGGGAGTAAAATATTTTAGCGGAAAACATTCACCAATAACAGACTGCAAAAAAGACAAAGGATATTCACAAGCATGGTTACATCATAAGGGAAGAAATAAACATCATACAGATTATTGGGTTGATTTGAGTGCACCAGATAAAACACCAATTATGCCATATAAATATGTAGCAGAAATGTTATGTGATAAATTAGCAGCAGGTATGATTTATAAAGGGAAAGAATGGACAAAAGAATATGAATTAGAATACTGGGTAAAAGAAAGAAATAAAACACTTGTTAATGATCAAATTGAAAAATTAATAACAGACTTTTTTACACAAGTTAGTGAAGTTGGTGTAGATAAGGCTTTGAATAAAAAGAATGTAAAAGCATTATATCAAAAATATTGTATAGATTATAAAGAAGAATTAAAAGTATAAGAAAAAACTTGTACATTTTGTTTGGATATGTTAAAATACGATTAGATTAAAAATGGGTATAAACATAATGAGAAAATATTGAAATACAAATGAATAAGGGGGAAAATAAATGAAAAAACAATATGATGAAAGCCTTGGGGCTGTACACACACACACACACACACACACACACACACACACACACAGATATTTTAAAAAATAAAAAAGGAATAACATTAGTTGCACTTGTAATAACAATAATAATTTTGTTAATATTAGCAGGAATATCAATACAAGCAATTACACACATAGGAATGTTTGCAAAAGCAAAACAAGCAGAATTAGAAAACAAGAGAGCACAAGTGAGTGAATATTTAAGATTAAAATTAATAAATGAACAAATTAATAACCCATTTGGAAGTGCAGAAGAAATAATAACAGCAACAAGAAATAACGTTATAGAAAATATAGAAGATTTGAAAAAGATTGGAAAAGAAGTAACAATAGGAGAGATTAGTACAGAAGAAGAATTTAAACAAGTCGAAGTATATTTTTATGTAACAGTTGATGGAGATTTATATAAAGTAGAATTAAAAGGTGTAAGCTTTGTTGGAAAAATAGACGAAATGAACCCTGCAATCAAAATAGCAAAAATAACAAATACAACAAGTACAATAACAGTTGAAGTAACAACAGCAAGAAATGAAGGCGGAAAATTAGAGTATTATGTAAAAAGTGAAGATGAAGAAGAATATAAATTAATAGAAACAAAAGAAGAAGAAAAATATACATATAAAGGACTAGAACAAGGAAAAAAATATAATGTTAAAATAATAGCTGTTGCTAAAAATAATAAAACAGCAGAAGTAATAGGAGAACAAATAACAGGAAAAGTAACTGAATTAACAACAGCAAATGCAAAATTCACATATAGTCCAAATGGTTGGACTAATACAGATGTTGTTGCAAAAGCAAGTACAGATGTAACAGGATTTACAATTCAAACAAGTTTAGATGGACAAAATTGGTCAAATACACCAAGTCAAACTCTTTCAGCTAATGGACCTGTATATGCAAGATTATGGGATGGAACAAATGCAGGTGGAATGCTAACAGGAAATGTGACAAAAATAGATAAAACAGCGCCAACTTTTACAGTAAATGCAACAAGTGGTGGCATAGGTTCAAATGGTGCAATCTCTTTTAGTAATGTTGTAGAAAAAGAAAGTGGTATATCAGGATATTATATAGGACAGACTAACCCATCTAATGCAAATATTAATTTTACAAATACTCAAAATATTAGTATTAATAATTCAGGAATATGGTATATGGCAATAAAAGATAAGGCAGGTAATATATCAAAAATTCAAAGTAGTACTTATTATAAATTGAACTTAAATGCAGATGGTGCAACAAATTGCAATAGTAGTGCAACATATATAAAATCAGGAACAAGAATAAATTTACCTACCGGATTAGTCAAATCTGGATATAGAGCTACTACATGGACAGGAGGAATTAATTCAATAAATATAAATAAAGACACTAGCCTATCTCCAATTTGGAGTGCTTATTGGGATAATTATCCATATTTAACAGTTACTGGTACAGGATATGTAGCTGGTTCAAAAGAAGTTACAAATAATATGATGTTAGTAGATTTCTATGGTGAATATGAGTGGAGAAATACATACAGTTATCCAATAACATTACATTATTACATAGATAATACATACAAAACAAGTGATGGAAGTGGAATTATTTGGGTAAGTCCAAATGGTGAAAGAAGTAACATGTATTTTTACGATTCAGCAACAGATGGAAATACCAAATCGGGAACATGTACAGTTCCACCAGGATATGTATTAGCTATTCACAATGAAAATGATGTAAGAGCTTGGTATACGATTTATGTACAATAATTAAAACAATAAAATTTTAAGAACAAAAATAGTTGACAAAATTTAAAAATACTTGTATAATTTTATAGTGCAAAAAAAACGATAAAATTTCAAATAGATATAAAACAATATATCTTTAAGCAAGGGGGGAATAGAAATGGCACAACCAAAAAGAAGATGGTCAAAAGCAAGAACACATGCAAAAAGATCAACATGGAAAAAAGAAGAACCAAAATTTGCTACATGCCCAAATTGTCATGAACCAGTAATGCCACACAGAGTTTGCTCAAACTGTGGATACTATGACGGAAAACAAGTAGTAGCAAAAAAAGAAACTGAAAATGCATAAGTTAATTAAGTAGCACATTATAGTGCTATTTTTTTATAGTTACAATTCGGTAAGAATCTTTCTATGGTGTTTTTGCCTATATGTTTTTGAAAATTGAACCGTTTGATTGGAATTCAAAATAGAGAATATTATATAAAAATGTGAGGAATGTTCACTGGTAAAATGTATATATGTATATGATTTGATAATTTTTTCGGTTTCAATACGCAATATAGAATTTCTAAATAAATTAATGGCACCCTTCCACTTTGTGAACTCTTTCCATTAA
>OGFG01000852.1_pt1 | contig 34259 bp, 30 predicted proteins | sample 1570761 | NCBI WGS metagenome assembly OGFG01 (sample SAMEA2581938, study PRJEB24529) | metagenome | biome: Human gut stool | place: China | collected 2011
ATCCCTGCATTCTCTTCATACGTGAAGTGATATCTGTAGCTGTATATCCTTCTGGATGACCTGCATGAAGACCTACTCCTGATGGGTAAGGGAACATATCAAGTGCGTAGTACTTTGGCTTTGAAAAGTCCCATACATCTGTTTTAAATGTTTCATGTTCTGCCCAATACTTCTGCCACTTTGGCTCGATAGACTTGGGATTATAAGTTGTTGTATTAGCCATCTTAAAACCTCATTCCTGCACCAGCCATACTTCTCTGGTGCTTTCAATCACATATTTACTCACTTTCAAATATTATCACAATGAAACGATTTGTCAATAAACTTCCCTGTAAAAATGTTCTATGACAAGTTTCTTTAAATATATTTAATCACAGCCCTTTACACTAACACTTTAAAGTGCTAAAATTTATAACAATCATTATATTTCGATTATACTTATATGTATATATAATTAATGTTATTAAATTGTAGGAAATGAGGTTAAGTATATTATGGATTGTAAAGTTGGTTTTATAGGCTTCGGGCTTATCGCAGGTTCTATAGCACACGCACTTAAGGAGTCTGGTAATAATTATAATATAGCTGCAACAAGCAGAAGGCTTGAACCTGTATATGAGGCTAAAAAAGACGGGGTTGTGGATGATGTACTTGACTGCATTGATAACAGACTGGCTGATTGTGATTTTATAATACTCTGCACACCTGTAATAACTATGAACGATTACCTTAAGCAGTTAAAAAATATAGCCAAAAAAGACTGTATAATAACTGATGTCGGAAGTGTTAAGACTTCTATACATAATGCTGTCAAAGAGCTTGATATGGAGGATATGTTTATCGGCGGTCATCCTATGGCTGGCTCAGAGCTTACAGGCTACGCTAATTCCTCAGCAGCTATTATGAAAAATGCGCGCTATGTAATCACTCCTACCGCCAAAACAACAGACGCCCAGCTTGAACGCTTTAAAGCACTTATATGTGATATGAAGGCAAACCCTATAGTTATGGATTATGCGACTCACGACAAGACTGTTGCTGCCATAAGCCACCTTCCACATCTTATCTCAACAGCACTTGTAAAGCTTGTTTCAAAGCATGACGACAGTGAAAAGCATATGCAGATGCTTGCCGCCGGAAGCTTTCGCGATATGACAAGAGTTGCCGCTTCATCCCCTGAAATGTGGGACCAGATATGTGCATCTAACTCAGAAGATATAAGTGCACTCCTTGGCGACTACATAGATATACTTAGTGAGATTAAGAATAATATTGATAACAAAACTCCCGGGTATGTCAATGAGCTTTTTGAAATGTCCAGAGAGTATAAGAATTCATTTAGGAAATAGTGCATTAACAATTACAACAAGCCTTTCAATAACAAATGCTGTTTCTTATTTAGATTATAAAGCCGCTAAAGAAGTAATTAAATATACAAATATACAGAATTAATTACTAGTTAAAGATAATTAATTCTGTATATTTTTTGTTCATTTAAGAATACATTTTATTCAAACATTTCATCAAGCGCAATAAGCTTTACATTATCCCTATGCTGGCAGTCAAAGCCCGACCTTGAAATGAATGCATATTTGTAACAATTAAGTCCTGTCGCCTCCACCTGACTTATTTCTTTTTCTATTATTTCATCTGTCACAGGTGTCTTTTTCAACTTTACTTCATAAAATACATATCCATTTTCATCTTCTGTGACAACATCAAACTCACCATTAGTATGTTCTGCCGGATTATCGTAATAATATTTTCCGATTTTTTCAAATACAGGTTCTATATTTCCTGCCCTGTTCATTCTTATCAGATACTGACTGCATATTGTTTCAAATATATGTGGTACATAATGCTCTTCAAAATCTTTTTCAATATATTTTTTATAAAACACTTCGGAGTCCATTATCTTCATCTGCGATGAATATTTGAAAATGTATCTGTAGTAAAATAAAGACAGATTATCTGAAATATAATATCCTGCTTTCTTTTTATTATTTCCATAATTAATAGGCGCAGTTTTTACAACAACTTCCATTCTCATTAACTTGTCGAGTACATCTACAAGTGTCGGACCGCTTGAAACGTGTGATTGTGACAATATATCGCTATATCTTGTGAAACCTCTTGATAATGCCTCAAAAACTTCATTTGCATTAATTATCTTGGATATTTCTGCATTAAGATACATCGACACCTCATTTTCAAGCCTTGCTCCTGAAGATGCAATCAGCTCAATAATATTATCCTTAACGCTCTTAGTGTCATCAATCAAACGGTTATAATAGGGAATTCCTCCAAATACCGCATATATCCTGACCTTATCCTCTGATGAAAAGTTAGGATAAAACATCGCTGACTCATAATAATCCATCTGCTTTAAATCTATAGTCAGGTCGACCCTTCCATATAACGGATTAGAATGTTCTAAAAGTGAACGCATTACCTCAACATATGAACCTAATATTATCAGCGTAAGCTTTGACGTATCTTTGTACTTATCAACAAGCGACTGCAATATGCTGTCCATTCCTTTGATATTTTCCCTCAAATATGGATACTCGTCCAGAACTAGAATAATGTTTTCTTTAACAGACAACTCAAAAATATACTTAAGCACCGCTTCTATATCACTGTAGTCAAGCTTTGGCAGCCCCATAATCTCTGACACGATTTCGCCTAAACCTGTGGCATTGCCTACCTCTGAAACCTGCTTGCATTCATAATAAAAGCTTTTAACATTATTTCTTTTTATAGCCTGCTTTACCAGTTCGCTCTTGCCTACACGTCTTCTTCCGTATATTAAAGAAAATGTTAATTCTTCTTTGTTAATAACCCTGTCAAGTTTTTTAAGCTGTTCTTCCCTTCCTATGAATTTCATACATTCTATCCCTCCAGATATTTAATTTCATATAAAGAGTATATCATTATATTCTAATAATGTAAACAAAATACTCGGTCACAACCGAGTCGGCTGTGACCGAGTATTCTTTCAATTCATATTTCTGCTTATCCCTATAATGTGTTCCACATTGTATGATTTCAATATTATTATTTTCTATTCTGAAAACAATATTACACCCTGAAGCATCCCCCACCAATAAACTCTCTCATTATTGAGTTAATTGGAACATTGTCTGCTGGACAAGGAAGGAAATATGCTAAGAACTTAAGTAATCTCTTAGCCTCCTGATATTCCGGGTCATCCTCTGTTATTGAGAAAAGCAATGGCTCTACTATTGGCTTTAATATGCATAATTCATATGCCATAGCTGAATTAAACATAGCATCCGCTTCCTCCTGATAAGGGAAAATATTTTTCTCCTCACCCTTTCTTACAGACTCCCACATAGAAAGAGTCTTCTTTGCAGAAGCACCCCTTGTACGGTAATCTCTTGCCATACGTCTTATAAGACGTCCATCAGTTGTTGCTACTCTGTTGTGCTCATCAACATTAAGCTGTGTAAGCGCACTGATATATATTTTAAACTTACTTTCAACAGGAAGTGAATACGAAAGTTCATCATTCAGGCAGTGGATACCCTCTATTACAAGAATATCCTCATCACCTAACTGTAAATAATCGCCATTATATTCCTTTCTTCCTGTCACAAAGTTAAACTCTGGAAGTTCAACTCTCTCACCTTTAAGAAGAGAAGTCATATGGTCATTGAAAAGCTTTATGTCTATTGCGTGGATATCCTCAAAGTTATAATTGCCATTCTCATCAACAGGTGTCTGCTCTCTCTCCACAAAATAATTGTCAACGCCTATGGCATGTGGCTTAAAACCGCTTGCACGAAGCTGTATTGATAATCTGTGTGAAAATGTTGTTTTGCCGGAAGATGATGGACCAGCTATCATTATGAACTTAATGCCATCTCTTTTCTTAATCTTATTGACAATATCAACTATCTTCTGTTCCTGAAGTGCCTCCTGAACAAGAATAAGTGAATTAATATCACCACTTATTATGTGCTCATTAAGCGATGCAACAGTATCCACGCCAAGCATATCTGCCCATTCACTTGTTTCTTCAAGTACATTAAAAAGCTTTGCCTGTGGTGCGAATTCTGGCACAGTCTTTGGTGACTCTTTTCTTGGAAGCTGGAGTACAAAGCCTTTATCATACTTAAACAGGTCAAACACACCAAGTATTCCTGTGTGTGATGCCATATAGCCATAGAAATAATCACTGTAATCTTCTATGCTATATACATTTACATATGAACTTATTCTGTACTTGAAAAGACGTGTCTTATCGCTCATGCCATGCTCCTCAAAAAGCTTGATTGCCTCAGAGGTCTTCATTCCTGCCTTCTTAATAGGAATATTAGCTTTAACATCCTCTAACATAACTCTCTTGACTTCTGCGAGGAATTCTTCTGTTATCGTGAAATCTCCCTTGATTTCACAGTATAAGCCCTTGCTTAATGAGAATTCCACTGTAACTTTTTTTATCTTCTTTTCCTTATCTATCTTATGTATGGCATTAAGCATAAGAAGCAGTACACTTCTCTTATAAGTTTCATTACCTATAGAGTCGCCTACTGTTATGAATTCCACCTTTTCATCCTGTATTTCTCTGTCCGATATTTCTGTCAGCTTTCCGTTGACCTTTGCCATAATAATATCATACTCATAATTAGCCGCAGCTTCTGCTGCCATCTGTGATAATTTCATATTAATCCTCATTTCTGTGCATCTTGCGCACAACAACTTAATTCAGCCTTTCTGTTATACTCAATATCAGCTTCAAGTTCCTGTAATCTTTTTTCTATCGCGGCTGATGGCTTCTTGACATTCTGTTCCTTAAGTGACTTCTGTATACTTATAAAGCTGTCATATTCCTTATCAAGATATTCTTTTAATACTTCTGAGTGGTTATCTATAAGATATCTTCCATACCTCAGCTCTTCCTCTGTATACTCTGCTGCATTTTTTTCCTGCAAATGTGTATTATTATTGTATACAGCTCCCTCTGCCATATCATGGTACACGCAATCCATTATAAAATAATACTTTCCCTCATCTTTTATCATCATTTCTGATAATATATCTATGCCGTTCTCTAACAGATATGCCCTAAATTCGCGGACCTCTGACTGCGGAGAAAGTATAAGCTGCATACCATTACTAAGCCTGTCTTTGCCGGCTTCGATAATATCCTTCATAAGCTTTCCGCCCATTCCACATATCGTTACCGTATCTACATCATCTTTCTGTATGCCACAAAGACCATCTGCAAGTCTTATAGTTATATTATCATCAAGTCCATATGAACTTATATGCGCCTGTGCTCTCTCCAAAGGCTTTTTCCTCACGTCACACGCATAGACACACTCTGATATTCCATTCTGCACAAGATATATAGGAAGATATCCGTGGTCTGTGCCTATATCTGCAACTCTTGCCCCCTTGTATACAAGTCCGGCAGCACTTCTTAGTCTGTCCGATATTTTCAATAATTCCATATAACTTCCTTATTTTATTATTTATTATTTATATAATTAGAATATTGCACAAATATGTCGTATTATAAGGACATATTTTACTTAATCTATTGAAATGTATCTGTATCATACACAAAAACAAATTATTTTTGTGTATTTTTACATCTACTTACTTATAGCTTATTGCTTAATTTACAAAAATCAGGATTAGACCTGCATGTCCACAAGTTAATCCTGATTTGTAATCGTTCGCTATAATATACCTAAACTCAAGCCGTACATAACTATATTATGTTTAATTAAAGCGTTATGTTAAACATTTGTCTTCTATACATCTGTAAGTACATAACTATATTATATTTAATTAAAGCTCCTGTCATTATCCTGATATTAGTCAAGATAATCCTTAAGCTTACGGCTTCTGCTTGGATGTCTTAACTTTCTTAAAGCCTTGGCTTCAATCTGTCTGATACGCTCTCTTGTAACGTTGAATTCCTTACCAACTTCCTCAAGTGTTCTTGCTCTTCCATCATCCATACCAAAACGAAGTCTTAATACCTTCTGCTCTCTGTCTGTAAGAGTTCCAAGAACTTCTACAAGCTGTTCCTTAAGAAGTGTTGAAGCTGCTGCCTCTGCTGGAACTGGAACATTATCATCCTGAATAAAGTCACCAAGGTGGCTGTCTTCCTCCTCACCGATAGGTGTTTCAAGTGAAACAGGCTCTTGTGAGATTTTCTGTATTTCTCTTACTCTCTCAACAGGAATATCCATAGTTTCTGCTATTTCCTCTGGAGATGGTTCTCTTCCTAACTCCTGTAAGAGCTGTCTTTGTACTCTTACAAGCTTATTGATAGTTTCAACCATATGAACAGGAATACGTATAGTTCTTGCCTGGTCAGCAATAGCTCTTGTGATAGCCTGTCTTATCCACCATGTTGCATATGTTGAGAACTTATATCCCTTACGGTAATCAAACTTTTCAACAGCCTTTATAAGACCAAGATTACCCTCCTGAATAAGGTCAAGGAACTGCATACCCCTGCCCACATAACGCTTTGCAATACTTACAACAAGACGTAAGTTGGCCTCGGCAAGTCGCTTCTTAGCTTCCTCATCGCCCTCTTCCATTCTCTGGGCATACTCTATTTCTTCCTCTGCACTAAGAAGAGGTACTTTACCTATCTCCTTTAAGTACATTCTTACAGGGTCTTCAAGACCGATACCATCTGGAACTGAGAGGTCAATCTTTTCAATATCAATATCATCTTCATCAGAAAGAATGATATCATCCTCTTCCACCTCATCATCGTTCATCTTGACATCTATATTACAGCCTTCAAGGAACTCAAACACCTTTTCCATCTTATCAGCTTCAAAGTCTGTATCCTGAAAATAATCCATAATCTCCTTATAATCAAGGACATTTTTCTTCTTTCTGGCTATTGCAAGGATACCTCTGCACTTATCCATGAACTTTTCCTGCATTAATCTTGCTGCTTCTTCCTCTGAAAGCTCCTGCTGTGCCGGTTCTTCCTTCTTAGACTTCTTAGGCTTCTTAGCAGCCTGCTTTTCTGATGAAGCTGTATCAGCCTTCTTTTTAGTTGTCTTCTTAGTTTCCTTTAATTCTTCTTCGTTTAAGTTTTCCTTCTTTACTGCCATTACAATGGTCCACCTTTCGCATGTATTACAAATTAATGTGAATATTATTTAACTTCATCTGCCTGCCTATGATATCCTGCATCGTCTTAGCATCTGTCGCATGTTCAAGCTTATAATCAAGACTGCTCTTCTTAACCCTGAGTACTGTATCATTCAGTGTCTTCTCTCTTTCTGACTGGCTGAGAGAGTCGCTTAATTCTGCGCTGAACATAGCCGCTATCTCACTATGCATTTCACCATCACTATATGAGCCTATAATCGCCGCCGGATTAATGCTGCCACTCTCATACTGTTCGTATATTTTAGCTGCAACATCCTTAAACAGCGGGTCTATAAAGTCTTCTGGCTGTATATATTCCCTCACCTTATCATATATATCGCCATCTTCTATCATCCACGTAAGCAGAATTTTCTCTGCCTGCCTTACACCATCTTCTTTTTTCTTTCTTACCGGTTCAGCCCTTCTTACAGGAGTCACATTATTAGTGATAATTCCGCCCTGACTTCCAATCCTGATAACCATCTGGCGCATACCATCCTCTGGTATCATAAACTGCCTGCATACAGCCTTCATATAGTTATCTCTCTCAAGCTTCTCACTAAATGCAGCAAGCTTCTTAGCTACTTCTCTTTCAAATGCGGTTTCACTCTCAGGGTCGCTTCTGTTATAATTCTTCTCTATTATACCGATTTCATACATAAAGCTGTTCTCCGCCTTATCTATACGCTCCTGAAATGCTTCTGCGCCAAGTGCCTTGATGAATTCATCAGGGTCTTTATATGGCCGCATATTAATAACTCTCGTTGAAAGTCCCGCTTCCTTTAATATAGGAATAGCCCTTAAAGCTGCCTTAACACCTGCTTCATCACTATCATAGGTTATAAGCACATTATCCGTATATCTTTTCATAAGACGTGCATGTCCCGGTGTCAGTGCCGTACCAAGCGATGCCACAGCCTGATTAAAACCTGCCTGATGCATAGATATAACATCCATATAACCTTCACATATTATAAGATTATTCTTTCTTGCACTCCTTGCCACATTAAGTCCATACAGATTCTTACTTTTATCAAAAAGCTTCGTCTCCGGTGAATTCAGGTACTTGGGCTTTCCATCCCCCATAACACGGCCACCGAAGCCGATAACTTTATTATTGATATCCATAATAGGAAATATGACCCTGTTCCAGAACTTTTCTCTTACACCTTTTTCGTAAGTAAACAGTCCCGACTCCTTTAATATCTCGTCATCATATCCCTTTTCCTTAAGCATCCTGTACAAATCACCAGTAAGCTGGGGTGCGAAGCCTAATCCAAATGTATTGATAGTCTTATCCGAAAGCTGTCTTCCCTTAAGATAAGCAAGTCCGTCCTGTCCGGCAGGCGACTTTAACTGATGATAATAAAATGTAGCTGCTATCTTGTTAATCTCAAGCAGCTTTGTCTTAATATCTCTTTCACGCCTGTCATCCCCTGAGTACTCCATAACAGGAAGGTCAACACCTGCCCTGTCCGCAAGCAGCTTTACTGCCTCTGGAAATGTAAAGTTCTCATATTCCATAACAAATGTTATGACATTACCACCAACTCCGCATCCAAAACAGTGATACATCTGCTTTGTTCCTGACACAGAAAATGATGGTGACTTTTCATTATGGAATGGACATAATCCAACATAAGAACTTCCACTCTTCTTAAGCTTTATATAACCGGAAATAACATCAACTATATCGTTGCGTGACACAACCTCTTCTATTACTTCACTTGAATATATTGGCATATTAACTCTTCTTTCCTTATGTAATAGTAAGACTTAAAAACTGCCTACTTTTATTGTATTCAATGTTATTGTCGAATTTCCTTTTTTTATTTTACATTTTTAGATAATTTTTTATTTTCTGGTAGCTTATTATAATAATATTATACTGGTTCATCTGTCAAGCTCTCGGTAAGCATTTTCTTTATTAATTAATATAATAATTATAATATAATTGCTAAAAACAAATTCTACCTATCAATTATATATTTGTATCGCTATATTCGTCCACAATTCATGTTTTTTATATCATTAATCAACATATAAAGCTCTCGTAGCATAAATATATATTTAATATGCTTTTAATAAATATCACATTTTCCCTATACTATACAATCGCATTTAATACATATTTTAATTAATATTGAAAATTCGCGTATCATAAAATCACATTTTAATGAACTCCAACCTAAGATATAACACCTCCAACTGCTCCGCATAATATGCACAGTGCTGCATTCTTTACCATCTGGGCAATATCCGATGACATACCTTTATTCACAGCTATCGAAACAATAAGTAATATAAGAAAATATATCACTCCATACAGTGCGCCCCACATAAGCCTGTTGCGTTTCATACTTTTGGCAAGCAAAAGACCTCCGCACAGAGCTGAAAGACCATATGTAACATATATCCCTACTGATATTATGCTGTCTGAAACCCTGAACTTATACAGGCAGAATGAAAGCAGCAGAAGTGCCGCAACTGTTATAACATAGCCCGCTATAAGTGTCTTTAATATAACTGATACTTTATTCATACATACTCCTGACTGCACCACTGAACCTGTGGATAACAGCCATCTACATTCATTATTCTCTATATAATATGAGATATCTGTACGCTATAGACTACATTTTGCAGTTCTGTTAAGGGCTAATCTTTAAAATGCTATATATGGCTGTAAACAGTAACATTTTCTACTTTAACAGCAGTTATCATCCCTTGACAGTCCTTTACCAATACTGTAAAATGTTAAAATATAACACTTAAATGTGTTAACTATATTTTATATTAAGGATTGGAGGAACATTTCCTTGGACACTGACAGTTATATTCAACTTATAACTATTATTATTTTATTATTTCTTTCAGCTTTCTTTTCATCTGCTGAAACCGCATTTATGACGGTAAGCCGTATAAAAATCCGCTCGCTTATGGACGAAGGTAACAGGCATGCTGCTTTAGTAGCTAAGATTATCGACAATTCAGGCAAGATGTTAAGTGCTGTACTTATTGGTAACAACATAGTTAACATATCATGTTCTGCTCTTGCAACAACATTTACTATTAATGTATGGGGCAGCTATGCTACTGGTATCGCAACTGGTGTTCTTACTCTGTTCGTTCTTATATTCGGAGAGATAACCCCTAAGAATCTTGCTTCAAAGTTTAACACTAAGCTTGTATTATTATATGCGCCTGTTATATATGGACTTATGGTTGTACTGACTCCTGTTATTTTTATAGTTGACCATCTTGCAGGCATAGTATTAAAACTCTTTGGCGCTAGCTCCAAAGGCAACTCCAACACTATAACAGAAGAAGAGCTTCGTACAATAGTTAAGGTAAGCCATGAAGAGGGTATCATAGAAAAAGACGAACGACAGATTATTGACAACCTTTTTGATTTTGGTGATACTTCGGTAAAGGATGTCATGATACCTCGTATAGATATGACAGTCGCTGATGTTAACTCATCATACGATGACATTATCACTCTTTTTAAGAGTACTATGTATACACGTATTCCTATATATGAAAATGATACTGACAACGTTATAGGTACACTTAATATAAAGGATCTTATAGTTACTAACGTTGATGATTCATTTAATATAAGGAAGATTATGCGTGAGCCTTTCTTTACATATGAACATAAGAACACGTCTGAGTTGTTTAAAGAAATGCAGCTTAAGCGTTACAGCATAGCTATTGTGCTAGATGAATATGGTCAGACAGCCGGTATGATAACAACGGAGGATCTTTTAGAGGAAATCGTTGGTGAAATACGTGATGAATATGATACTGACGAAAAAGATGACATGACTAAGATTCGTGAAAACACTTATCGTATCAATGCTTCATGTAAGCTTGATGACATAAATGATGAATTAGGAACCAAACTTTATTCAGAGGATAACGATTCACTAGGCGGATTCATATCAGAAAAACTTGACCGCATACCTAAAGCAGGCGATAAGCTTACTATAGATAATGTATGGCTGTTTGTCGAGAGGTCATCTGCTAACAGGGCAGAATCTATTATACTTAAGCTGATTGATAAGCCTTCGGATGTGAAGGCGTAAGTCAAAAAACTTCATAACTATACAATAACTTATTGTCTGTCTATAATCATAAATTTAAAAAGCCGTAATACAGGTCTGGATATAATATTTCAGACTGTATTACGGCTTTTTATGTATATCCTAGATTTCGCACAGTGCCGTACAATAACATATTACACCGCACATCTACATATACTAATATACAAAAAGGGATGCAACAATTTGCTATAAAATGTTGCATCCCAAAACATATAGATGGAGGTAATAACATATGAGTACATCACAACCAATAAGAAGTACTGATGAACTGGAGGCATTTCGTGGATTTTATCTTGACAAGGAGCCTAATTTAAGGAATTATGCAATGATATGTATGGGAGTTAATACAGCGCTGAGAATAAGTGACCTGCTTGCACTAAAGTGGGGAGAAGTATACGACTTTGATAAGCAGTGCTTTAAGAAGCATATAATAATGTATGAGAAGAAGACGGGAAAAGAGTCACGAATAGCCCTTAATGGCAGTATTAAAAGCGGTCTTGGAAAGTATATGGAGTCGCTTGATTATGTGAAAAAAGGAGATTATATATTTACAGGAAGATACGAGGGGACACACCTTAGCCGTTCGCAGGCATTCAGGATAATAAAGCACGCGGCATATGTGCTTAATATGGGGATGGGAATAAGCTGTCATTCTATGAGAAAGACGTTCGGATACTGTGCATGGAAGTGCGGAACACAGCCGGCTCTGCTTATGGATATATACAATCACTCATCATATGAGATAACCAAGAGATATCTTGGCATAAAGCAGGATGACAGGGACTCTGTGTTTCTTAAAGTTAATCTGTAAATGTTACTCTTAGTGCATAGTTTTCTGAATATTTATTAACTGACATGTGATAATGGTTAATAAATAATTTAGAAATAATTTTATTTAAAAATGTACTAAAGTGTTGAGGGAATATGACGATATATAAAACGTAATTAAGAATACGAATTAACAAGAATTTATAATGGGATGCAACATTTTATAGCAGATTGTTGCATAGACAAGGAGGTTAATGTGTTAAAACTCACTATCAAACCCGGCGAATTCATCAATATCGGTGATGACGTGAGGGTTATATATTCCGGTGGCTCTGAGGGCAATATACATCTTCTTATTGATGCGCCAAGAGAGCTGAATATCGTAAGAAGTAAGGTTCTTGCTAGAAACAGTGCTAATAATTCTGAGTCTGGTGGGAAAACTTCAAGATTTATATCACCTTATTACGCTGAGTCAGGTCTGTCACCTGAAACACTCACTAAGATACGCCGTCTTATAAGAGAAGACAAGGAAGCGCGTAAAGGTAATATGCAGGGTTAGCATGGTAACACTGCTTATTATATATCATTTATAAGGGGAACGGATTCCCCTTTACCTAAAATTTAATTTACACGGAGGTACATACTATGGTAGTACAACACAATTTATCAGCGATGAACGCTAACAGAATGCTTAATGTAACAACATCAGCACAGTCTAAGTCAACAGAAAAGTTATCTTCTGGTTACAAGATTAACAGAGCCGCAGATGATGCTGCAGGACTTTCAATATCTGAAAAGATGAGAAAGCAGATACGTGGACTTACACAGGCTTCTTCTAACGCACAAGATGGTGTTTCTGCTGTTCAGACAGCCGAAGGTGCTTTAACAGAAGTTCACTCTATGCTTCAGAGAATGAATGAACTTGCAGTTCAGTCTTCTAATGGCACTAACTCTCAGACAGACCGTAAGGCTATCCAGGATGAAATAGACCAGCTTACATCTGAAATTGACAGAGTTGCTGAAACAACTAAGTTCAATGAAACTTATCTTTTAAAGGGTGACCCAACTAAAGCTGATACAGCATATTTTATGAAATCTGGCTATAATGTAACGGATGGCATATATGCTGAAGGTTCTGATGATAAGTTAACAGCTGATACATTAGCAAAAGCTATTAAAGATGGCAAAAAAATATATACAGTTGCATATGGAGATGGTACTAAACAGGTGGCTGATAAAATAGCAACTAAAGGAACTGATTATGCATATGTTACAAAACTTTATGATAAAGACGGCAAAGAAGTTTCTGCTCAAAATATTCAAGATACAAAAAATGCAGATGGCTCTACAACAGCTACTAATTATTACACAACAAGTGCAGGTGCTGCTGGCGCTGCCGCAAATCCTGCAACAAATATGACAATAACAGCTGCCAATGCAAAGACTTATACTGAAGGTGCAGCAGTTAATGGAGCTCTTTCTTTCAGTCTACATGTTGGTGCTGACTCCGCCGAAGATAATAAAATAGTAGTTAATATTGAGTCTATGAGTGCTGCTGGTATTGGTGTTAAAGGGCTTAAAGTAGACACAGAGGATGATGCTACAGCAGCTATCGACCGTATCGCAGAAGCTGTACAGAAGGTATCTTCACAGCGTTCAACTCTCGGTGCTGCACAGAACAGACTTGAGCATACAATTGCTAACTTAGACAACGTTGTTGAGAATACAACATCTGCTGAATCTCGTATCCGTGATACAGATATGGCTCAGGAAATGGTTAACTACAGCAAGAACAACATTCTTGCTCAGGCAGGTCAGTCAATGCTTGCTCAGGCTAACCAGTCTAACCAGGGTGTTCTTTCACTCCTTCAGTAGTCATAACAGCATTTATCTGAGTGACAACTTAAAAATAAAAAAAGATATCCGTCTATGTTCCATGCACATAGACGGATATCTTTTTATTATATGAATATTTCTAACTGATTTATATACATATATAGCATGTAATACCATTTATTAATACATATACTGACAAGACAGATTTAATGTCATTTCATATCTCATCAATACCATGATAGACATTGCAATATGATATAAACTCCATTATACCACATTAATCAGCTGTCTTATTCCATAAGCTTAAATGCGCCAACTAATTCCTTAAGTCTGTCAGCCTGTGATGAAAGCTCTTCACTACTTGCTGAACTTTCCTCAGCCATAGCTGTGTTCTCTTCTACAACAGCAGCTATCTGGCTTGCAGCTTCTGATATCTGCTTAAGAGCCTCTGACTGCTGTTCAGATGCCTCAGATATCTCACCAATATTGGCTACAAGTTCATTAGTTCTCTCAACAGATGCCATAAGCTTATCTGCTGCTATATCAACCATCTGCTTTCCTTCTTCTATGGCATTGATAGCCTGAACAATAAGTTCTCCTGAATTCTTAGCTGCCTCAGCACTCTGTGCTGCAAGGTTGCCTACCTGTGTAGCTACTACAGCAAAGCCTCTTCCTTCTTCACCAGCTCTTGCCGCCTCTATAGAAGCATTAAGCGCAAGAAGGTTAGTACTTGAAGCTATCTCATTGATAGTATTGATAATGCTGCTTACCTGCTTAGAATTCTCACTGATTGTATCCATCGCCTTTACGATTTCCTGCATCTGTGTATTGCTTTCGACAATCTCTTCGCCGACCTTCTTAGCCATTTCATTAGCTGTATTAGCATTGTGGGCGTTCATATTTACCTGGTCAGATACATTGGCAATAGTACTCTGTAACTCCTGAACTGAGCTTGCCTGGTCTGTAGCACCTTCTGTTATAGACTGTGCTCCATCTGAAAGCTGGCTTGCATTAGACGCTACCATATCTGCTACGCTGTTTATTTCTGAAAGTGTCTTTGATAAATCTTTAATAACCTTAACAAGTGAGGCTTCTATCTCCTTAAAGTCACCTACATGTTCAACTTCAGGCGCTATATTAAAGTTACCATCTGCCATCTCATTAAGACCTCTTGATATATCCTTGATAATCTCATTAAGTCTTTCTGACATTTCTGTAAACTTATTAGAAAGCTGTCCTATCTCATCATTATATTCTGACTGTGGTCTTGCTGAGAAATCACCCATGGCAAGCTTATCTGCCACCTCGACAACACCGCTTATTGGCTTTATATACTTTCTTACAAGACGTGAACTTATGATAACAATAATAGCAAGTGTTGCGATTGCTATAATAACCATAAGTGCAACAAGTATTATTGTCTTGCTTAAAAGGTCCGTCTTATTCAGTGCACTGGCAGCCCACCATGTCTGTCCTGCCGCACTTATTGGAGAGTAATATCTTACTACCTTGGCTCCACTATCCTTCTTAGTTGTTACACAAAAACTCTTTCCTGTATCAATTCCTGACTGTATCTTTGCATACTGACCTGATGATATAAGGCTGCTTAACTTCTGTCCTGTATATTCATCTGACTCACTATCATATACGATTGTGCTGTCACCTGTTAATACATCAACATACATTGTCTTGTAATCAGAATCTGATGAACGGAGATTACTGAATGTACTTATATTGATATCAACAAGAATAACCCCCTGTGTCTTTCCCTGATATTCAATAGGGAATGAAGCACTTACCATCTTAATGCCCTGGTCTTCATAAGGGTCAGTAAAGCAGTTCTGCTTTGTAGTAGCCGCATTCTTATAGTAATCCTGTGAACCATATGATGTGTATGCACCATAGCTCTGTACATTACCTGTCTTCGCATCAGACTCACTTACATACACTGTATAATCCTTTATAGAAGGGTCAAATGCATCAGGTTCAAAGAACACACCAACACCTACGATTTCTTCGCTTGATGTTACTGTTGAAGTTGCAACGCTGACCATGAACTCTTCCATCTCTTTATTCATCTCTTGTAACTGGATATCATATACGCTGCTCTTTGCAGTCTCACCACTATATCCTGTCTTACTGTATTCATCATACTTATCAGTTATGTAATCCTGAAGTATAGTAGCTGTATTAGCCGCTGTATCTATTACCTCCTGTACTGAAAGTCCATTCTGAGCTGCAATACCTTCAAACTCACCACTTATACTTGAGCTCAAAAATCTTGCTGCTATACTTGCACTTATAATTATCATAAGTGTAAGACATAATCCAAGAAGACAGCCTACTGCAACAGATATCTTATAAGTCAGTTGTCTGTTTCTGAACTTCTCCGCTGCACTAGCTTTAACTTGTTCTCTTTTTTTACCCATCTCAATTCCTCCTATAGGTATAAAATATAGACATTATATATCACGTTCTTCATTACAGACTACATACATATAATAATGCAGCACATCCACTTCTTCCAATACACGACAATAAAATCTGTTGTTATCATAGTACTATTGAGTAACAAATTCAACATTTTTTACAGTTTTTAATATTTTCGACATTATTTTTTATATATTTTTTATATTTATATAATTATTGTATAATAAAATATCATGTACTATTTGTTTTAAAACATCTAGTACATGACACTATTTATTAGATATCTTTTTGTTCCATAGACTTCTCAGCCTTATCTACTTCCTCTTTTGTATACTCTGTGAGTATCTGTTCCTTAGTAAGCCCAAGCTTGAGCATAACTTTGATAGCCTGTATTCGTTCCCTTTTTCCACCACGTTCTATAAATGCTTCACTCCACTCAAACATACCAGTCACACTTCATTCTAATTCAGCCGTCATTTTTAAGTTATATTTCTGTTCTAAAAGAGCTTTCTTTTCTATATAACATAATTATCAATACCATTACCTGAATTAATAAGGTCAGCTATTGTTATATTGCCAAAGTAATCATTAATAGTCTTCTCAAAGTTCTCCCACATTGTTATTGTCTTACACTCTGAAAGCTTAGGACACTTGTTAGGCTTATTCTCAAGACATGCCACAGGTGCAAGTGAACCTTCCGTGCACTGTAAAATACTAAGAACTGTATATTCTTCAGGTCTTCTTGACAGCTTATAACCGCCTCCCTTTCCACGAAGTGATGTAAGGAAATCATTCTTACTTAGCATAGAAACTATTGACTCAAGGTATTTCTCTGATATTCCCTGTCGTCCTGCTATATCCATAAGTGTTATATATTCTCCATTATCGTGTTCTGCAAGGTCAATCATAACCCTGAGCGCATATCTTCCCTTAGTTGAAATCTTCATATACTTCCTCCAATATCTGTTACAATGATACTTTTATTGTATAAACATACTTTACCACAATGTTTATATATTTTTCAAGTTTATTTTGAATTTTTCTATATTTCCCGAGTTGAATATATGATATTTCGAGTAATTGACTAACTATAACCTGTCTTTATATATTGCAAATGCTTTTTATGAAAATATCATTTTATACTATCCTCCACACACAATGCCCCATACCCCGTTACCGGATTAGGTGTCTGTGTCACACCATCAAGCTGCCTTGCTCCGCTTCGTAGATATGCCTTTAGCTTCTCGCCATACATAAACCTGTCATTTTCCATAACTATCCCCCACTGCATAAGAAGTGCCGCCGCCCCCGTCACAAACGGCGTTGCATATGATGTACCGGTCACGCTTGTATACACAACTCCCTGTCTGGTATCCCTTCTTATACTTATATCCACACCCGGCGCAAGAATATCCGGCTTTATTCCCGCTGTAAGTACATCCGTTAAAGCACTGCCTCTCCCTGAAAATGCAGCATATGCACCTGTATATGAATTATAAGCCCCGACTGATATGCAGCCACCTGCAGTTGCCGGAATAGTTATTGTATCGTATGCAACCGGTCTTATAACACCTGTTGCCCTGTTTAATGATACACTTGCCGGAAGCCATATATTATAAGTTCCCTGACGTACATTTTCACCATAAAGCTGTATTTTCCATATGCCTGATGTTATATAACTTCCCTGTAGCTGTAGATTAATGTATATTTCCTGATAAAGATTATACGGCGAAGGCTCACCTGACAGACTTATGACATTAGTTCTTCCAAGCGTATATCTGCTTATCTTCCCATGTGTCACTATAACCCGTTCAGTGCCATCCGGACTTATAAGCGTTACCCTTATATCATCCCAGTAATACTTCCATATCTGTATATCTATAGAACTCTGATACTCACCAACTGCTATCTCAACTGTATCAGTCTGGGCATTTTTAATGGTACCGCCATAATGGACAGCCTTATCCGCTTCATTTCCGCTTCCTATACATATACTGCATTTATAGCCTGATGCAGCTGCATTTATATAACTCTCAAGCAAAGTATTGCCATTGTGGTCGCCGTAATTCATTCCATAGCTTATATTAATAGCTACCGGTCGGTTATACTCCATCGCCTTTCTTATAATGTAATCTATTGCATCCATAAGGCTGGTTGTTCGCGGAAACTGATTATTATATGAATATCCCATTTTGACAACAATTATATCCGACTCATATGCCACACCGCTCTTTCCACAGGCTATAACTGCCACATTCGTTCCGTGCTGTATATTATCAAATGCGGGAATTCCCTCATTTTCTTCCTGCGATATATCCCTACCTGTATACACATTTCTATCTTTTCCTATAAATGCATCAATATCCGCAGCACTATACTCCCTCTGTAACGTCTGGTCATATATATCCAATATCCTTGTACTCCCGTCAGCATTACGGAACTCACTGCTATATATATCAATTCCCGTATCTATTATAGCTGTTATTACACCTTTTCCACTAAGATACTGTATCCCATTATCTGCTATGCCGCCAATTCCCTGCCCTGTCTGACCTGAGCCAATATTTCCACTTGTATTTTCACTTATACTTTCATTAATATTCCTGCTTATATTCTTATACCCATAAGCCCCCGGCTGACCCACGCGCACATTAGAAGCACACGCCGCAGATTTCGCACGCTCTAACTGGAAGTAAAGGCTCTTTGGCTTTTCTACATAAACTATCTGCGGCTCCTGCGATATAAGTTCTATTGTAGCTTTATCCGTCACTATTATCGCATAATTAAACAACAATTCCCTTACATATACATTATAATTTGCTTTTATATTCTCAAGATTTCCTGTATACCTGACAATTATTTCCCACGTATTATCACGCCAGTTAAAGCCTGTGCTTAGGCTTTCCGAGCTTTCCAGTTCCTCCCTTGTCGCATCCAGTGATACATTCAGAAGATTTTCTATTTTCTGGTTCATATTCCACCATATAATTGACATTAATAATACATATTCAGAATAAAAAAGCATATTCATAACCATACAGGTTACAAATATGCTTTACATTAAATATTCTTTATATCATGTCTTTTTGATAAATTCTATTCTGCACTTAGGACACTTAATACTTATCCTGCCCTTGCCTCTTGGAACTCTTATCTTCTGGGAACAGCTAGGACACTTAAATATCTTATGTGTCTTATTATCTGCAATTCTGAACTTTATCTTATTAATCTTACCAACAACCTTGTAGTGAAATCTAAGATATCTTTCATTCTCCTCTGAACGCTTTGAGATATTACGCGAAAACACCCTGAAATATGTATATATAATACCAATCAGTGCTATGGTATATATCACATTATTTCTTGCAAACATAGTGATGATAAGAAGTATTAAACATATTAAAGACAAATTCCTTGAAAGCTGATCCATCCCATATCTTCCATACATGAATCTTGCCATCTTATCTTTAAAACTATTCATCCAATCATCCAGCCTTTCATAATCACTTTATCATATCATTGCCAGCAGGCAATCACTAGATAATACTCTATCACATATATTATCAAATGCAATTAAAAATATATAAACAATTATGAAATAAGCTGTCCGCTAAAATAAGACATCATAATTAAAAATTTCAAATAAGAATTGATATTAGTATGTCATATAAATGCTTCCGTCCTCTACATCTTTCCAGTAGAACTTATCGTCAAGTATCATATAACTATGTGCTGAGTTCTCCTTTGGAATAGATACTGAACCCGGGTTCATATATATATATCCATCTCTTTGTTCACACTTAGGAACATGTGTATGACCGCACAGAAGAATGTCGCCCTCACATAATGCCGGTATATTCTTCTCATCAAGCTTGTGTCCATGTGCAAGCACGATTGAACGTCCGTTAAAGTTAAGATAAGCCTGTTCAGCAAGAACATTAAAGTCAAGCACCATCTGGTCTACCTCTGTATCGCAGTTACCTCTTACGCATATTATCTGGTTGCGGAGCGGATTAAGCATTGCAATAACTTCCTTGGGAGCATATTCTTTAGGAAGGTCGTTTCTTGGTCCATGATATAAAACATCCCCAAGAAGGACTAATCTTTCTGCTTTTTCTTCTTTAAATCTGTCTAACATCTGTCTGCAATAGTAAGCAGAACCATGAATATCTGATGCTATCATTATCTTTGCCATATATTACTCCATTCCCATATATACTGCTTATGCTGCGTTCTTTGTTACCACTAAGGCTGTTATCTGTATACCAGTGTATTGCTATTTCCTGCCTCCAAACCGCCTCATAATTCAGACCGCTATTTATATACCTGCAGTTATATGTCTTATATTTTTATTAATTATGATGCCAGAAAGTTTATATTACTATCATAGCGGCACAATCTGTTTTTGCATCTGACAACCCAGACTACAATAAATATCGTATTCTCAGATTTTATTACATTTTTGTCGTCAGACACAGGCTAAGACCACATTTTACCTCTTACATCATAATTATACATTTACAGTTATTCTACCTTAAACAACCAGACTATGCAAATGTTGAATTTATATTTCTTCTTCGACAAGGCAAACATTCATCACCAAACTTCTCTGACTTATATTTAATGAGTCCCATCTTCAAAGTCCGCTCAATCCTCTGACACATCAAATTCCGATAAATACCATATTACACTGCCTACCTTGACAGCTTGTTATCTATATACTTAACAAATCCCAGCACATAATATGCAAGTATAATATTAATTGGAAGCTGTATCATATTTTTTGCAAATCTCAATGATAAATAAAATGCAAAACCCTTTCCATACATTATGCTGCACCAGTATGTTCCAAGAAGCACATTGACAAGAAGTGTATCTACTGTCAGTGCAAGTGTACATCTTAAGAGAAACTTAACATCAATAAGCTTTAAAAAGCTCTTCTTTTCCTTTGAATTACCAGAGTCAAAGTTCTCAGCAACCTTCATATTACAGCCATAGAAGAACAGACCATATATAAAGCCTGCAAGTGCCGCACTTAAAGTCCAGCCCGGAAAATATGCACCCTGTGGTTTAATGACAAACTGTATAAGGTCGCCTAAACCACCGCACACAAAGCCCATTACAGGTCCAAACATATACCCTATGGCACAGTTGGCAAGAAACGAAACTGAAATTCTTAATGATGGGGTTACCTGAATAGATACAAACACAGCCAGTACTGTGTGAAGAGCCACCAGTAATGCAGCAAAAACCATTGACTTGATGCTCTTGAACTCTTTTGCAGAAAATGCAAAATTTCTTAGTAAAATAGACATAAAAAAACCTCCTTTGCAGTAATCTTCGCTCTACATAGGAGGTTATTCGCCATAGTATGTAGCAGCGGGATGCGGATTATGTATCGCAAGAAAACTTTTCGTCCGTATGGCAACTCCCTGTCCATACAGCACTTAACGCACATATTCCTACTCTGCTTTTTATTTTTTATTAATAGAAAAACGACCATCTGCCATAACAGCTTTAAGCCATCCTTTCTATTTAGGCATTATTATATACATTGTATACACGGTTGTAAAGTACATTTTTTACAATTTTAATATTTTTTTCAGCAACATTTTCTAAAGTGCTTTGCAAAACCTTCAACAGCGGTCAGTATCCACCACTTATTATATCCATGTTATCTTGCAATACGCTGTACTGCCGGCACCTTATAGTCAGAAGCATAACTTAAGTACTGTTGAAGAGAATTCTCAACCTTATACATATCAAGCACTTTCTTCATAAATGCAATAGTACTCTTTTTGTACTTCATATGCTCTAACACATACACAGCCGCAGTATCATTATAGTTTCTTGCAAACTGCTTTGCAAAACGTGCAAACTTCAACTTATTCAGTTGTTCAATATCATAATAATTCTGCATAATCTCAAGTGCTTCTATAACCTTAGCATTCTCAAAATCAAGCTCTACGCTTGGGCGCTTCACATATATATTGCCGACTTCGCATGTCCTTGCCTTTATCACATTAGAATACAGCTCTATCCTGTCACTTTTATATGATGATACCATATACTTATTATACAGTCTGTATCCTATAAAAAGTCCATCATCGTTATTCTCGCCAAAAAAGTAGTTTAACAGCAGTTCTTCCTGATTTTTATCTTTATCTTCTGCCTTAATATACATTCCCTTTCCTGCCCTTACGATAATGCCGTCATCGCACAGCCTCTCGACTGCACGGAAAAACGCATCATGGCTCATTTTTGTAAAGCCTTTTTCATACATGTCATTGGCAACTATAACAGCCCCCTCTGGAGCTTCTTCAAAGTACTTAATAAGCTTATCTCTGTATTTCATATAACATCATTCCTGCCGTATATATATTACACTTCTTCAAGGCTGATAGTTTCTGTATCTTTCTTAGCTTCTTCTTCACCATCTACAGTTTCTGCCTCATCTTCTATCTCAAAGCCAGCAAGTACATCCTCTTCATCTTCTGCTGCTTCCTCTGATAAAGCTTCTTCCTTCGATGCGGCTTCTTCCTGTGATGAAGTCTCTTCTTTTGCTGCTTCAGCCACAGAAGCCTCTTTATCATCTGAAGGCTTTTCACTATCAGCATTATCTGCTGATACATCGCCTTCTCCTACTTCCTCTGACTTATTGATAACCTTTATTTCTACATCATCTGACTCTGGAAATGCTGCTTTTTCATCGAAATCTTCTTCAAAGTCATCCTCAACATCCTCATAATCATCTTCATCATCAACATAGAAATTGACTGGAACTACTTCAACCTTACTTAAATCAGCCTTACCAATAATGTATACAGTATGTATTCCATCTTCATCAGAATTCTCAACATAATTGCCTACCTTTGCAAGCTTTTTGTCTATATCACATGTTACATTAACACCATCTGGAAGTACGATAGATACATTTGCACATATACTCTCAAAGTTGATATATACATCTTTCTCAAAAACAGCAAGTGAAAGGTCGAGTGTCATCTTGGATGCTATAGCCTTAACCTCACATCCCATAAACTCCTCATCCTCAATCTCAACCATTCTGTTCTCACATACAGCATTGTACTTGCGTACTTCAAGCTCTGCGCTGTCATTTTCTTCCTTTGTAAGCTTGCTCTTGGCTGCCTTAAACTTATCATATGCAACCTTTCCTGCAACTGCTGCCGCACCTATACCAACAGCCAGCTTCAATACACCATTTTTCTTCTTAGCCATATACCATACCTCCTGATTATTATATTAATTATTTATCTGTTCATCTCTTTTCGAATACACGCAGCCACAATAGTTCTGTCTGTACAGATTATACTCCTTCGACAGCTCTATCGACCTTTTATATCCTTCTTTTTTCTTAAAATCTGACAAAAGATAGTTAGTTCCTGTTTCCTCTGCTGCCTTAAGACCTATCTCATTAAGCTTTACACTGTTCTTTAAAGGACTTATCGTAAGTGTTGTGGTAAAATAATCAAAGCCAAGCTCACGCGCAAGCATAGCCGTCTTTCTTAGTCTTAGCTCATAACACTTAAAACATCTCTCACCGCCCTCAGGCTCTCTCTCAAGCCCCTTAACAGTACTGTAATAAAGCTCAGGTTCATAATCCCCCTCTATGAATTCAACCTTGTTAGGTGCGGGAAATTCCTTTATAAACCTTATCTGTTCCTCAACTCTTTTCTTATATTCAGCACTCTCTGATATATTCGGATTATAATAGAATACTGTAACATAAAAATACTTTGAAAGAAACTCTATACAACTACTGCTGCAAGGTGCACAACAACTATGAAGAAGCAGTGTGGGAGTCTTTCCCTCTGCCTTTAACTGTTGTGCCATTTTCTCAAGTTCCTTGTGAAAGTTCCTGTGTTCAAACGGTATAGCCATACTTACTCCATTCCTGTTAATGCTTTTTTATCCCACAATCTCGGATAAAGCCTCCATAAGCTTATCCATCTGCTCATCTGTGCCGACTGTTATTCTTAAGTAGTTATCTATGCCCGGCTGGTTGAAATATCTTACAAATATCTTCTTTTCCTTGAGCTTTTCAAATATTTCCTTAGCCGGTACGCTCTTATGTGCTGCAAATATAAAGTTTGCCTTAGAGTCAGGGAATGTAAAGCCAAGTTCGCTAAGCGACTTCTTAGCCTTTTCCCTTGTAGTTATAATCTTATCTACACATTCCTCAAAATATGCCTTATCATTGATAGATGCGACACCATACTTGATAGAAGTCATATTCATAGTGTATGAATTAAACGAAAACTTAACATCATTAAGAGCCTTTATAAGCTCAGGACTACCGAACGCATAACCTATTCTCATACCTGCCATAGAGCGTGACTTTGAAAATGTCTGCACTACCAGAAGGTTATCGTATTCATTTACAAGTTCTCTTGCTGACTGTCCGCCAAAGTCAATATATGCCTCATCAACGATGACAACTACATCTCTGTTGTGCTCAATTATATCCCTCACTGTATCAAGCCCCATATATAAGCCTGTTGGAGCGTTAGGATTAGGGAATATAACTCCGCCGTTCTCCTTATAATAATCACTTGCTGTTATGTTAAATTCCTTATCAAGTGCCTGCTTTTCATAAGGTATCCTGTAAAGGTCTGCCCATACACTGTAGAAAGAATATGAGATATTTGGAAAGAGTACAGGCTTGCTTCCATTAAAAAATGTAAGGAAACACATAGACAATACATCATCTGAGCCAACTCCTACAAACACCTGATTTTTCTCCATTCCATAATAATCTGCTATGGCACTGACAAGTTCTGTAACATCAGGGTCAGGATATAATCTTAACTTATCTATATCTGTGCTCTCGACTGCTTTTCTTACCTCCGGTGCAGGTGGATATGGATTTTCATTGGTATTAAGCTTTATGACACCACTGTCCTTAGGCTGTTCTCCCGGAACATATGGTTCTACTTTTCTTATGTTATTTTCCCATGCTTTCACTTATTTTTCCTCTTTTCATATCAATTCTCATTTATAGGCATTTTTTTCATAATAAGTTTGTTAGTTCTTCTTAACTCCCATTTCTTTTGCCACCTCTGCAAACTTAGGAAGTGAATTAACTATAGTATCATAAGATACACAATATGCCATTCTTACATATCCTGCACAACCGAAGGAAGAACCGGGAACGATAAGTATATTATGCTTCTTTGCCGTGTCACAGAATATATTTTCATCCTCTGTTGGTGACTTTACGAAAAGATAAAATGCTCCTTCTGGCTTAACACACTCAAAACCAAGTTCTGTAAGACCCTCATAAAGTGCCTTTCTGTTCTTGTCATAAGCATCTATATTAACATTTGCATCTAAACACTTAGCTATAACCTTCTGCTGGAGTGAAGGTGCATTGACGAAACCAAGTATACGTGTTGCAACTGAAGCTGCAGCTTTCATATCCTCTGCATCCACAACCTCATCCGGAATAACAAGATAACCGATACGCTCGCCCGGAAGTGAAAGCGACTTGCTGTATGAATATCCAACAATAGTATTATCATAGTACTTAGTAAGATATGGGACTTCAACACCATCATATGCAAGCTCTCTGTATGGTTCATCTGCAATAAGGAATATTTCTATGCCTAATTCCTTCTGCTTATCTTCCATAATCTTTGCAAGCTTTTTAATAGTTTCCTCTGAGTAAACAACACCTGTAGGATTGTTAGGATTATTGACAATAACTGCCTTTGTGTTCTTATTGATAAGCTTCTCAAATTCGTCAAACTTAGGCTGGAATGTGCTTGTATCAGGAGATACTGCAACAAGCTTTCCACCAAAGTTGCCCACATAATTCTTATATTCACCAAAGAAAGGGGCAAATGTAAGAACCTCATCACCCGGATTAAGAATAGTCTTAAGTACTGTATTAAGACCGCCTGCTGCACCAACTGTCATAACTATATTAGTATAGTTAAAATGTGTATCAAATCTTTTATTGAGTGACTGTGCTATAGCCTCTCTTACATCCTCAAAACCTGAGTTGCTCATATATCCGTGAAGGACTACAGAATCTTCTTCATCAACGACTTCCTTAATCGCCTCATTAACCTCTGCAGGCGCTGGCACATTAGGATTACCTAAAGAGAAATCATATACGTTCTCAACTCCATATATCTTAGCAAGTCTGTTGCCTTCCTCAAACATAGCTCTTATTACTGAACTTCCTTTAACAAGTGCTTTCATAGATTCTGCTATCATTATATACCTCATTTCTACGCACATTTTGCGCAATAAGGATTTTGTGCCAGGTGCGCTCAGACACAAAAACCGCGCGTGAAAACATAATTTTCACTTTTTAGACATTATATGTGTTAATTATATCAAATCCTGCAATTAATTCAATATTCTATCTGTTATTATCTGTTAAATACCATATTTTTCATAAAAACTCTTTTTCTTCTGATATAAACATTTTAAATGTATTCGTGTCACAGATAAAACGATATATTTTTACACCTACTATTTTATAGTAATAATATCATTTATATTATTCTTCACAATCCGTTTTGTTAATTACCAGAATATTAAATTCAATTATGATTTATAAAAATTGTCACGAAATACCGCTATAATCCCATCTGAATAATACAATACTTCATATCTGTCATCGCTAAGATACGCATTTACATCGTACCCCTTAGCCCCGCCCCTTAAGTCTATAGCCACATATTCAGCAGACTTATCAGTATAATACAACTCATAAAGCTCACTTCTTTGGGATAGCTTTGCACATAAAAATGTTGTCGCTATTACACTTGCATCGTCAGGTATAACAGAAAGTCCCTCATCAATAGTACTGTACACCTGCTGCCTTTCCTCATCCAGAGTGTCAACTGCCGTCTCAAGCTTTGGAAGATTATATGCCGTGAAAAATATTGTAACAGCCGCCACCACTGAATATATAAGTCCTAACCTCTTCTTAACATCAATATCTGAAAGATTGATAATGACAAGATATATGAGCAGCAGTCCTGAACCAAACACATAATGAAAATATATACTGTGCATATACTGATAATCTGTTACAAGATTAAACAGGACATATGGACCGATAAGGACATATCTTGACCACTTCTTCGTCATAAGCGGAAGAAATAACAGCACACCCATTGTCTGTATTATAAATGTTATGTTATCCACCGCAAATATCTGTGTTACAAGATACGCAGGATTAGCAAATGCAGTCTTTATAACCGAAAACATATTGCCATCGCCCTCAGGTATCATATTATTATAACGTCCTGACATAACACCATTTCCAGCATATTTAAGAAATATACACACACCAAGACAGTACAGTGCAGAAGTTATAAAAAGCACTGCACCTTTCTTTCTCATACATTTATTAAGCAGCATATATAATCCTACAAACATCATAAGCACGCTTGCATCTTCTTTTATGAGCCACACAAGCACCGCAGATATACACATTCCAACTGTATTATCTTTTTCCATAAACAACAGAAATGTACTTAATAACAGAGGAAAGAACATATTTTCATGTATATCATAAAAACAGCCCCCACTCATAACAGGATATAAGCAATAAATTATTATTATAAGTGCTGTTTCCCAGCCTGACAGCCTTCTGTGCCTGCATATAAGTGCAAGTGGTATGACAGCCGCCGCTATAAGAACCGGCTGTATTATCTCAAGTGCGACTGGTGAGGAAAATATCATATAAAACGGCAGTATAAGATAGAATACCGGTGATACATGGACACACATATGTGACAGAAGATAATCTCTTTCACTTGTCGTTTTCATCGTTCCCGTGGTTTTCATATAATAAAACATCTGTGAGAACAGTCCCATATCAAAGTTAGGTGAACCATAAGACAGATATCTTGTCACCATGCAGAAGCTCACAAATAAAATATATAAACCTCCTGACACAGCCATAATGATTATATATGACTTTTTTGACATGTTAATATGCACTATTCCTGCATATCTTATGCAGTATATTACCGCCATTACAGTAAGTGCACTCATCGCCACAACAAAATATATGTCATTATTCTGCAGCACACTCACGCATGCATATAAAAACACTGATGCCACAAGCACTCCACCCTCAATCTTACGTGAAAGTGCCTCATTTTTCTTTTCAAATATATAGTATACAATATACAAAAGAACAGTAAGTATAATCACTGCTGCCGCCATAAACGGAAGTTTCACCATTCTTGCATAATCCAGTGTATTTATTGTTACATTCCTGACATTCATAACTATAGTCTGCATTAAACAAATAAAACACCACGCCGTAAGAAACCTTACGGCGCAGTGCTCTAATGTAATAGCTTTCTTTAAATGGGTTATTATACTATCCATTTGCTATTTATCCCTCTCTTGATGTTCTTTTTTTCTGACAAAATGAGCTTACTTCGTCCCACTACATTATGATACCCATACGAATTGCTCCGCAGCTTTGCTGCTCTCGCAATTATATGCTGTTAATGTATTCCGTAAGAAACATTATCGCTGCTCCCGTGTCCGCTCTCTTGGCAGTACACTTTGACAGTGAGAAGTAGCCCGCATCTGTGTCAAAGGAGAACTTGGATATAAGTCTGTTTCTTATATCTTCCTCATAGGCTGGAAGGTATCTTGCCATAACACCTCCGATAACCACGTCCCTGTCAAATATTACATACAGGTTGTTAATACCGGTTGTAAGATTATCAAGATACTCATCAAATATATGATTACATTCTTCATCATTATCAGACAGCTTCTCAAAAAACTCATCAAGTGTAAGACCTATATCTGTTGATATATTCTTAGTTGAAAGATAGCTCTCAAGACAGCCGTTTCTACCACACATACATTTCTTCCCACCCGGATACAGTGTCATATGTCCGAATTCGCCGTATCTGTTATGCTCGCCTTTCTTGATAGTATTGTTGCTGACACCAGCTCCACCAACACCATCACTTACCATAAGATAAAGCTTTTCCTCAAGATCTTCTTCCTTTAGTGCATTTTCATTCTTATGTGCATACCAGTAATCAGCAAATGCGCCTGCTCTTGCATCATTCTGTACTATATAATTATACTTTATATATCTTGTTATATTGTCCGTCTTATAATTCTTAACCTTAAGAGGTGGTGAGAATATTAACATACTGTTATCAGAGTTAAAAACACCCGGCATAGTAATGCCTACTCCTAACAGATTATCCTCTGATATATGATTAGCCCTTATGACATTATAGGCAAGTTCAGCCACCTTTATACCATAATTGGCATCTGTGCTGAATTCTGTCTTAAGGCTTATCTCATCCTTTATCTCACCACTAAGGTCGATAAGGCTTGTTCTTATCTCGGCTGGACATATATTTACACTTACAGCATATCTTGCAGATGCATTTACAGTTATCATCTGTGCCTTTCTGCCGCCAGTTGAGTCAAAGTTACCCTCAAGAAGTATAAGTCCTTCTTCTTTAAGAAGCTTGATATTCTGGTTAATAGTAGGAAGTGACAGACCAAGAGTATCTGCTATCTCCTGTCTTGATATGCTGTTGCTGTTATATATAAGCTTAAATATTCTGTTTTTATTATACTTTCTAACTTCTGACGTAGTTATTTTCTGTGTTGATATCATTTATTCACCAAATACTGCCTTATAATCTTTCTGGAATTTTTCTATACCTGCATCTGTTAATGGATGATGTACCATCTGCTCTATAACCTTGTATGGAACAGTTGCTATATCAGCACCTGCAAGTGCGCAGTCAGTAATATGTATAGGGTTTCTTACGCTTGCACAGATAATCTCTGTCTGGATATCATAGTTAGAGAATATGCCAACAATATCCTCAATAAGCTGGATACCCGGCTGTGATATATCGTCAAGTCTTCCAAGGAAAGGTGATACATATGCAGCACCTGCTCTTGCAGCTAAAAGTGCCTGATTAGCTGAGAATATAAGTGTCACATTACACTTGATGCCTTCTGCTGAAAGGACTTTAACTGCTTTAAGGCCTTCTACTGTCATAGGAATTTTAACTACCATATTAGGGTGTATTGCTGCTATCTCGCGGCCTTCCTTAATCATCCCCTCAGCATCTACTGTTGTAGCCTTTACCTCTCCACTTATTGGACCGTCAACAATGCTTGTGATTTCCTTTATTACTTCGTTAAAATCTCTGCCTTCCTTTGCTATAAGTGAAGGATTAGTTGTAACTCCACATATAACTCCCATATCGTTAGCTTTTCTGATATCATCTACATTCGCTGTGTCAATAAAAAATTTCATATATAATCCTCTTTTCCGCGCACGTTTTTTGCACATAACGAGTTTGTGTCAAGTGCGCGCAGACACAAATCCCACGTGTGAAAAATCTATTTTTCACACTAATCTCCTCTCATTCTACATAACATCAAACACTGGTTTTAAGGCAGGATATATCTGCCTGAATGTATTATAACGTGAATTGTATCTGTCTGCAATCGCTTTTTGTGGTTCTATTGTCTTACATATCTTAACTATACTGTCTGCGGCTTCCTGAACACTGCTATATTCTCCGGCAGCAACCATTGCAAGCATTGCAGCCCCCATTGAAGGACCTTCCTCTGACTTTAACAGATTGACCTTTATTCCAAGTACATTAGCCATAATACGGCACCACAGCTCACTCTTGGCACCGCCGCCGCACATCTTTGTTTCTGTTATGTTTATTCCAAGTTCTTTTGCAACCTCGAAAGAATCTCTTATTGCAAATGCAACACCCTCAAGAACAGCCTGTGTCATATCTGTCCTTGTGCTGTCCATAGTCATTCCTGTAAATGTAGCTCTTGCGAGCGGATTGTTGTGAGGTGAACGCTCACCCATAAGATATGGCAGAAAATATACATGGTTATTGCCAAGCATATCATCTGTTATACATTCCTGTGCAGCCTTATAATCGGTGTCTTTAAGAATTCCATCCATCCACCAGCCGTTACATGAAGCTGCGCTTAACATACATCCCATAAGATGATAGTTTCCATCTGCGTGGTCAAATGAGTGAAGTGCATTGTTATTATCAACTCCAAACTCTTTGTTTGATATAAATATAGTTCCGCTTGTACCAAGTGATATGTTACACATACCATCTCCGACAGTTCCAGTTCCGACTGCCGCTGCCGCATTATCACCTGCTCCTGCTGCAACGATAACATTTTCTGAAAGACCAAGCACCTCTGCTGCTTCTTTAGTAAGGCAGCCGACTTTTTCATAGCTTTCATAAAGTCTAGGAAGCTGTTCTCTTGATATATCACATATCTTTATCATCTCGTCTGACCAGTCACGCTTCTTAACATCAAGCAAAAGCATGCCTGAAGCATCTGATACATCTGTACAATGTACCCCCGTAAGCCTGTATGCAAGATAATCCTTTGGAAGCATTATCCTGGCTATCTTTTTAAAGTTTTCAGGCTCATTTTCCTTAACCCATAAAATCTTAGGTGCTGTAAAGCCTGCAAATGCTATATTAGCTGTATATTCTGTGAGCTTATCTTTTCCTATGACATTGTTAAGATAATCACATTCTTTAGTTGTTCTTCCATCATTCCACAAAATAGCCGGTCTTATGACCTTATCATTCTCATCAAGTATAACAAGACCATGCATCTGTCCGCCAAAGCTTATACCTGCCACTTTATCTGCATCGTAACCAGCTACCAGCTCCTTTATGCCCTCACATGTCTTTTCATACCAGTCATATGGGTTCTGTTCTGACCATCCTGGCTTTGGAAAGTCTATTGGATAGCTTTTGGATACTGTATTAACTATATTGCCTGTTGGCTCCATAAGTATAAGCTTCACTGATGATGTTCCTAAGTCAACTCCTATGTAATACATAAAACACCCCTTTTTCTTTTTTTACTATTTTTATTTAGAAAAAGAAGCGCAACGTACCTCTATAATACTGCGCTTCTTTTCCTGGCTTACATCTGCATTAAGCAAATGGATTCTCTGACTTATAAAGCACTCCTGCTGGCTGGTTGTAAGCTATATCTTCAACGCCGATATACTTAAATACATCGAATAAAGCCTTGCCAAAGTGTCCGAATGCAACTGCACCGTGATGTGGATAATTCTTCTCAATAAGTACATGTCTGTAAAATCTTCCCATCTCATTAATAGCAAATATACCGATTGAACCGAATGAACGTGTTCTTACTGGAAGAACCTCACCCTGTGCTATATATGCTCTTAACTGGCTGTCAGATGTACTCTGTAATCTGAAAAATGTAATATCGCCTGGCACAATATCGCCTTCAAGTGTTCCGTTTGTAACCTCTTCTGGAAGTGAACGTGCCATAATCATCTGGTTCTTCATCTCACAGAATGCAAGCTTGCTTGAAGCTGTGTTACCACAATGGAATCCCATAAATGTATCTTTAATTGTATAATTAAACCTGCCCTTGATATCTTCGTTATAAATATCAGAAGGTACTGTATTATTAATATCAAGAAGTGTAACTGTATCGTTACTTACAACTGTTCCGATAAACTCGCTGAGAGCACCATAAATATCAACCTCACATGATACAGGAATTCCCATAGCTGTAAGTCTTGAATTAACATAACAAGGTACGAAACCAAACTGTGTCTGGAATGCTGGCCAACACTTTCCTGCTATGGCAACATACTTTCTTGAGCCCTTGTGTGCCTCTATCCAGTCAAGAAGTGTAAGCTCATACTGTGCAAGCTTAGAAAGTATTTCAGGCTTCTTGTTACCTGCTCCAAGCTCCTCCTCCATGCTCTTTACTACTGAAGGAATTCTTTCATCACCCGCGTGATTGTTATAGCTTTCAAAAAGGTCAAGCTCTGAATTCTCTTCTATTTCAACACCAAGATTATATAACTGGTTAATAGGTGCATTACATGCAAGGAAATTATTAGGTCTTGGACCAAAGCTTATTATCTTAAGATTATTGAGTGCATATACAGCTCTTGCAACCGGAAGGAACTCATGAATCATATCTGCACACTCTTCTGCTGTTCCAACAGGATAATCCGGAATATATGCCTTAACACATCTTAGCTTAAGATTATAGCTTGCGTTAAGCATACCGCAGTAAGCATCACCTCTGTTGCCTACAAGTCCGCCATTAGCTGATGTTTCCTCTGCTGCTGCAACGAACATCTTAGGACCGTCAAAATACTTTGCGAGCATAGTTTCTGATATTTCAGGACCAAAGTTACCAAGATATACGCAAAGTGCATTACATCCTGCCTTCTTAATATCTTCAAGTGCCTGCTGCATATGTATTTCGCTTTCAACTATACAGACAGGACATTCGTAAATATCAGCCTCATCATACTTATTCTTATATGCCTCAACAAGTGCCTTTCTTCTGTTTACTGATAAGCTTTCTGGGAAACAGTCCCTGCTGACAGCTACGATACCAATCTTAATTTCTGGTTTGTTGTTCATTGTAAAATCCTCCATTCTGCCTATACCATGACTACACCCCTGCTACCACTCTCATTTTTATTCCTGATGTGTGTAATCACAGCATAACTTAATTAAATGCAATAACTTCTGATAAAACCTGAATATGGAAAATGCGTACCTGTTACTGCATTTTCCATATCTGGTTATAGTAACCTTGTACTTTTGATAAATACATTGCAAAAAGTTACTTATATAATATTATTTTTATCTGTATTTTGCAATATGTATAGTGATTTTTATTTAATATTTTTAATAAAACCAAACTCTTTACATATCAATTATACATTTTATCTGCTTTCTGGTGTATGCCACTTCCACTCCTGTACTTCTGGTAAGTCCATACCATACTCGCTTATATACTGCTTATGTGCAACTAAAGTATCTCTCATCTTCTGGAGAAGGTATGAGCCCTTGTTGCCAAGCTGTGGAAGTGCATTGATAACAGCCTGTACAAGATGATAAC
>OGFG01000861.1_pt1 | contig 34057 bp, 31 predicted proteins | sample 1570761 | NCBI WGS metagenome assembly OGFG01 (sample SAMEA2581938, study PRJEB24529) | metagenome | biome: Human gut stool | place: China | collected 2011
TCCGGAGCATAGTTCAAGTAAGTCATGTATGCCTTATAATCGGCGTTGTTACGCACATGTAGACAATTTTCTTTCTCTGCATGCTTACGCATGAGCTCAGAAATTTGTACTTTCGTGAAGTGCATAGTTTGTACATTTAGTGGTTGGGGCACTCCTAAATTACAAACTTTAGGGACTGTATCAAGAATTTGATGCAACAAACCAATTCTCAGCATATCATTTCCACAAAATCAAGGAAACCCGAAATCCTTTTAAAAATCGATTCTCATATACCCTCAGTTTCACATCATCAATAAAACCCACAAAATCGGAAAGTCGGTTCAGTTCCTCCATGTTCGGAGAATTATCGGCATGAAATTCCAACAAGAGCAAGGCATTTCTATAAGAACTTATTTTTTCGTACTGCGTCTGCAATTCGCGGATAATTTCATCCATACGATTGTCTGTTCCTTTAGTTGAGTATGAAGATACCATATCTGCCTCTGTTTTTTCATCCTCCAGAACATGAATGTCCGATTCACTGAAACCGATAATTTCTTTGGACATCATTCTTGTCATTGCCATCAATACATCTTCCTTTTTCATAATAAAAAATACCGTTTACTATTTATTCAACAAAAAATCATGATCACGATGCAAAGATAGATTGTGTATGCACAATATTCTTGTGCACCTCCCTATCTTTTTTGAGCCACTTTGACATTCTGACACTTTGATTTCAAAGGCTGTTGAGCCTTCCATTTTTGCAATCAGATACTGACGCATTCTAAAAAAATAAAATCTCAGGGCCTCCTAAAAACCGTATTATCCTGACAATAAAGTTCATAACACAGAAAACAAAAAGAATCTGTCCCATTGAAACAGAAGAAAACAAAGACAGAAAAACTGATTTTTGGCGGTTTTCAAAGCTCATACGGATGATTTTTTAAAGTCGTCCTCACAAAGTGCAACTTCCATCACAATGATTTCAGAAAGATACTGTGGTCATCAACACAACATAGTAAAGCTATTTTTTGTATAAATCCTGCATATATGCAGGTTTTATGCAGCATCAAAGGGAATATTTATTCGTTTATAGCTCCAGACTATGCGAAACAGAAATCTATCCCGTCAACAAGTATCATGATTTTACTTACAAAACAGATAAATGAGCAAGAAAGCACTTACAGAATGACACCGGCATTTCTGCGGAACATACCCGCCAAATATATGGAAAAGTCCAGGAAAAATACAGCCGGAAAAATAAAGATTCAGACCATGATTTTCTTTTTCTTTGCGACATTCTGTCCTGCGCAAGAACCTCTGACAGCCTCAACATTTATATTGATTTACACTTTCTGCATCAGAAAATGTAATGCTGGTTAAAGATGTTTCCATATTCTATAAACAGATCAGAAAAGGCACGGTGTTTGTTTTCATCTTGATACAATGAAGGAACAGGTATGAAGACAAAAGAAGATAAAAAGAACGGACTACAGTCCCATGACGTGATTATCATGAACTTTTCAGGAGTATATGATCTCGAGAAATTGCCCCATAACAATAATTACAGATGGTTGGACTGTCGGCATCTATCGGGAACAGACTGTTATTGTGATGAGGAAGGAAAAGATGCACTGAAAAAAATCATCAGTCCCTACCCTGTCCAGGGCATTCATTTTATTGATTCCGGAAATTATCATTACGTAACCAAATTCTGGACGGACAAAATCAATGAGCCTTTTGTCTTGGTGGTGTTCGACCATCATCCGGATATGCAGCCGTCACTTTTTGAAGATATCCTTTCCTGCGGCAGTTGGGTAAAGGATGTTTTGGACAGCAATGCGAACTGCCGAAAAGTGATTATCGTCGGAGCTTCTGAAAAACTGATCCACGCCGTACCGCAAGGCTACGAAGGGAAGGTGCATTTTTATAGTGATCATGACCTTAACCGTAAGGAAAGCTGGAAAAGATTCTCTCACGAACTGATTTCCAACCCGGTCTATATTTCAATCGACAAGGATGTACTCTCTCCCGAATACGCAATCACCAACTGGGATCAGGGGTCGATGAATCTGAAGGAACTGGAAGAATTGCTTCACATCATCATTCAGCAGCATCCGGTTCTGGGAATAGATGTCTGCGGTGAATTCAAGCCCAACGCCAACTTGACGGAAAATTTAAAGGACGCCACTATTGACGGACATATCAATCGGGCCCTGTTACATTTGCTAAAAGGTTAGTCTTTATTGTCATCCGACTTTGAAAACAAGAGATAATACATGGTGCCAAACATATAGCCGATAGCCATGCCTACGGCCAGTTTTCTCATAGCCGATCCTAGATAATAAAAAACAATTAGCAGAATCAAATGAATGCACATTTAATTCTGCTAACGAGTTAATTGGTCATGCCATCAAAAGTAAGAATACAATCTTTATCCAAAGGATAAATCTTATTTCTGGGCATTAGGATCTTTTTTCCTTAAATCTTTTAAGATTTTTCCTGCTGTTTTTAAAAGAACCGCCACATCCGTAGGATCAACATCCTTCAGAAGACCTTTTTTCGATAATTTGCTCATAGTGCATTTCATTTAAAGTGAGTGATTAATATTTTTCTCCAGAGGATCAAAGATAATAAAAAAACAATTAGCAGAATCAAATGAATGCTCATTTAATTCTGCTAACGGGTTAATTGGTCATGCCATCAAAAGTAAGAATACAATCTTTGTCCAAAGGATAAATCTTATTTCTTGGCATTAGGATCTTTTTTCCTTAAATCATTTAAGATTTTTCCTGCTGTTTTTAAAAGAACCACCACATCCGTAGGATCAACATCCTTCAGAAGACCTCTTTTCGATAATTTGCTCATAGTGCATTTCATTTAAAGTGAGTGATTAATGTTTTTTCTCCAGAGTAACCGAACCATTGGGATTGAAGGTTACATTATAACCATTCGATAAGCCTTTATACGCAAGCGTGGCACTGCATAGAATCATCAGTTCTGTAGTGGAAATAGAAAGCGGACCAGCTGTCAATCCAATCGCAGCAGCCGCACCCACAGCTGAAGCACCACCGGTAAAAGGAATGGCTGCCAGACTGCCTACCAGCAAGGTAGCACTGCCTATCCTGGCCATTTTCTTGCGTTTCTTGCTTCGGATGATTTTCTGTGCCAATTCACCACCTACGTCAATTCTTGATTGACCGGATTTAATTGCTTCTGACAATTGAGATTTAGTTGTAATCATGTACTATTAGTTTTTACTGGTTAATATATTTTTCTTCTTTATTTCTCATGTTCTGATTGACCATAAATCTGTTCCCGCACTGGTCGCAAACGAATTCAGTAGTACCCCTATGCATTTTCCATGTTTTTTAAAGTCAACATAAATCCGGACATCATAGCATAGTAGGTTTCTTCGTATCCGATGCGGGCACTTGGATGATAACTGTCTATAACGACCTTTCCGGTAGAAGGCGAATAATAAATCCAGCCATCAGTCCCGTCAACAGGACACAAATCCTCCAGATATTGAGACTTCACAAAGTTCAATATCAGATTCTGCCCGTTCGCGTTTCCGCAACACAGGATGACATCAGCATCGTATAAGGCGATTTGTTCTTTGAGGAATCTGGAATATCGGTTGATATATTCCGATAAAGTCTTTTGACTAATTGCAGCCCCGCCACACTGCTTTTTGCAGTTAACATGTGCGATGGGAGCCTTTTCGAAGAAAGGACCGGAGAGTTCCATATTCCGTGCTTCTTCAAAATCCGGATAATAATTGGGGGTAGAATGAAGGATTCCGTAACTCCACATTCTGAGATTCTTGATAAAGGGTACTCCCTTCTGATAAGAGAAATCGATAACATTCGGACGCCCGGTTTCCTCCCGGATGTTCCAGGCTTCGGTATCATTCAGTTCTTTGGTGATGATGAGCAGATTGCGTTCAGCCTTCAGCCATAAAGTTTCTTCATCACCTGTTTCACGATGCCATGCATTATCTTCAAAAAAGATCTTACCTCGATACAAAATTCCATCTTCTGAAAACTCGTGGGCATCATGGAGTCTTTCCGCTTCTTCACGCCATGCGTCAAGAATCTGCTGTTCGCTTTTCTTCATACAGGATTTCATTGCCAGCTATTATTTAAAGGTTCATATACGTTTTGCATTGCAGCTCCTTTTTATCAGCTCTGCAATGCAAAAGTATATCAAAATCAAAGCTTCCTGAAATCCATTGCTTTTTATAATGTTAATGATTTGTTATCGGCCACGAGCCACCCTTATAAACATTTGTTATACAGCAATATAACCATTACAAGAGTACGAAAAACCTGCCGTTTTTTACTAGTTTTTTACTAACGAAAATCCAACCCGATTTAAGTTCTCAGAGCTTGGAGGAGCTGCCCATCCTTTTTATTTTGTAGTCCTTATCCCGGGTATCGACCATCATAAACACAGCTTTCATTTTTCTGGTAATATCATCCTCAAAGGCAGCCGACAGTTCGCTATGTATGAATTCATAACCGAACATTCTGGACATGCAACCATTGGTATATTTCGGAACATTAAAAGTCTGCTTTAAGTATCTCATGAAAGTCTCTTTATGATTATTCATGATTCCGTTGCCGAATACAATCCGGTCTCCTGCGCGTACCAGTATCTTTCGGGTAACCAGCTGTTTGAACAGGGAGGCTACATCTTTTATCTTGGGGGTTCTTCCCACACCCTGACGTACTCCCATACCACTCGCCGAACGCTCTTCTATCGTTTTCAGTCCAAACAGTTCTATGGCATTCGGACTGTTAAAGTACTCATTAAACAGCGATTCTATCCAGCCTTTTGTTACCTTACCCGGAATAATATGATATTGTCTCTGCAAGAAACTTTCCTTTTTCCCGTTAATTTCCGTTCCGGCTTCATAGTTGAGAAACAGATACACGGAAAGCACCGGAATGTCAACCTTACCGAAATAAGTCAAATTGCTATTGGCTATCAGGCAATCTCTTATGGCTTCATTCCATACGAAAATAAGATGCGGTTTCAGTCCGTCCACCACCTGAGCGAATGCCTCATAATCCGTATCATACAAAGCTTTGTTTTCGGAGTATTTCGGCGAACTTCCATCCGGCCAATAATGCTGGATATAATTGGTAAAGGCTACCTGCTCCCAGAATTCACTTTTTTCCTGATCGGTCAGATGATCCCGCTTATTCAGCATGAGATAAGTAAACGCACTGAATGCCTGATAAGAAAAACCTTCCAGATAAGAGTTGACCTCTATGGTATCACTGTTCGACAGCCGGTAGTATTCCTGATCTTCCTTATCCAGATAACAAGGACATTTCTGGTCCATCTCAAAAATAGTGCTGCTGGAAGCGCATTCCTTTTTCAGATGAACACAATTCGAATACGGACAGCGAAAATGAGAGCCCGCAATAAGCACTCTCAGTCCGCCAATCCCTTTCCAATAATTCTGCCCTACCCTTGGCTTGAAAAAATATTTCTGCATATCCGTTTCCATATTTTTATGTATAAAAGGGAAGACCGCCCTTATCGGTTGCCTTCCCCACTCATCAGATGCAAACAAAGTTAGACATTAAATGCAGAACCTCCAACGATTGTATTTAATAAAATCGTATCTTTGTAGGTATATAAAAGACCTATTAAAAATCAGTCAATATATGGTACAGATTCTAGTAATTGATGACGAGGAACCTATTCGCAAACTATTAGCCCGGATTATAGAGCTAGAGGGCTATAAGGTATCAACGGCTAGTTGTTGCAGCGATGCATTGCAACAGCTGCGCAAGCAGGATTTTGACGTGATTCTTTGCGATGTGTTCTTGCCGGACGGAAATGGAGTTGATTTTATTTTTGATATTAAAAAATATTCCAACGATGCTGCCATCATATTATTAACCGCACATGGAAATATTGAAGATGGTGTGCAGGCCATCAAGAACGGGGCGTTTGACTACATTACCAAAGGGGACGATAACCGCAAGATCATTCCTACGATAAATCGTGCGGTTGATGAAACGGAAAAAAGGAAAGGCAAGAAACCAGCTTCTGTGGCCTATTCCTTTGACACCATCGTCGGACAGTCGCAAGAATTGAAACAGGCCATCGCACTGGCACAGAAGGTTTCCAAGACAGATGCCGCAGTATTGCTGACCGGAGAAACAGGTACCGGAAAAGAGGTCTTTGCTCATGCCATTCATCAGGGCAGCGAAAGAGCGGCACTGCCGATTGTAGACATAAACTGTTCGGCTTTCAGTAAGGACCTGCTGGAAAGCGAATTGTTTGGCTATAAGGCCGGTGCCTTTACCGGAGCACTAAAGGATAAAAAAGGGTTGTTTGAGGTGGCAAACCATGGAACCATCTTTTTGGATGAAATCGGAGAAATGGCTTTCGACCTTCAGGCAAGACTTCTACGTGTTCTGGAAACCGGAGAGTATATCAAGATTGGAGATACCAAACCGACCAAGGTGGATGTCAGAATCATATCTGCTACCAACAGGGATCTGAAGAAAGAAATAGAGAACGGAAACTTCCGTGAGGATTTATATTTCCGTTTATCCGTTTTCCAGATCAACCTGCCTCCGTTGCGGGAAAGAAAAGAGGATATTGAAAGCCTATCTTATATGTTCCTGGACAGATTTGCCAATAAGCTGAAGAAGAAAATTACGGGCATCACTCCGGAGGTGCTTCATATTCTAAAAAATGCAGAATGGAAGGGAAATGTCAGAGAACTTCGGAATGTGATAGAAAGATGTTCCATTGTCTGCGAAGGTCAAATAACCTTTGAAGATTTGCCTCTGGACTTGCAGAAAAGCAAGTCTGATGTTTCGCCAATGAAAGACAGTTTTGAGCTGGCGGAAATCGAACGGATGCATATCATTAAAGTGTTGCAGTATACCCATGGCAACAAAACAGAAACGGCACGTCTTTTAAAGATCGGACTGGCAACTCTTTACCGTAAGATTGAAACATATAAAATAAGTATATAACCATAAAAAACAACCGTTTATAAGCAATTGACTGAGGTGCTTATAAACGGTTGTTTGCAATGGGAGCCATCTGCGGTTTATGCTTTCAAGCGTAAAGTGAAGCAACTGCCTTTTCCGATTTCACTCTCTACGGTCAAGGTACCGCCGTGTGCCTCCACAAAATCCTTCGAAATGGACAATCCCAGTCCGCTACCTTGAACCTTGGTACCCGGCACCCGGAAGTAATGATCAAAAATGCTCTGGTGATAGCGCGGGTCTATGCCCTTGCCAAAATCACGAACAAACATTTCAATATAATTGTCATCCGTCTGACGGGCACCAATAATGATGCGACCGTTTTCGGGAGAATAACGAATGGCATTCGAAAGCAGATTGGTCAGCACCCAGGCGATCTTTTCGCTGTCTACAAACAGCTTTCCGATTTTGTTCTCCGGATATTGTACTTCTATCTGTATGTTGAACTTTTCGGCCTGTACCCGATTGGCCTTTATGGCATATTCTATCAGTTCTATAGGTTTTGTGATGCGGGGTTTGAGTTGCAGTTTGCCAGACTCAACCTGCGTCATATTGAGCAATTCGCCCGTAATATTCAGCAAGCGTTCACTATTATCCTGAATACTTTGCGCCAACTCTTTTTGTTCCTCGTTCAGATCCCCAATCCGGCTGTCTTCGAGCAACTGCAAACTCATCATAATGGCAGAAATAGGCGTTTTCAGTTCGTGCGATATGGTCGAAATGAAAGTGGTCTTGGCAGAATCCAGTTCCTTGAATTCCGTGATATTCTTAAGCAGAATGACGTATCCCTCATTTATGGAATCGGAGTGATCATTTCCGGACTTGTCAATCTGCATGTACTTCATCTGGAAATAGCTTTCCTTATTGTCGGCATAAATTTTCAGAGGCTCCGTTTTGGTGACTTTATTTTCTTTTTGTGAATCCATGAGTTCACGTATGAGCCTTCTCAATAGATCATTTCTCAGGGATATATCCTGAGCCGGTTTCTGCAAAACCTCCTCACGCTTTAAATTGAGGACATTCAGGGCCTCATCATTGATAAACAAAATAGTCAGCTCATTATCCAGCCCGATAATGGGTTCCTTCACACTGTTGATAATGGCTTCCATATAGTTTTTGGCAGCCTTTATTTGGGCCAGGGTACTGGAATGATAATCCGACAGCCGTTTCGCCATCCGGTTGAAATTCTCGGAAACTTCTGCAAACTCGTGACTTTCCAGATTCAACCGGCAATCATAATTATGGTTGGCGATATCCTTGATTCCGTCGATAATCTTTTTGATCGGTTTGTTGAAATACGAAGGCAGAACTGCCAGCATGAAAATGCCGATCACAATACAAAAACCTCCAATCGTCGAAATCCAAAGCAGTGCACGCTGCAGTCCCGGACCCGCAGCAGGACTGTTGGGTTCTGTTGCCGTCAAAATCTGCAAGTTCACAATAGAGAGTGAGACCAGAAGCACAATCATGGCAACAAGTACTCCTATTACCAGCGTCAATTTTGTCTTAATATTCATAACACGTTTTTTTATTGCGGAAAGATAATCAATTTTATATCCATCTCTGAAAGATTTTTCAGAAAATATGCATAACGATGGATTTTAAAGATCTTACTCCAATTAAAAGTGGGTTGTCCGATACAAACTGTGGTGACATGACGCTCACGGCAGACATCAAGAACAGCCTGTATAACATCCGGTGCTGCGACTTGTATCAATTCGCCGCCCAATTCGGTTACCAGTTTAAAATGGTTGAGCAGATGCCTTTGGACCGACAGATTGATTCTATCGGGACTTTCGGAAGGCGTTTGAACATATAGCGTCATAAAATCGGTATTGTATCGGGACGCAAGCCGTGCCATGCGGCGTATGATATGCCTCGGAGTCTTTTCGTTGCTGCTGATACAGGCAAGATACACCTCTCTATGAACCGCTTTTTCTTCCGGGATTACCTCGGTCTCCACTTTCCTTTCTACCCTAAATGCCACCTCTTTAAGAGCCAGTTCCCTTAATTGAAGGATATTTTCCGTCTTGAAGAAGTTATCAAGAGCCGTTTGTATCTTCTCGGCCTTATATATTTTCCCGGCTTTCAAACGATTGATAAGTTCTTCAGCAGTCAAATCAATATTGACGACCTCGTCCGCTTCCTCCAAGACCTTGTCCGGAATACGCTCCTTTACTTCTATTCCGGCAATCCCCTTAATATCCTCATTCAGACTTTCGATATGTTGGATGTTCACCGCGGATATGACATTAATGCCCGCCTCCAGAAGATCCATCACGTCTTGCCAACGCTTTTCATTCCGGCTGCCGCCGACATTGGTATGCGCCAGCTCATCCACAATCACCAGTTCCGGATGTAACTGAAGAATGGCATCCAGATCCATTTCTTCCAGTTCCTTGCCCTTATAGAATATCTTTTTGCGAGGAATGACCGGCAATCCTTGCAGCTGTGCTTCCGTACCGGCACGCCCGTGTGTCTCCACATAACCAATCTGTACGTCAATGCCGTTGTCCAACATTTCATGGGCCTCTTGCAGCATCTTGTAGGTCTTGCCTACACCGGCAATCATTCCGATATAGATTTTAAAGACACCTCTTTGTGAGCGTTTTATCAGATTTAAAAAGTGACGTACACTTTCTTCTCTATTCGCCATTGCCTTATTTGATTTCAGCACTCAGTCCAAAAATGCTTGTTAAACAAAAGCAGGATACCAAAAATCTCCAAGCGTCCGATAAGCATCAAAGCCGAAAGTATCCATTTAGCGGCATCCGGTAGAGAAGCCCAGGAGTAGACCGATCCATAGGCTCCCAATCCCGGACCGACATTACCGATAGCAGACACAACGGTGCTGAATGATTCCGTCAGGCCAACTCCAAAGCACATCAGCAAGGTCCAGCCTATAAATATACAGATCAAATAGGTGACAAAGAACGTATAGACCAATGCCGATGTTTGCACAGTAACCTGACCGTTGTCCACATGAACCGGCAGGACAGCCCTTGGATGCAGCATTTGCTTGAACTGGTTTCTGATGTTCTGAAAAATGATCAACAAACGTAAATTCTTGACGCCACCACTCGTGGAACCGGTACAGCCACCGGATATCATGGCAAAAATAAGCAGCATCCAGGTGAATGGAGGCCACAAATTATAATCGTCTGTAGCAAAACCGCACGATGTGTGTACGGTAGCCACCTGGAATAAGGCTTTGCGGAATGCCGTTTCAACATCATAATAATCGGTTATGAACAGGGCAAATGCAATGACAATCGTAAGAATGAATATGGATGCAAGGAACCAATGCAACTCTCCATCCTTAAACAGCTTCTTGTATTTTCCATTCAAAGCAAAATAATATAAGGAGAAATTTACTCCGGACAAAATCATAAATATGGATATCACATATTCTATGTAAGGTGAATTCCAATAAGAGATGCTATCCTGTTTGGTGGAGAAGCCACCGGTTGCCGTAGTGGCAAAGGCCTGGCACAAGGCATCAAACAGGTTCATACCACCAAACAGCAACAATACGGTCTCCAACAAAGTCAGTCCGATATAAATAAGCCACAGACAGCGGGCCATCACCTTGATTTTAGGGTGAATCTTGTCATGGGTAACTCCTGTCGCCTCAGATAAGAAAAGCTGCTGGCTGCTACCGCTGAACAACGGGAGCAATGCTATGGTAAAAAGAACGATGCCAAGGCCTCCGATCCATTGTGTAAAGCTGCGCCAAAAGAGCAAGCCATGAGGCAATGATTCGATATTATTCAATATGGTGGCTCCCGTGGTGGTGAAACCGGACATCGTTTCGAAGAAAGCATCGGCAACTGAGGGGATATATCCACTTAAATAGAAAGGCAACATACCCAAAAGCGTAAACAATATCCAGGAGACACTGACGATAAAATATCCGTCGCGTCTGGAAACATTGTTGCACTTACGGTTACCGGCAAGTACCATGACTCCACCGATCCCCATATTGATCAACATGGTCCAAATAAAATAGATATAACTGCTCTCCTGATAAATGGCAGATACACCGGCACAGATTGCAAATAATCCGGCTTCCACTAAAACCAATATACCCAAAACATAAGAAACTGTTCCGAAATTAATCAGACCGTCGTTCTTGCTTTTGAATGAAAACGAATTTGTTTGATAAGCCTCTTTCATATACAATATCTTTTTATTGACTTATAGACAAATCATATGCCACAAAAGCAGACAAACCGATAATCTACTAAATTACAATGTATTATGAAAATTATATTTTATAAAAAGAGAAATTACCCTTCTCATTATGAGAAACATCTATCTCCATAATGAGAAGGGTAATACAGGCAGGTCATCAAAATCCTGCTACAAGGTCTGTTTGATTTTATGATTCAACTCTGTTTATCTATGGTCGGATCCGCCTCTTCCAGGGCGACATTCAGTTTTAAGACATTTATCTTGGCAGGACCGAAGGTGCCCAAAAGTGGTTGCTCAACCATCTTGTCGACAATGGCTCTCACATCGGCTTCCTTCATTCCCCGTGCCTTGGCAACCCGTTTTATCTGGACATACGCACAGTCCGGTGTTATATCGTTCGCTTTCGGTAACGGCATATTCTTTGCAGGTACATTCAATACCGTTGATGATTTGGGCATAGTCCGTGGTATCAACGGCAAGGCTTTCTATATACCGGCCACTTCAAAAATCTATCTAAACAATCCGGAGATATTCCAGTTTGAAAGACTCATGGTACATGAGAACCGTAACGGGATAAAACTGTATGATTACGTAAAAAGACTGATGGAAGTATTCGGTGAGAATGCAAGCGTAGCCTTCTGTTACCTGCTTGCCATTCTCTTCCGTGACATCATATTCAGACGTACCCGCCACTTTCCCATCCTGAACCTTTTCAGTGAGAAAGGAACCGGTAAGACACCCCTGGCTACTTCCCTCCAGTCCTTCTTTCTGCACGGAGTGGATCCGCCCAATCTCGGTGTAACTTCCGTACCGGCCATGAACGACCGTGTGTCACAGGCCGTCAATACTCTTGCCGTGCTTGATGAATACAAGAATGACCTCGACATACGAAAAATAGCTTACTTGAAAGGACTTTGGGGCGGTAGCGGTCAGACCAAGAAGAATACAAACACAGACGGTATGGCAGCTCAGACCATTGTCACAACAGGTGTAGCCCTTTGCGGCCAGGACAAGCCGACACAGGATATGGCACTCTATACCCGTGTCATCTTCCTTGCCTTTTCAAAGACATCATTCAACCAGAATGAGAAAAGGGCTTATGAAGACCTTGTATCAGTCTGCAACATGGGACTTACCCTGGAGATACTGGGACACCGGGAACTGTTTGAGAAGAACTTTCCGGAAATATACTCTATCACCAAGCGTGAGCTGGCTGCGAAACTGGAGAATGAAACCATCCATGACCGTATATTCGGGAACTGGGTTATTCCACTGGCCACCTTCAGAACATTGGAGACAGTCATTGACGTGCCTTTCAGTTATGCGGAGCTTTTTGAAACAGCAGTCAAAGGAATACGCAACCAGAATGAACTGGCTCAGGAAAGTTCGGAGATAGCGGACTTCTGGAGTATGCTTCAGGGATTCCAGACTTCAGGGAAATGTATCGAGAAGGCACATTACCGCATAAGGTATATGAAATCCTTCCGTCCATTGTCTGTAAAAGAAGATATAGAATTTAAGGAAGCACGTCCCATTCTCTATCTGAACACGGCAGCCGTGGCGTCACTGTTCAACAGCCGAAATGCAGGTTCCACCTCCAACCGCTCGAACTGGTCCACCATCATGTCGTACCTGAAATCCCATGCTTCATATTTGGGCCTGAAACAGGACAGATTCACCATACTCCTGCCCAGCGGACTTCCCGACTATACCATCGACATTGTGAATGGAGAGCAGGTTAAGAAGGTAAAGGTAAACCGACCAAAGGCTTTATGCTTTGATTACCTACAGCTAAAGAAAACTTTTGGGCTGGATCTTGAAACTGAGGTTGTAGTTGAAGTGCAGGACATACAGGAAGATTTGTCTGACAAATCAGATTCTCGGCCTTCTGCTCCGGTACAACAGGATTTATCATTTTAATCATCAGGTCATATATGTAATATTAAGGAGATTGATATAAATAAAAAAAATAAAGAAGAAGCTTGTTTTGGATATGAAAATCAGCAGAATATTTTGTTGAATCATGATTTTTACATATCTTCGCAACACAAGAACCCGCCAAGCCTCTTCACAATGCTTAAATCGGCGGGTCGTTTTTTTATATATGAGATACACCAAACAATATTCATCCCCATCCGAGCTTCTGGTAATTTTAGAAAATCGTGGACTTGATTGTTCTGACACGGAAAATGCTGAACATATATTACGGTCTATTGGTTATTACCGGTTATCCGGATATTTATATCCCTTTTTAAAAGCTCCGAAATCAGAACATATTTATAAGAGTGACAGCACTTTAGGTAAAGCACTCAGTTTATATGAGTTTGACTGTGAATTACGTTTGCTTTTATTTAATCAGATAGAACGTATCGAAATAGCAGTCAGAAGTGCCATAACTAATATAGCCTGTGAAGAAACTGAAGATGTGTTCTGGATGTCCAAATCTGAATATTTTGCGAACAGTGACAAGTTTAATAAGACTATACAACTTGTGGATAAGGAAATTCAGGCCAGTCGTGAAGATTTCATTCTTCATTTTAAGGAGTCATACGAGGAACCATACCCTCCATCATGGATGATTGCGGAGATTATTATTATTCCATTAGGAAGTCTTACCAGAGTCTATGAGAATATTTCAAGTAATCAGATTCGCAAAAAAATAGCCAGATATTTTGGCTTATCTGTTCCCGTGTTCATTTCCTGGATGACTATTATTACGCTTACCCGTAATTCATGCTGTCATCATGCAAGATTGTGGAACCGTTCTTTATCTTTACGTGCTCTCACCATGACAAGACCGCTCAGACCTTGGTTGGAAGATGATGTACAACAGGGACGGGTCTTCTTTACACTATGCATATTGAAACATTTTATAGACATAATACGGCCTGATAATGATTTCAAGCAGAATCTTTTAGTCCTTTTGGAAAAATATCCGATGATTGACACACAAGCTATGGGATTCGTTGAAAACTGGTTGGAACAACCGCTCTGGAAATGTTGATTTATATAAGTTTTTTGCTTAAATAATCAGGATTGTACCATTGATACCTCCATTGTTATAGTTGTATTTTTGATAAAAAGATATGCGGATTGTCCCTTATAAGGGAAATAAAAGGCAAAAGAGCCGTTACGGTCGCTTTGGACAGTCCGCGCCGGGAAAACAGTCCCGGTATTTTACCTGTATCAACCGGCTTCACCTCATATCTGGAAACGTCAAACACTCCGGATGATTTTCCTGCCGATTTAACATACTCCCTGTCTTCCCTGTATTCAGGTTCAGGAATGTTGGCGAAACGTGCCATGACCTTGGCTATCTTCTGCCACTCATCCTTTCCTGATACCGTAAAGGAAGAAAGATTCTCACGGATGAGTGTCACCACGTCACCTTTGGAACCGTCACACCGGAAAAAGGTCTGTGCCGCCTTGTCGTTCGGATGGCTGACAATCAGCGTATCCCTCCTGTTACCGCCTTCACCGAGTACCAGCTCGATGTAACGTCCGACACCGGCCTTCCTGTCCAGACGGTATCCCAGGGCGTATGCAATGTCATCAATCCCCACACGGGATTTCATTTCCCTGAAATTAACCTTGTAGTCACTCATGTTTTCCGATTTAAGATGTTATACAGAATTTCATATACCAAGTCCTGTACCGGCATTCCGGTTCCTGCCCATCATGGTAATCTCCGGTTCGTATGTCTTCCGTGCCGTCATGTTCAGGAAAGCCTCTTTGTCCTTCCAGTCCGTAAGCTGGAAGAATGTTTTGGCCGTTTCCTTGGAAACCTTTTTCAGCTCCACACCATCGTATGACGCACGGATGGCATAGTCTCCGGAACGGGTCTTGACGATGGCCGTATTCTTGAAAGATTTCTCTTCGTCAGCACTTATTGAAGTCAGCGGGTCATTCTTCGCCAGATAAGGCTGCTCGCCAAGAGCCAGACGCTGTTTGTCCACATGGTCAAGAATCAGGTCCGAAGCCTTGTTCACGTCAACCATGACCGATACGATAAACTTGGGTTCCTGTTTCAGTACACCAATCCACGAGTCCAGATAGGCAGCCGAGTTATCCGTTACCCTGGAATCAAATCCCATGGAATGGCTGATCATGGCAGCCGTAAGTTCCGCCACCAGCTCCTCCTTGGCATATTTCGGGTCACCGAACCTGCCGCCCATTTCCCTGTTCAGACGCTCCGGTGTCATGGTGGAGTGAGTCATTTCATGCAGCATGGTAGAATAATACTCCATTCCACCACGGTAGGTTTCTTCCTGAGAATCACCGATATTGAACTGCGCCTTCATGGGCAGCACCACAATATCCTTTGAGGGAGAATAATAGGCACCGTTCTCACGTTTGTCGGCACGTATCGGACAAAGCCACTGCTGCGTCTCCACCATACGGTCGAGTGCGGCATGGGTGTACATACCTTCCGTATCCCGAAGTTCCGGAACCTTGAACCTGTCCATGAGCTTCTGCATCCTCTCCGGCTGTACTTCGGCCAGATTGGTCTGAGCCACATTGTACACCGGGAATGACTTGATGAAAGGAATGACATCCATATCCTTCTTCTCTTCCTTGCTCATTGCACGGTATTCCTCCGTGCTTATCCTCTTGCCGTGACTGTCCTTTATCATCATATCCCAGTACACCACCGGGAAGGCCTTTTCACCCTTCAGGACATGAGCCTTCAGGTTATGTGCCTGCTTGAAGGTCAGATATACCGGAAGCTGGTAGTTCATGGCTGCGGTATGCATCTGAAGGAAGAAGGAATTGGAACCTGAATAGTTGCGGCCACCCACATTCTGCGGCAGTCCGGCATAACCTGATGCGCCGCCAATCCATCCCTGTTTCCATCCGGTATCCTTCATCTGCTGCATACGCTCAATCATCATTGCAGCGAAGCGGTCTATGGCCGCCTGTCCGCTGTTTCCCTGAGAGTCAGTTCCAGATGCCATAGCTGTCGTCATCCATTACCTGACGGTCCATCTGCTCGATGTCCGTCTGTTCCACATAGAACTCGGCCGATTCATCCGAAGGGTCAGTACCGTGTGAACGGCACCACTCCAGATAATCATCTGCATTCTCACTGTCCATAACAAAGCGGAGGAAACCTATCTTGCCCTCCTGCAGAAGCTCTACACGCTCCTCATGATTCATTTTAGCTGACATATAACTTGTATTTTAGTTTTCTGATTATGTTACATTTTTATAGAAGCTAATTTCTCCACCTTTGCGGTGTTGGCTGCAAGCATACCGGTTATTTCCGTATTCAGGTACTTGGCCGCAATCTGTTCCCTTGTGGCCGTCTTCGTCTTGAAAAGCGAATAGCCATCATCGAAGGAGATTTCATGCCGGGAGGTCTGTCCCTTTTCTCCGAGGTCAACCGACACTTTCCATTTGTTGTCGTTCCTGTCCTTGGCCACACGCACACCCTTGGGGTCAACACCTTCAGGAAGCTGATACTTCTCGTATGCTGATTTCAGATGCAGACGTTCCCCGAAGTTCTTCTCAATAAGTTGGTTCGGAGTGGCCACCCTGTCGAAGTAGGCATTCAAGTCCTGGCGTGAAGCCACGGCAGACATGTTGGTATCCCCAACCTGAACATAGAACTTGTATTTCCCAAAGTCAGGACGCTGCTCGTCTTTCTCCTTATAGACATTGAACTTGTTTACGATTATGGAACCGTCCGGTCCTGCAATCTCCATTGGCATACGGAAGGCTTCCTCAGATACCTTTGGCATCAGCTTTGTCGGATAGTAGCGTTCCATGAGTTGCGGTACCGTCATTTCCTTGTTCTGATAGGCAGCAAGGTCAGCTGCATCCATCTTCTGCGGCTTGAGCTGCTGTCCGTCAATTTTTGCGGTAAAGTACCAGTCGGCAGGATTGGTGGTACTCTGGTAGGCATGACCATGAGTCACCTTTTCACCGTTGGCAGTCACCATCTGCGGCTCACGGGGCTTTCGTTCCTGAGCTGTTTCCGCTTTCTGTTCGTCCTTCTTTTCGGTCTTTACCTCATTATCCGTCCCAGTCTCAGCTTTGAATTCAGCTTTGGCCTTCGACTTCTTTTCCCTTGCAGGTTTTACATCAACAGTGTTCTCCACTGTTTTGTCAGGAGCTTCCTGCACACCCTGTTCCTTTTTCTTCTTTCCCATATCTGTACTGTTTTGAATGGTTCTGTCATTATTCTCAGCCTTGTCCTGTACGGCCTTCTTCTTCAAAGGACTGTCCAGTGCATCACAGATTGCCACCCTTATTCCGGAACGTATCAGTCTGGGCAGATAAATCTCCAGTGCTGATTGAGGGAATGATGCAACCTTTACCGGTCTCTTGTAATCAGGCAGAATCCTGTCTGCAATCTCGATGGCAAGCACTGTAGCAGCCTTTACGGCATCCTGCTTATAGAGTTCATAGAAACTGTTCCGTCTGAACAGCAGCATGGCATCCGGATGCTTCTTCTTCAGTTCGTTGAACTGCCGTATGATACCGATATCATTATCTGAATCTGTCTTTTTGGCCATAGGAATCAGTATTAGAGTTTAAGGCTGTTTGCTTTTGTTTCCTTCCGGGATGGAGAGAGTGAAATGGCACGTTCTACGGACTGTCTGTCCACCACTTTCTGATATTCCCATCGGTTTTTGTCAGTCATAACAAGGCCGAGATATTCAGGATGAACCTCGTCATAGCGGAGCTTCTGCTGTCTTTCCCATTCCTTCATGTCACCCTTGATAAGCCTGAATCCCTGCTGCTCCTTCAGGTCAATGCCGACTGAAACTTTCTCACCGCCCACATTCAGTTCAACCGGTTTTCCCTCCCGTACCTGCTGCTTTTGCTGCGTACCCAGTTCAATGTCGTTTACCTTCTCCATGTCCTTCAGACGCTGCTCCAGCTTGATGTCTGTGACACGCCTGTGAATGACGGATTTCGTTTCCGGATCAAGCTGCAGATACTGCTGAGTCTTTTCACCGTTTACGTTGACCGCCTTTTGTATTACCTCACCTCTGACCAGACGTTCAGCCTCCTGCTGAGTGAGGTTGAGAACCTTGTTGCGTTCCCGGTCCAATTCTGCACGTACCGGATAGGCAATCAGAGCCGGAGCACCGTTTTTGTCTGTAGTCATCTGAAGTTTCATCGGCATGGTGATGATGCTGCCGTTCCTTGCGTTGATGGATACTTGCATGATGGGAGTCACTTCACCAGCCATCAGCTTCTCCTTCACTTCCATGGGTAAGCTGTCCGCCTTTTCACGGTCGATACCCAGTATTGCCAGTTTTTCGTATGGCAACAAATCGGACTGATTTCTGTTGTGCATTTCCATATTACTGTAATTAAGCTGTTATATTTGCGGTTCTAACCGCCTGAATGCCACAAATGTATTTACGGCAATCCCCTGAAAAAGAAATGCGCAACACTATTCTGATTTCATTGCTTCTGATGCTACTGCCGGTAAGCGTATCGGCACAGTTCTATACGATAACCAGAGATTCGGAAATTCTGCCAACAGAAAGACGAAAAGAGTCTTATAACCGTGCAACAAAGGATGTTACAGAAGAGAAAAAGAATAAGATGATGGTAAAGGATACCCTGATTGTCGGACCGGACAATCAGAAAAAATTGGAAAATAACAGCCGGAATAGTGACAGGAAAGCATCCCTGAAAAGAGAACAGCAGAAGAATGTAGATGACATTATAAAAGCAGAAAATCAACTTCCTGAACTTACTATCCCCAACCTTTATAAAGAAATTATAAGAAACGGAATCCTATATCCTAAAATCGTATTGGCCCAGGCTATACTGGAGACCGGATGGTTCCGTTCATCAGTATGCCGGAACAAGCATAATCTTTTCGGGCTTATCAATCCACGTACAGGAAAATACTATGAATTCAATCATTGGACGGAAAGTGTCCGAGCTTATTACACTAAAGTGCAATATAAATACAAAGGTGGTAACTATCTGCTTTGGCTTGATGAGATTGATTATTCAGAGAATTCAAACTATATCAAAACTATCATTAAAGTTTTAATGATGCTAGAGGTTTAATGTACTAAGTAGCATATATTATAATAGATTATTGATATTACCGCCTAGATATTTATAAATTAGAATCATTTTCTTATAATACTAAATTTATGAATTGTGATTATGATAATTAAATATTAACTTTGAGAGTTGAAATATATTTGATAATAAACATTGGAAATGTATAAGATTTATAAGCAATATTTTCAATCAACATAAAAGAAAAATATTAAAAATGAAAATTCGTAGTGATTTTGTTACCAACAGCAGTTCAGTAAGTTATATATTAACTATGGACGTTGATATTGTAAATTGTTTCTTGAAACATTGGGATAAAATAGACACAATGAAAGATACAGTTAGGCTGGCTGAAGCTCTTAGAGACTTTTTATTAGAAAACGGAACTGTTAATTATCTTCATAATCATGAAATCTATTCTTACTTAATTGAGTTTGCCGATGATGATGGTACGTGTATGACAAAACAAATGCTAGAAGAAAATGGAGATAATACAGATCCTCTAAAAATGAATAAAGAGGAATTGTTTAACTATATAAGAGGTGAACTCATTTATAGAAACAAACTTAGTGAATTAATAAATGGATTTGGCGTAACACAAGTAGAACAGTATTAATGTTAAGAAGACACATTGGAAACTATAATTTTGTTGGAGATGCAAAAACAGGAATAACATTACGTTGGGGTAAGACAATAAATGATAATCCTATTTTTGCACCAGTTCCAGAATTAGCAGATATCTCTATATCAAATCACTGTACAAAAGGATGCTCATTCTGTTATAAGAATAGTAAACCTAATCAGGAATTTATGAGTATTGAAGATTATTGCTATATTTTAGATTCTATGAATCACCATAAATATGGAAATGTTTTTCAAGTCGCTATAGGCGGTGGAGAACCTTTAGAACATCCTGATTTTTTATCTATTATTGACAAGACTTTAGAACATGGCATTGTTCCCAATTTTACAACAAATGGTTTAAATTTAACCTCTGAATTATGTAAAGAACTTAAAAATAAAATAGGGGCGGTTGCATTATCAATAACTTCAATTGATGATATTTTTTTTGATAAAGTATCCTTACTTATTAAGGAAAATATAAGAGTCAATATACATTATGTACTTTCATCTCAGAATATTAAAGAAGCCATAAGTATTGTTAGTGGAGAGAAAAATAAATATTTTAAAGGCATTAATGCTATTATCTTTCTTACATATAAACCTGCTGGGAGAGCAAATATTGATAATATTTTAAAGGATGATTATAATTTGAATGAATTCTTAAAAAAAATAGGGCAAAAAAATATTATTAGACCTAAAATAGGTTTCGATGCATGTTTTGTTCCTATGCTATTATATCATACAGATATTTCTCCAGATTTGATAGATACATGTGAAGGCGGATTTTTTTCCGTATATATTGATCACAATTTAAATGTTTCACCTTGTTCATTTAGTAATAATTCTCATGATTCGTTTAATTTACGAGAATATGATTTTTATGATATATGGTTGGATAAATTAAAAGTCTACCGTATAAAAAACAAAAATAAATGTAGAAGAGCAGATTGTCCTTCGCATAAACAATGCCGTGGATGCTGTTCATATTATCCAGAAATAACAACTTGCTATGTCGGTTAGAATAGATTGGGATAAATTGGCTCAACTTCCTGATGATGAAGATAAGTCATTTGAAAAATTTTGTTTCCACATTGCGATTCACAAATTTGGCGAATGTGGGACTGTTAGTTATTTTTACAATACGCCTGGATCGGAATTTTACATAGAATTAAATAAGCCCATAGAATATGCTGGAATAAACTTTTCAATAGGTGATGTTATAGGGTGGCAGGCTAAATATTGGAAAGCAGTTAAAGATAAGGAAAACTCACCTTTAGATGCAAACCATATAAGTGAATTAGTAAAAGGTTTTAAAAAAACTATTGATTATCGTGCTAAGACTAAATTATGGATTGTTTGTAGTCCTGGTTGTTTTGTGCAAAAACAATGGGATACCCTTATTGAAAAACTTCAAGCTATTAAGAATGATTGTTTATTTGAATCATGGCATAAAGACATCTTTGAACATTTTTATATAGATAATCCAGTCAGGTATAATGGTATTTTTCAGTACTATTTTGGTGTGAAATTTATTGGAAAAGAATTATTTGATCGAATATCAAAGGATACATTGTCATGTTTGGAAACTAAGTTTGACGTTGACCTTCATACTCCAACTGAATTTGAGAAGTCATTATTATCCATTGTTGACGAAGATATAGCTCAGCAGAATTTAAGTAATAGAATAACTTCATTGTACAATCACTTAATTGACGATAAGAAAAAAACAGTTCTTGATGAAACTCTTTGGGGATATGAATATCTATCAGATACGTTTAAGGAAAGCTATATTAATGATATACATATTAGATATAATATAATAGAACAATTATATTCATTCTTATCAATATTAAAAGATTCTCCTGAATATATAAAAGAAATTTTTATCCTTATTAATGAGTATGTCGTAAAGAGGAGAGAACGTGTAGATTTGCTCAATAAAGAAATAGGTTTAATGTTGAAAAAGAATAAAAGAAATAATATTGACTATTCTTTACATGAGTTAGTAGATCGTATACACTTTTTAGAAAACAAATTGACAGGAAGTTCAGAGGATAAAGATGATTGTTTATGGTCTCTAATCAAACTGTTATGCCAAAAGGATTTTTCTATATTTGCAGAAGCTGGTTATGGGAAAACTCATTTTGCTTGTTCTCTTGCAAATAACATGTTAAATAGAGAGCTTCCTATATTATTTCTTACTGGTTCTCAATTTAGGAATTGTAGTAGTTGTGAGAGTAAACTTTTAGAGATTTTAAACTTGCCACAAGGAACTTTGATTGATGACATATTTGATTCCATGAACTTTATGGGAGAAATCTTTCATTGTAAGTTTCCTATTATTATTGATGGATTAAATGAAAGTGCACCAAATGAACAACGTTGGAAAGATGAACTGCCACCTTTAAGGAGAAAAATAACAGAAAGAAAAAATCTTCTATTTATTACCACATGTCGAGAGAAAGATGACTATATAGAAGTAATATATGGACGTAAAAAATACACTGAAGTTAATAATTTTGTTCATCTAAATGGAATAGAAGAAAAAGATTTAGACAAAGCGACGGAAAGATACTTTAAAAAATACAATATACATCCAACAAATATTATCAGTAGTGGTGTTTTTAATAATCCTCTACTTCTTAAAGTTTTTTGTATAACTAATCGTGGGAGATGTGACTTTGAATTAAATGACTATTCTTTAGCTTCATGTATGAAAGATTATAGTGAGCAATTATTGAATATGATTGCCACACACAACGGTAGAAGTGATAGATTTAAAAGATTTAATCATAGAAAGTAATCTCAATAAAATTTCTCAGCTAATTTGGGAAAGGAATAATCGTTGTTTAAATTTCTATACTGATTTTGCATCTGTTTTTGAAGAGGATACTGAGAAATTCCTAGATGAAGGTATGTGTTTTTTGCTAGATAGAGTTGGAAATGAAGAACAAATACAGTTTTCATATGATATGGTTGCTGGCTATCATATTGCAAAATCAATATTGGATAAATACAATGATGCAAAGGACTTTTGTAACTTTATAGAACGTAATAAAGACTATTTATATGGAATCAACAGACATACATTAGCAGAAGATATATCCAAAAGTTTATTCTATTTAGTGCCTTTGAAATTTCACAAAGAATGGTATGAACTTATGCCTAATGAGAATGTTATAATATCTTCTATGGACCATTTGGATATTATTATCGCTTCTGAATCGGGACGAAAAGCTCTTATAACTTTAATAGAAAAGAATAATCTCACTGCTTCTATAAAAGAGAAAATATGTAACAGTTTATTCAAAAGAGTGTATAATCAGTCAAATATAAAATATATTTCTTTGTTCGTACCTTTCTTTCTTAATCTTACGTCTAAGGAGTTTGATTTGTTTTGGAATTTCCAATTTTCAAATTATAGTGTTTTAGAGCATGAAAAAGATTTATTATCAGATAGGTATTGGACTAAGCATTTTGAGATAGAAGATATTATAACTCTTGCAACTCTTTTATGTGGTATTACAGATATGGAATACCGAAAGAAATATCATTCTCAATTATTTTATTGGGTTGAACAAGATAATAGTAATTTAATATTTTGTCAGAAATTACTTTCAATAAAAGATCCTTTTATATTTGAATCAATTATATCTATAGTAACAGGTATTGGATTGAGAGCAAAGGAAACATCGACTATAAATAATTGTATTTCTATTTTAGAGGATTATCTAGCTAATTATAATTCTAATCATATTGTATTGTTAGACGATTTAGAAACTTTGTATAGTTATGGGGAGGATTTATATGGTCAGACTTATGATAGAAATATACTTTACAAAAATAGAGATGAATTTTGGAGGCAATCTAATATAGAAAATTTCTCTTTTTATCAGATTTATGATTATGATTATGAAAAATTTAATATCAGACCTTTATATGCTTATTCATATAAGCATGAGCCTAATTTTACAGAGGAAGAAGTATTTGGAATGCTATTAACAAGAATACTTGAATTAGGGTATGATGAAGAATTCTATACTGAATTACAAACAAAAGAAAACGAGAATTCTAAATATAGAAGAAATCAAAAGTGTAACTATGCTTATAAGTATGGGCGTCATGCTTTAATGGAGCTATATGGTTGGATGATGTTAAATTTATATATTGAGAATGAATATAAAGGAACATTTCGTTCATCCATTATTGATATTGATCCTTCTTCTCCTTGTTTTAAACCTTTAAAGTCACTAATAACTAAAAGTTATATGCCCCGTAATTTATCAGATTTACCAGAGTGGATAAAAGCGAGTAGTATTGAAGATATGAGAAATTATTTTATAAAAAAACTACCAAGAAATGAAGGTGACTGGATATTGTTAAAGGGATATTGCAATCAAAATATAGAAAATCGCTATGCACATCTGCATATATCAGGAACCAGCCAGTTAGTTCCATCAGATTTGGACATAGAAGACGTTTCTAAGCTCTATATACATGATATAGATCATAACCATGCATTTGCAGGAGAATTAGGTTGGAGAATATTAGAATTTACAGAAGAATATGATGATTTTGGTAATGATTCTTGTCCTTTAATAATGGCTGAGTATGAATTTTCTGGTTGGGACACAAATCGTTTTAATTATAATAATTTTTTCTGTTTGAATCCAATAATAGTAAGAAGAATTGGACTTACTTTTGATTTAAAAACTATGACATACTATTATAATAATGAGAAAGTTTCTGAATATTTTATAAATGAATCAGATCATTTCTTCTACTTAAGAAAAGATATAGTTGATGCTATTTTAAATATATATAACGTAAAATTATATCATCGTATTTATGAGCGTAGAATTATAACTTCAAAATCTAAAGATATGCCAGAAATTCCAGAAAAATTTGCAGAACATGAAATAGACTTATTTTATGATGGGAATATTAATGTAAAGATATTAGGTAAAGAATAATAGAATATAAAGATGGAGTGGATAAAATAAATAGAATATATACTTTAAAGGCACTGTCCAAAATTTTGTGTAAATGGAAACAGGAAAAAGGGAAGGCCACCATCATCGGCAGTCTTCCCTTTTCCTATTTTATAACTATTCCTATATAAAAATGAAATTCAGCTTATTCTTCAACTGCAGCTTGTGCCGCCGCGAGTCTGGCGATCGGCACTCTGAATGGAGAGCATGAAGCGTAATCCATACCCACCTTGTGGCAGAACTTCACTGACTGAGGCTCACCACCGTGCTCACCGCAGATGCCGGTACGCATGCCCGGACGAACGGCACGGCCTTTCTCTACAGCCATCTTGATGAGCTGACCCACTCCGTTCTCGTCCAATACCTGGAACGGATCTACACTCAGAATCTTCTTGTCCAGATAAGTCGGCAGGAAGCTGGCGATATCGTCACGAGAGTAACCGAAGGTCATCTGAGTCAGATCATTGGTACCGAATGAGAAGTACTCGGCCTCAGAAGCGATCTTATCGGCAGTAAGAGCAGCACGCGGAATCTCAATCATCGTACCAACCTCGAAGTCAATGCGGACACCTTCTTCGGCAAACACTTCCTCGGCAGTCTTCATGATCACGGCCTTCTGCTGCTGGAACTCATAAAGAATACCGATAAGCGGCACCATGATTTCCGGCATCGGATTCTTGCCTTCCTTCTTCAGCTCGCAAGCGGCACTCAGGATAGCGCGAGTCTGCATCGCTGTAATTTCCGGGAAAGTGATTCCCAAACGACAACCACGGTGACCCAGCATCGGGTTGTGCTCGCAAAGGCTTTCTACACGGCGCTGGATTTCAGCCACACTGATACCCATTTCCTTAGCCATAATCTCCTGACCTTTCAGATCATGCGGTACGAACTCATGCAAAGGAGGATCGAGCAGACGGATATTAACCGGACAACCGTCCATAGCCTCGAGGATACCCTTGAAGTCAGACTTCTGATAAGGAAGCAACTTGGCCAAAGCCTTCTCACGGCCTTCTACGGTGTCGCTCAGGATCATCTCACGCATAGCCACAATCTTCTGTCCGTCAAAGAACATGTGCTCTGTACGGGTCAGACCGATACCTTTGGCACCGAAACTGCGTGCCATCTGAGCATCGTGTGGTGTATCGGCATTGGTACGTACCTGCAAACGGGTGTACTTGTCGCACAGATCCATCAAAGCCTTGAAATCACCGCTCAACTCGGCAGCCTTGGTCGGTACCTCACCGGCATAAACCTCTCCGGTTGAACCGTTCAAAGAAATATAATCGCCTTCCTTGAATACACGTCCTTCAATCTCCAAAGTCTTGGCCTTATAGTCGATACAGATAGCTCCGGCACCGGAAACACAGCACTTACCCATACCACGGGCAACCACTGCTGCATGAGATGTCATACCGCCACGGGCTGTCAGGATACCTTCTGCCGCAGACATACCGGCCAAATCCTCTGGTGAAGTCTCAATGCGGACCATGATCACACGGTGACCGTCATCGTGCCACTGAGCGGCATCGTCGGCAAAGAATACAATCTGACCGCTGGCAGCACCCGGTGAAGCCGGCAAACCGCGGGTCAGCACCTTGGCTTTCTTCAGAGCTTCCTTATCGAAAATAGGATGCAACAATTCATCGAGCTTGTTCGGTTCGCAACGCAACAGAGCGGTCTTTTCATCAATCATACCCTCACGCACCAGATCCATGGCAATCTTCACCATCGCCGTACCGGTACGCTTTCCGTTACGAGTCTGGAGGAACCACAACTTGCCGTCCTGCACGGTGAACTCCATATCTTGCATATCGCGATAATGCTGCTCCAGTTTGTTCTGCAACTCATCCAGTTCCTTATAAATGGCCGGCATAGACTCTTCCATAGAAGGATACTTGGCCACGCGCTCTTCTTCAGAAATACCCTGAAGAGCTGCCCAACGCTGAGAACCGATCTTGGTGATCTGCTGCGGTGTACGGATACCGGCCACCACATCTTCGCCCTGAGCATTGACTAACCATTCGCCATTAAACAGGTTCTCACCGGTTGCGGCATCACGGCTGAAGCAAACGCCGGTAGCAGAGGTATCACCCAAGTTACCGAAGACCATAGCCTGTACGTTCACAGCTGTACCCCACTCTGCCGGGATTCCTTCCATCTTACGATACAGGATGGCACGCTCGTTCATCCAAGAATCGAATACGGCACAGATAGCGCCCCACAACTGTTCCATCGGGTCGGTCGGGAAATCCTCACCGGTCTGAGCCTTGATAGCAGCCTTGAAACGGACAACCAGTTCTTTCAGTTCTTCCAGATTCAGATCCTTGTCCAGCAACACACCGCGTTTCTTCTTCACCTCTTCGATGATAGCCTCAAACGGATCAATATCATCCTTGTTGGCAGGCTTCATGCCCAACACCACATCACCGTACATCTGCACGAAGCGACGGTAAGAATCGTATGCGAACTTCGGATTGCCGCTCTTGGCAGCCAGACCTTCCACCACCTCATCGTTCAGACCCAGATTCAGGATGGTATCCATCATACCCGGCATAGAGGCACGGGCACCGGAACGAACCGAAACCAGAAGCGGATTCTTCGGATCACCGAAAGTACAGTTCATCAGATTTTCTATATGCTTTACAGAGGCAATCACGTCGGACTTCAACAGTTCGACCACCTTTTCCTTACCTACTGCATAATATTCGTTGCACACATCGGTCGTAATGGTGAAACCCGGAGGGACCGGAACACCGATCAGATTCATTTCTGCCAGATTGGCACCTTTACCACCGAGAAGGTTTCTCATATCAGCTCTACCTTCTGCTTTTCCATTTCCGAATGTATAAACTCTTTTCTCACTCATTTTTCATGATGGTTTTATTAGTTAACTAAAATTTCTTTAACGCAAACTTAAAGAAAAATTGCAATAATCAAAAAGAAAAAGGTGTTTTTTTGCTACTTATTCTGTAGGGCTTATCGGGGTTTGCGCCCCCATAAAGAAACAAAAAGAAAGTATTCCTGCCCGTTATTCCGTTTTTAATTTACCGATAACGGAATTTTTGTCTTTATAAGTCAGGAAATATAAGTTTTTACAAAATTTCGGATTTTTACTTTTGAAAGGATTTTTCAGGAAGAAAAAAGCAGAAAAATCTTCCATACAAACAAAGGAACTCCCTTTCCCGGATGGTATCTTCCATACTTTTCCGGAAAAGGGAGTCTCTATATTCTATTCTGATTCTAATCAAAAAGATTCAACCGGTTGGCTTTGGCATCCTCCAGCGAAGTGAGCTGAGGTTTGTTTTCCGCAGCACCCTGACGCAGTTTTTCCTGCTCCTGCTTCAAATCCTCAAAAGCCTGATCGCGTGTGGCCGCACTCAGGAATTTGTGGGCAATCATGGTGTTCTGCGAGGCATCCTTCACCCAAATCACCGGTCCGTCGTAAGCCGGAGCGATGCGCAGTGCCGTATGCAGGCGACTGGTTGTGGCTCCACCGATCAGCACCGGTGTTGTGATGCCCGCCTTTTTCAGTTCGCTCACCACATGAACCATCTCGTCCAGGCTCGGAGTAATCAGTCCGCTCAGACCGATCAGGTCAGGATGTCCCTGCAAGGCACGCTCCACAATCAGTTCGGCCGGTGTCATCACACCCAAGTCTTCAATCTCAAAACCGTTGCAGGCCATCACCACGCCCACAATATTCTTTCCTATGTCGTGCACATCACCCTTCACGGTAGCCATCAGCACTTTTCCGGCCGAAGAACCTTCCACCTTCTCCGCCTCAATAAGCGGTTGCAGAATGCTCACGGCCTTCTTCATCGTGCGGGCGGTCTTGACCACCTGCGGCAGGAACATCTTTCCGGCACCGAACAGGTCGCCCACAGTGTTCATACCGGCCATCAGCGGTCCTTCGATAATATCCACCGCATGCTCATAACGGGTGCAAGCCTCATCCAGATCTTCCTGCAGATAGTCGCCGATACCTTTAATCAAGGCATATTGCAAGCGCTCCTCTACGGTTGTTTCCCGCCACAGATCCTTCTTCTGATGCTCCTGTCCGGGCGCTGTTGTCTGCTCGGCTTTCATTCGTTCGGCTATCTCCACCATGCGTTCCGACGCATCGGGACGGCGGTCGAGCACCAGATCCTCGATAGCCTCAAGCACATCCGCCGGAATATCGCTATACATCACCGAAGTGGCCGGATTGACGATACCCATATCCATACCCTGCTGGGTAGCATAATAAAGGAATACGGCATGAATGGCCTCACGGATATAATTGTTTCCACGGAAAGAGAAAGACAGATTGCTCACACCTCCGCTCACGTGCGCCCCCGGCAGATTGCGCCGGATCCATCCGGTAGCTTCGATAAAGTCCATCGCATAATGGTTGTGCTCCTCCATTCCCGTAGCAATGGCCAGCACATTCGGGTCGAAGATGATGTCATGCGGATTGAAGCCCACCTTTTCTGTAAGCAGACGATAGGCACGCTCGCACACTTCTATCTTGCGGGCATAAGTATCGGCCTGCCCCTTCTCGTCGAATGCCATCACCACCACGGCAGCACCGAAGCGGCAGATGCGGCGGGCATGATGCAGAAATACCTCCTCGCCTTCTTTCAGAGAAATGGAATTGACGATACACTTGCCTTGCAGACACTTCAGTCCGGCCTCGATCACCTCCCATTTTGAAGAGTCGATCATAATGGGAATGCGGGAGATTTCCGGCTCCGAAGCCAACAGATTCAGGAAAGTGACCATCTCCTCACGGGCATCGAGCAGTCCGTCGTCCATATTGATGTCGAGCACCAGAGCACCGTCTTCCACCTGTTTGCGGGCGATGCCCAGAGCCTCTTCATATTTCTTTTCGTTAATGAGACGCAGGAACTTGCGCGATCCGGCCACATTACAGCGTTCGCCCACATTCACGAAATTGATTTCGGGCTTCACTTCCAACAGCTCCAAACCGCTCACCCACATACAGTCGGGCGCAGGCACCGGCTGGTGCGGACGGGCTCCCTGAACAATATTCGTAAAGCGAGCGATAAACTCCGGCGAGGTACCGCAGCAACCGCCGATGATGTTCACCAGTCCCTCATCCACAAACTCCTTCATCTCCTCCTCCATCATCTCCGGTGTCTGGTCATATCCTCCCATACTGTTGGGCAGACCGGCATTCGGATAGACAGATATATAATAAGGTGCACGGGCAGCCAGACTGCGCAAGGCCGGCTTCATATCCCGCGCTCCGAACGAGCAGTTCAGACCGATTGAGAAAAGCGGCGCATGCTGCACCGAAGCCAGAAAGGCTTCCAGCGTCTGACCGGACAGAGTACGTCCCGTGCGGTCGGTAATTGTTACGGAAAGCATCAGAGGAACCTGACGGCCCACTGCCGCCATCGCTTCCTCGGCCGCATAAATGGCCGCCTTGGCATTCAGCGTGTCGAAAATCGTTTCGATAAGCAGCAGGTCCACGCCTCCCTCAATCAGCGCCTCCATCTGTTCCTGATAGGCCGCAGCCAGCTCGTCAAAAGTCAGCGCCCGATAGCCGGGATTGTTCACATCGGGACTCATCGAACAGGTCTTGTTCGTAGGTCCCACCGAACCGGCCACCCAACGGGGCTTTTCGGGGGTGAGTGCCGTAAAGCGGTCGGCGGCACGGCGTGCGATGCGTGCGGCCTCCAGATTGATTTCGCGGCAACAGTCCTCCAGATGATAGTCGGCCATGGAAATGCGCTGGGCACTGAATGTGTTCGTTTCGATAATGTCCGCTCCGGCCTGAAGATAGGCCTCGTGAATCTCCTGAATCAGATCCGGACGGGTAATGCAGAGCATGTCGTTGTTGCCTTTCATCTGTCCGGGCAGATTGCGGAACCGCTCTCCACGGAAATCATCCTCCGTCAGATGATAGCCCTGAATCACCGTACCCAGAGCTCCGTCCAGAATCAGGATGCGCTCTCTGATAGTTTCCTGTATTGTCATGTTTTTGTCTATAACCACTATTCTTAATAATTCTTGATCTTGCGGTCCATCTCGCGGCGGTCTTCCTTCTCCTTCAGCGTCTGTCGCTTGTCGTATTCCTTCTTACCGCGACACAGATAGATGTCCAGCTTGGCCATTCCCTTCTCGTTGAGGAACAGCAAGGTGGGCACGAGCGTAAAGCCCGGACTCTTCATGTCCTGCTGCAATTTGCGGATCTCCTTACGGTTGAGCAGCAGCTTGCGGTCGCGACGGGCCGCATGGTTGTTGTACGAACCGTAGGAATATTCGGCCACATACATATTCTTCACCCACACCTCGCCGTTGTGGATGTAGCAAAAGGTATCCACCAGACTGGCCTTGCCGGCACGGATCGACTTGATCTCGGTACCGGTGAGCACAATGCCCGCCGTATATTTATCCAGCAGAAGGTAGTCGAACGAAGCCCGCTTGTTCTTGATATTGACCGTCTTTACTTTTACTTTCTTTTCTGCCATAATTATTCTTTCACAATGGTTGCAAACTGATCGATATGCTCATCCACGTAATGAGCCAATGCCGCAGTCACCTCTTCTTCCATCTCCACGAAAGCATCGTCCAGCTCGTCGAACTCACTGAATTGCTCAAACAGCGCCATGAACTCCTCGTCGGAGCATTCGCGGGTCAGCTCGTCGCGGTATTTCTCATACAGTTTGCGTCCCTTATACACTAATTTGGAAAAATCGTGCGCACCCATCAGGCGCATGGCCTTGGCAAAAGGATTTTCAAAGATGAAAGGACCGTAGCCGTTGTGGATCAGCTGCACGAAACCGCCGTCCATCACCTCGTCACGAAACATGATGTAGGCCAGCAGAGAAATCTGCTCTCCGTTCAGCATGTGCATGTTCTCGCCTGTGAGCGCACCGCCCAGCACCTCCAGATATCGGTTGGTGAAGACGGCGATAAACTCATCCATTCCTTCCTGTGCCGCAGCGCACAAATCGGCGTCGCGCACCGTTATTTCGTTTTTCTCCATACTCTTTCTTTAAAACAGAATACAAAGATAATGCAAAGAAGGCGCATAAAAAAGCAGAAATCTCTTTTTTATTAAGGTATCGTTGGGCTTTTCTGAAAAAAACGATATATTTGAAGGCACGAATGATTGTTTTATAAAAATCTTAAACTTGAATACCATGCGCTACGCTTTGAAGACGGTCATCGGTGCCGGCGTCCTGCTCAGTTCCGTGACCGGATGCTTTAACACCCCGCAAGAAACAGATTCCCTAAAACCGGAACAGGACAGCATCGTCCTGCCCCCTCCCGAAGCAGCAGAAGAATCTGTCGTAGAGATCATCCCGCCCCTGCTGCCCGAAGACATTCTGCTCACCAAAGAGTTTCTTTATGACAAATACACGCTGGAGGATGTATATCCCTATCAGGATACCACCCGCAGTTTCAAGTGGGAAGCCATCCGCAGCAGTCTGGCCTTTGTGGAGAATGTGCAGCAGAACCCCACACGCTGGGTGGTGATGCAGAACTACAAGAACCAGAACCAATACCCGCCGCTCGTCAAGAAATACAAGTACAACAAGGCGCGTCTGGTGTCCGACACACTGGGCGTTTCCCGCTATCAGTCCGTGCCGCTCTATGCGCCGGAGGACACCATCACCCCGGAGCTATACGGACCGGACGGCAGCATCGCCGCCTATCTGGGCGAAGAGGGCAGTTTCGTACGGGTAAAACCGCTGCTCATCGAAAAGGAATGGATGGTGCCGAAACGCTATCTGTATGAGCTGGCCGACTCGGTGTTCTTCTCCCATGTGATTGTGGTGGACCGCAAGGACCAGAACATCGCCACGCTGGAATTCGTGGAGCGGGGCAAGTGGAAAATCCGGAGCATGAATCCCGCCACCACGGGCAAGCATAACCCGCCCTACGGTCAGGAAACCCCGTTGGGCATCTTTGTGCTGCAACAGAAAAAACGCAACATGTATTTCTGGAAGGACGGAACCCGGGAAATCGGAGGCTATGCTCCCTATGCCAGCCGCTTCACCAACGGAGCGCACATTCACGGAGTGCCCGTAAACAAGCCGGCCACCAAGCAGATTGAATACAGCTGGTCGCTGGGCACCACGCCCCGCTCGCACATGTGTGTGCGCAACGCCACCTCGCACGCACAGTTCATCTACGACTGGGCGCCCACGTGGAGCACGCTGGTCATCGTACTTGAATAACAATTCTTTATCTTTTTTAAACCTACTGATATTTAGCGATATAAAGAAAAGACGTATCTTTGCCGCCGATATAATTCTTTGTGCAATGATACGTCTTTTTTGTTCAGTACTTTTTTTGCTTTTGCCCGGTGCATCTCTGCTTACTCAAATGGAATCCGGACAAAACAGTGATTACACATTGAATGCTACCAACCTGCATGTCGTACCGGCTTGGCAAAGCATGTACGAAACCATGCATCTGGACTCTCTCATCAGTCAGGACGCCTTTCATCAGGCTTTCGTGGGATACTACAAGATTAGCGACCGAAAGAAAGAAATCCTTACAGTAATTGATTTTTCCAAGGCTTCTACCGAAAAGCGACTGGCTGTTATCGACATGCAAGCAAGAAAACTGCTTTACTCATCTGTCGTGGCCCACGGACGGAACAGCGGCGGCAACTATGCCACTTCTTTTTCCAACCAGAACGGCTCCAACAAAAGTTCACTGGGCTTTTATCTCACCAATGAAACTTATCAGGGCAGCAACGGCTACTCCCTCCGTCTGGACGGACTGGAAAAGGGAGTGAACGACAATGCCCGCCAGCGCGCCATCGTGATGCACGGTGCCGCCTACGCCCACCCGTCTACCGCCCGCAGCGGTCGTCTGGGCCGCAGTTTCGGCTGTCCGGCCATCCCGCCGTCACTCACCCGCCCCATCATCAACACCATCAAAGGCGGCAGCGTGATGTTCATCTATGCGCCCGAAGAGAACTATCTGGCGCAGAGCAGCATCCTGAACGACACCGAGAACGGTAATACGCTTGGCACTCAGAGCTTGTAAAAAGTTCCCCCAGAAATAACAAATCGTCTCATTTTTATGAATTGCGCTCCAAAAGTCTGTTATAAAACCTTTGGAGCGCAACTTGTTTATAGCATATCTTTACTATACCTTAGGAATAAAACAATATATCTTTCCCAGATAGTGTTTCACTAAGTGTGTCTGAGGCTAGTTTGCCTTAGGAGTGATGATGCA
>OGFG01000866.1_pt1 | contig 33913 bp, 20 predicted proteins | sample 1570761 | NCBI WGS metagenome assembly OGFG01 (sample SAMEA2581938, study PRJEB24529) | metagenome | biome: Human gut stool | place: China | collected 2011
TGTAGCTAGCGTTCATCCTGAGCCAGGATCAAACTCTTCATTGTAAAAGTATCTTTTCATCTGTTAAGATGATTTTCTTGCTCTGTTCAGGATGCCGTACAATTTATTGACTCTATCTTATATACCTATATTTATTATATAAGCATTGACGGTTCTATTTTAATCTTGTACTACTTGTATTGTTTATCAATATTTCAAAGAACTTGCGCTTCGTTTTCAAAAGCGGGTGCAAAGGTAAGGGGTTTTATTTTAACCGCCAAACTTTTCGGAAGTTTTTTTTCGTTTTTCTTTTTCGGTTCGTTTCTCAGGCTCTCTTAGCGAAAGGGAAAGAAGGGACGAAAACGATAAACGGAAAGCCGCGTCTCTTTGCGAATCGGACTGCAAATATAAGAACTTTATTTATTATAATCCAAACTTTTCTGGATCTTTTTTGTTCTTAAAGTAAAGCGGTCCTACGCTTTGTCATTAGGTCAATTCTGCAAGGCTGTCCTCTCTTGGAAAGCGGGTGCAAAAGTAGACACTTTATACATAACATCCAAATATATTCAACTATTTTTTTGAAGTATTTTGAAAGAAAAACGCTAACTAGCTGAATCATAACGATGTTGTAGAACATGTTTTTTCAACAACGGAAGAAAAGGACAAAGGAATCAAGGGAAGGGATACATTATTATATTCATGCGTGCGTATGTGTGCGAAAGAGGGAGAAAAAGAAGGAAGCGGGCAGGGCGGATATACACAGAAGTTTTTCGCACTTCCCTCTATCACCTATCACCGGCAATCATGAACGTCCCTGTTCATCGGAATTTAAGGCATGGTGACAGGTTGTCCGAAACCTATCACCGCATCTGTCACCTATCACCGGCCTATCACCGGAAGGCAGATGATGGATAAAAACCATAAACTATAGATATTCAGCATATTAACTGCATAAATACAGGATATAAAGAACCAATATATAGGATATTAATAACTCACATATAGGATATTAACAACCTATGTACAGGGTTTAATACTCAATACATAGCCTATTAATGCCTGAGAAGACAGGCAGTTATGACTGAAAAGCAAGCATCAAGAGCCGAAAGAGAGTACAAGAACAGACTGTTTCAAGTTACAGAAAATGTTGTTTCACCACAGGATACCAGAAGTTCAAGCAAATGAAACTAAAGGTTCAAGCAGGGGAAACTAAACTTTCAGGCAGAGGAAACTGGAGTTTCAAGAGGGGGAAACTAAAGTTTCATACGCAGGAAACACTTGGTGAAAAGCAGGATGGCAAAGACAGGGCGTAAGGATAAGTAAGGGAAAGTGTAAGGATGAGCGAGGGAAAGGGGTAAGATACACCGCATCTGCAACCATCCCACACCACTATCCTATACCCTATTAATATACTAATATTCAACAACATAAAGTGAGAATGGTGTAGGATGGCAGATGATTTGTCTATTCAAACTCATAGGGAGGAGAATACAAGGACATCTATCGAGGGATATTCTGAAAAATAACTGGCGAGAACCAATTGCCGGTTATAAATGCTCTACGCTAAACGAGAATTTTATGCATTGAGTAAAAATTTAGTTTAGCGTAGAGCATTAGAATTCCCACAAAAACACTCTTTCTGTTAAAACCGGCAGACCTCTAAAACAAAAATAAGTTCAGACTGTTACATAGTCAACTTAAATATATTAACCTAAACATTAAATTATGGCTAGAGAAAGTGTAAAAATCCTACAAGGGAAATTAGATGTGGAAAGTTTGATTTCACAGTTGAACGCAGCATTGGCTGAAGAATGGTTGGCATACTACCAATATTGGGTAGGTGCATTAGTAGTAGAAGGAGCTATGCGTGCCGATGTGCAGAGCGAGTTTGAAGAACATGCTGAAGAAGAGCGTAAACACGCACAATTGCTTGCCAACCGCATCATCGAACTAGAAGGTGTCCCGGTGCTCGATCCTAAGAAATGGTTTGAACTGGCGAGATGCAAATATGATGCTCCACAAGAGTTTGATTCCATTAGTTTACTAAAAGACAACGTTGCTTCCGAACGCTGTGCAATCCTTCGTTATCAGGAGATTGCCGACTTTACCAATGGAAAAGATTTCACTACCTGCGACATCGCAAAACATATTCTTGCCGAAGAGGAGGAACATGAACAAGATTTACAAGATTATCTGACTGACATCACCAGAATGAAGAAATCATTTCTTGATAAGTAAATTCTAAAATAATAATGATTAGATAAGAGAGGGCGTATCCTACACGGGGTAATCCCTCTTTTATGGATATTAGTACGATAAAAACAAAACTATTTTAGCGTAAATCAAGAAGAAATCTTTCTTTTTTCGTATTTTTGTCCCAATATGCACGTTTAATCCAAGTAGATAACGAACATTAGGGAAAAGAATGAAAGTAATTGATTTAATACATAACAACAAAAAAACAGCTTTTTCTTTCGAAATCCTGCCGCCACTGAAAGGAACCGGAATAGAAAAGCTATATCAGACAGTCGATACACTTCGGGAATTCGATCCGAAGTATATTAATATCACGACCCACCGCAGCGAATACGTGTACAAAGATCTCGGCAACGGGCTATTCCAACGAAACCGTTTGAGAAGACGTCCGGGCACTGTTGCTGTGGCTGCCGCCATCCAAAATAAATATAATATCACAGTCATTCCGCATATCCTATGCAGTGGTTTCACACGCGAAGAGACGGAATATGTACTGCTCGACCTACAATTTTTGAACATCACTGATTTGTTAGTGCTACGTGGCGACAAGGCAAAACACGAATCTGTTTTCACCCCCGAAGGCGACGGATATCATCACGCAATCGAGTTGCAGGAACAAATCAACAATTTCAATAAGGGTATCTTTGTGGACGGTTCGGAAATGAAAGTAACCAACAGCCCCTTTTCTTATGGTGTGGCATGCTACCCGGAGAAACATGAAGAAGCTCCCAATATTGAATCCGACCTTTATTGGCTAAAGAAAAAAGTGGAAGCAGGCGCAGAATATGCCGTAACACAATTATTTTACGATAACAAAAAATATTTTGAGTTTGTAGAACAAGCCAAAGCGGCAGGTATCAATGTTCCAATCATTCCGGGAATCAAGCCGTTCAAGAAACTGTCCCAACTGAGCATGATTCCCAAGACATTCAAGGTGGATTTGCCGGAAGAACTCGTGAAAGAGGCTTTGAAATGCAAAACGGATGCGGAAGCCGAACAAGTGGGTATCGAATGGTGTGTAACCCAATGCAAGGAATTGATGTCTCACGGAGTACCAAGCATCCATTTCTACTCCATTGGAGCGGTGGACAGTATCAAGGAAGTAGCCAAAATCATTTATTGATATGTTTTTCAGAGACGTAATCGGACAGGAAGAAGTCAAGCAACGGCTTATTCAGGAGGTGAATGAAGGACGCATCCCGCACGCCCAGCTCATTTGCGGCCCGGAAGGAGTGGGAAAAATACCATTGGCCATTGCATACGCACGCTATATCAGTTGCTCCAACCGGAGTGAAACGGATGCCTGCGGTGTATGTCCGTCCTGCGTGAAGTTTAATAAGCTGGTACATCCGGATGTGCATTTTGTATTTCCGATCGTAAATAAGGCGAAAAGTCCCAAAGTATCGGTCTGTGCCGATTTTCTTCCGCAATGGAGAGAACAACTGCTCACCTCCCCTTACTTCAACTTGAATCATTGGTTGAACAATATTGGAGCGGAGAATAAGCAAGCGCAGATATTCGCTAACGAGAGTGATGAAATTCTGAAAAAACTCAGTCTGAAATCCAGTGAGGGAGGATTCAAGATTACAATCGTGTGGCTACCGGAAAAATTGCATCCGGTGTGCGCCAACAAACTGTTGAAACTGCTTGAAGAGCCGCCCGAAAGAACTATTTTCCTGCTGGTATCGGAAATGCCGGACATGATACTGCCCACCATCCAAAGCCGCACGCAACGCATGAACGTGCGGAAAATTGACGAGGCAAGCATCGATCGGGTGCTACAAACGAAGTACAGCATTCAATCTGCCGACAGCCTTTCCATCGCCCATCTGGCAAATGGAAATTTTATCAAGGCACTCGAAACGATTCATCTGAACGAAGAGAATCAACTGTTCTTCGATTTATTCGTCAGCCTGATGCGGTTGTCCTATCAACGGAAAATCAGGGAAATGAAAATGTGGAGCGAACAGGTGGCAGGCATGGGACGCGAACGCCAAAAGAATTTTCTGGAATATTGCCAACGCATGATTCGGGAAAACTTCATCTTTAACCTGCACCAACGTGATCTTACATATATGACGATCAGTGAACAGAACTTTGCAACCCGCTTCGCCCCGTTTGTAAACGAACGTAATGTAATGGGAATAATGGACGAGCTAAGCGAAGCGCAAATACATATTGAACAGAATGTAAACGCTAAAATGGTATTCTTCGACTTCTCGCTGAAGATGATTGTACTGTTGAAGCAATAATTAATATATAAACACTATGGAATATAAACTTCATAATGGGAGCGGCGGTCTTTGCTGCAAAGGATGCTCCCGACAAGATAAACAACTGAACACCTACGATTGGTTGGCGGATATACCGGGCAATGCGGAAGAGAGTGACATGGTTGAGGTACAATTTAAGAACACCCGGAAGGGATATTATCGCAACAGTAACAAAATCAAACTTGAAAAGGGCGATGTGGTGGCTGTTGAAGCTGCTCCGGGACATGATATAGGTGTGGTGACGCTGACCGGCAGACTGGTTCCCCTGCAAATGAAGAAAGCGAACTTCAAGGCGGACACGGAAATCAAACGCATCTATCGGAAAGCCAAACCGGTGGATATGGAAAAGTTCAACGAGGCGAAAAGCAAGGAACATGGCACTATGATCCGTGCACGCCAGATTGCGTTAAGTCTCAATCTGAACATGAAAATCGGAGATGTAGAGTATCAGGGAGACGGCAATAAGGCTATCTTCTATTACATTGCCGATGAGCGCGTGGACTTCCGCCAATTGATCAAGGTATTGGCTGAAGCATTCCGCGTACGTATCGAGATGAAACAGATCGGTGCCCGTCAGGAAGCGGGACGTATCGGAGGCATCGGCCCTTGCGGACGTGAGCTTTGCTGTGCGACGTGGATGACCAGCTTTGTATCCGTATCTACAAGTGCCGCACGTTATCAGGATATTTCCCTGAATCCGCAAAAGCTTGCCGGACAATGTGCCAAGCTGAAATGTTGCCTGAACTATGAAGTAGATTGCTACGTGGAAGCTCAAAAACGTCTTCCGTCCAAAGAGATAGAACTGGAAACGAAGGATGGTACTTTCTATTTCTTCAAAGCGGATATCTTGAGCAATCAGATCTCTTATTCCACAGACAAGAATTTCCCGGCAAATCTAGTTACCATCAGCGGGAAGCGTGCTTTTGAAGTGATTTCGATGAATAGAAAAGGTATGAAACCGGACAGTCTGTTCGAAGAAGAAAGAAAGTCAGAACTGAAGAAACCGATTGATTTGCTGGAACAGGAAAGCGTTACCCGCTTTGACCGTAACCGCAATAAAGAGGGTGGCAATAATGCGAACCGGAATAATAAGAAGAAGAAAAAAGGAGCTAATAACGACAACCGTCCTCAATCGGCTGAAAACGCCAACAGAGGAGAAAGAGAGAACCGACCGAGAAATAATAATAATCGGAACAGAGGACAGAATCAGGGACGGAATAATGAAAACAAACGACCGGAAAGAGGGATGAATCAAGAAAGGCCACAAGCTCAAGAAAGGCCGGAAAAGCCAGAAAGACCGGTCAAAGAGCCGAATAAAGAGAAACCGAAACCGCAAACCAATAATGAAAAGCCTGTTCAGGAATAGTTTATTTTGCCTTTTCACTGCTTGCCTAACGGCGGCATGCAACGAGAATACCGTGTATCACTCTTATCAATCCCTTCCCGACAACGGGTGGGGAAAGAGTGATACACTCTCCTTTTTTGTTCCTATTACAGACAGTCTCCCTCCGACTTTGAGGCTATTTGCGGAAGTCCGTAACCGTACGGATTATCCTTATCAGGACCTTCATTTATTTATCAGTCAGAATCTACAGGATTCCACTGTGTGGCGCACCGATACCATCGCTATTCACCTAACTGACTCTACAGGAAGATGGTTCGGCAAAGGCTGGGGCAGTGTCTATCAGTCGGAGACTTTCATACGCTCGGTTCGCCCGCTACATCCAGGAAACTACACTTTTAAGGTAGTATCCGGTATGAAAGACGACATATTGCAGGGGATAAATGATGTGGGGATACGGATATCACGGTAAGCAGAAAATAAGCACTCCTCACATCCTCGTAACATTTTATTAGCTTCCGTATTCTACAAAGCCGGGGTTATAGAAACGTGGGGACGTGGTATTAGCAAAATATGTAACGCTTTTAAAGCGATAGGAATAGAAGAACCCGTCTTTAAGCAATCAGAGGGCGGTATGCTAGTTACGTTCAAAAAAAATTACCCTACAATGACAAATGAGAAATCACATAGTAGAACGAATGACCCTAAATGACCCAATAAAATTATCATCAGTTGACATAAATGTATTACATATATTATCTACGAATACAAAATTAACCTACAATACTCTTGCTGAAGCCTTGTCATCATCAAGTGCTACAGCGAAACGATCATTGCAGAATTTAAAAGCTTATGGATACATAACCCGTCAAGGGTCCAACAAAGCAGGTTATTGGCAACTCACCGAGAAAGGAAAGATTTTTATAATTAAAGAACAAAAACTATAAAATACATAAGCTGGGCATTGACGGGTGAAGGGACGACTATTCGCCTGCTTCTTCACCCTACCTTCGCCGTAAACGTTATTCGAAAGATAAACAATTTGTTAGAGTCTTCTACTCCGTCCCGCATCAATGCGTAGGAAAATGAACAACAGTATCGTAAAGCCCCATAAAGAAGAACCTCCGTAGCTAAAGAAAGGTAATGGGATACCGATGACCGGAGTAAGCCCCAATACCATGCCTATATTAATAAATAGGTGAAACAGGAAAATGCTGAGGACTGAATAGCCATAAACCCGACCGAAGGTAGAGGGTTGACGCTCCGACAAGAAAATCAAGCGGAAAATCAAGACCAGGAAAGCTATCAAGACGGCTGCCGAACCAACAAAACCTTGTTCCTCTCCCACCGTACAGAAGATGAAATCAGTATCCTGTTCGGGAACATATTTCAGTTTGGTCTGCGTACCATTCAGGAAACCTTTCCCTGTCAATCCACCGGAACCGATGGCAATCTTGGATTGGTTGACGTTGTATCCCGCACCGGTCAAATCTTCTTCCAAGCCCAATACTACTTTGATACGGACTTGTTGATGGGGCTCCAATACGCTATCGAATACATAATTGCTAGAATATAAAAATCCGATAGAGCCGATGGTAAATAAAGCAATTAGAAAGTAAGCACGCTGACGCTCACTTAATGCTAAATAAATCAAATAACCTATCGCAACAGCACACAGTCCCCACTGCACCCAGACCAGACTAAAGTGTACCCAATATTCCGATATCAAATAGGCAATCAGCAATATCCCCAGACTTCCACCGATAATATTGCGGGCAGCTACCCACTTCTTACGATATACCCACACCATGCCGCCGGCAAACAATAAAATCAGCAGCAATACAATAAACTCTCCCAACGGCGTAGGGGTATCCGCTATAAAGACCTCGTCAAAACGAATACCGACCACAAAGTAGATTACCGCACAGACACCTGCAAAAAGCACTACTCCCGGCATTCCTTCACGGTAAAGAACCAAAAAGAAAGCAAGATATACCAATGCAGACCCTGTTTCCCTCTGCCCGATAATCAATAACATCGGCAAAAGAATAATCAGTCCCAAAACTAAAGCACACTTTTCCTTCTTGATACTGAACGAATAAGCATTCATATATTTAGCCAACGCCAAAGCCGTAGCAAACTTGGCGAACTCGGCAGGTTGCAGACTGACCGGCCCCATCACCAGCCAAGAACGGGAACCTTTCGTATCCGGAGCAATAAAGATTGTGACAATCAACAAAAGAATCATCCCTATATATATAATGTACGCGAACATATCGTACATCCGGTCTTCCAACATCAGCAACACGAATCCCAGTCCGAAAGAACAGATAATCCAAACGAACTGCTTACCGGCACGAGTCGAGAAATCAAGAAAATCACGATCACCATAGTCATAGCTAGCTCCGCACACGCTGAACCATCCCCCAATAATCAGGAGCAGGTAGATACAAATCGTTACCCAGTCCAAAGATTTCCATAAACTATCGCTCCTCGTTACCATACAATATCACTCTGTTACTAATTTCTTCCGCCCTTATCTCATTTTCCGGCGACAATTTACCTTTCATATATTGTTCCATCATCAAAGCACCGACCGGCACTCCGTATGTAGCGCCCCATCCCCCATTCTCCACATAGACGGCTATTGCTATTTTCGGTTTATTCATTGGCGCAAAGCCCATAAACACCGAATGGTCATGCCCGCGATTCTGTGCCGTACCTGTTTTTCCGCAAGCTTCCAATTCCGGAACCATCATTGACAACATACGACAAGTTCCTCCCGTAGCGGCAGCACGCATACCTTCCACCACCGATTCATAATGTCTTTTTTCAATTGTGGTATAACGAGGAGTGCGATAAAGACTGTCTATCCGGTTATCTTGAATTTCTTTCACAATATGAGGTGTGACAAAATATCCTCTATTGGCAATCGTCGCTCCCAAATTGGCTATCTGAAGAGGGGTAGTCAGAATTTCTCCCTGGCCGATGGAAATACTGATCACCGTCAATCCGCTCCAATGTCCGCGATAAGCCTTATCATAGAACTGAGCATTCGGAATCAAACCCCGTTTTTCTCCCGGCAAATCGACTCCCAGTTTATAACCGAACCCTTGCGAAACCATGTGATCTTTCCATACGGTAATAGCATTTTGCGGTGAGCCATATTTACGATCACCGAACATACGGAACAGTCCCCAGCAAAAATAAGAGTTGCACGATGTAGCAATGGCGGGTATCAGCGGAATCGGTGCCCCATGACTATGACAACCCACCGTCAACCTGCCGTAATGGAATCCGTGCGAACAGGGAAAAGCCGGACTTTGCTCTGTAACAATACCTTCTTGCAAGAAAGTCAGCCCTTGTGCTGTTTTGAAAGTAGAGCCCGGAGGGTAGACTCCCATCAAAGCACGGTTCAACAATGGTTTCATCTTGTCGCGTTGCAACATCAGATGATTCTTACCACGCTGACGACCGATCATCAAATGCGGATCGTAGTTCGGGGAAGATACCAGACAAAGGATTTCGCCGGTTTCCGGCTCGATAGCTACAATACTGCCAATCTTGTTCTTCAGCAGGCGTTCGCCTAAAATCTGCAAATCAATATCCAGACTCAATGTCAGGTTCTTGCCGGGAACAGAGGGACGGTCGTAGGCCCCATCCATATAGTGTCCCTGAATACGGCCATGTGCATCACGAAGCAGGATTTCAATACCTTTTTCTCCACGCAAATACTTCTCATACGATTTCTCCACACCCAACTTTCCGACATAATCACCGCGAATGTAGTATCCGTCTTCATCCGCTTCCATCTCTTTGGCAGACACCTCTCCAATGTCGCCTAACGCATGGGCAGCCGCATTGTAAGAATATTGACGGATAGTACGCCGTTGGATATAAAAGCCACGAAACTTAAACAGCTTTTCCTGAAAGACACCACATTCTTCCGCCGAAAGTTGCGACATAAACAACTGGTTGGTATAGCGGGAATAACCCGGATTGCGGCGACGGTCTTTCATATCGCTCATAATCTTCAAGAATTGGGCACGGGTAATATTCAACGACTGGCACAAGTCGAGCGTATCTAGATTCTCGACTTCCTTCGGAACAATCGAAATGTCGTATGCAGGCTGATTGAATACCAACAATTTCCCGGTCCGGTCGTAAATCGCTCCACGCGAAGGATATTGGATTTTATTCAGAAAAGCATTACTGTCAGCATTCTTCTTATAGTCATCTGTTGTGATCTGCAATACGAAAAGCCGTACCAGATAAATCAAGACAATAGACAGGGCAATGCCTCCGATAACAAATTTACGTTTCTCTAATCTATAATCTTTTGCCATTTTTACTTCCTTATGCCTTCAACAGCTACAATACAGGTTACAGTCAGAATGGTGCAAAGTAACACCCGCAGCAGCAACAGCCAAATGCTGGAAAACGAGAAGAACTCAATGGAGAGTAACGCCAGACTATGTACAAAAACACTTGCAGTCGTATATTTAAGAAAAGGAGTAATCCCTATCGTCTTGAAAGATGGGATGAAGCTATCCAGATTATCGCGAGGTGTGAACAGTCGCAGTAAAGAAGGACGGAGAAAAGCAAGCAGCACCGTTGCAGCCGCATTCATTCCCGGAGTATCAGCAAATACGTCGATAGTCAGTCCGAAAAAGAAAGCCCACAACATCAACTCATTCCGCGAAGTGCCGGAGTCAAACTTTAGGATAAAATAAATATAGAGAAAAGGAATGGCATAACCTGCTATATGGACATTATTCAGGATAAGCACTTGAAGAAGCACCAAGCCGATAAACCATCCGATTCTATGTATATAGGTGATAATCATTCTTTTGTTACCTTATTTTCAAGTTTCTTCTGCTCTTCCTGCCCATTCCGGGCTATCACACGGACATCACCGAGCTTTCCGAAATCGGTAGCCAGCTTGATTTTCAGCAGGTAGGACAACCCGTCATTAGAGTCGGACATATCATCCACCGTACCTACCATAATACCTTCCGGGAATACGGTCGAGAATCCGCTGGTCACTACGGTATCGCCCAAATTGAATTCCGCATGACGGGGCAGGTCTTTCAGATAAGCGTAACGCGAATCTCCACGTTCCCATTTCAGATAGCCGAAATAATCACTGCCGATAATCTTGCAACTTATATTGGACTTGCTGTTCAGTACAGAAATCACCACCGAATAAGATGGAGAAGTTTCATACACGATACCTACAATTCCGTTACCGTCTATCACTCCCATCTCAGAGCGAATGCCGGAGGAAGAACCTTTGTCGAGCGTGATATAGTTATCGGGCAGTGTCAGACTGTTTTTTATCACATGAGCCTTGAACAGCTGATAGTCACTTTGATGCATCTGCCGGACACTGTTAATGGTAATAGAGTCCACCTGGCGTTCTTTCAACGCTTTCTCCAGATTGGAGATCTGCTGTTCGAGCAACATATTCCGGTCCAGTAAATCCTCATTGACCGATTTCAAATGAAAGTAAGAGGAAATGCCTCCCGACACATCATAAACCGCCCCCACAACCGTATTGGCAGAAGTGAAAAAAGCACTCTGCTGATAACGGTTGAACCGAAATAACAAAACAAAACTGGCTACCTCTAATAAGATAAAGAGGAACCAGTAATTGTATTTCAGAAGGAAGTTTATTAAATTCCGCATCCCTGAGTTATCTCATTAAGAAAGAGAAACGATCTACATTCTTTAATGCAACTCCCGTGCCTTTAGCTACAGCGTGCAAAGGATCTTCTGCAATGTGGAAAGGAATATTGATCTTATCAGTCAGTCGCTTATCCAACCCACGAAGCAATGCGCCACCACCGGAAAGATAGATACCGTTGTGCACAATATCAGCATAAAGTTCAGGAGGTGTACTTTCCAACGCACTCAAGATAGCTGTTTCTATTTTCGAGATTGATTTTTCCAGACAGTGAGCCACTTCCTGATAGCATACAGGCACCTCCATCGGAAGAGCCGTGATACGGTTAGGACCGTGAACGATATAATCTTCCGGAGCTCCTTCACCCAATTCGGTTAAGGCAGCGCCCACATTTATCTTGATACGTTCCGCCATACGTTCGCTGACTTTCACGTTATGCTGACGGCTCATGTATTCACGGATGTCTTCCGTCAGATCATCACCCGCCACACGGATGGAGTTGTTGGAAACAATACCTCCCAAAGAGATAACGGCAATTTCCGTAGAACCACCACCTATGTCCACAATCATATTCCCTTCCGGAGCCTCTACATCAATGCCGATACCAATAGCCGCAGCCATCGGTTCGAAGATCAGATAGACATCCCGTCCACCGGCATGTTCGGCAGAGTCACGAACGGCACGGAGTTCAACTTCCGTACTACCCGAAGGAACACCGATCACCATACGAAGAGAGGGTGAGAATAAGTGATTGCGTGTATTCACCCGCTTAATCAAACCGCGCATCATCTGCTCGCAAGCGTAGAAGTCGGCAATCACACCATCTCTCAACGGACGGATAGTGCGTATATTTTCGTGGGTCTTTTCGTGCATCAATTTCGCCTTTTCCCCCACGGCAATCATCTTATCCGTACGACGGTCCAAAGCCACAACCGAAGGCTCATCCACCACGATTTTCCCGTTCGTGATGATGATGGTATTGGCTGTACCCAAGTCCATCGCTATTTCTTGTGTAAAAGAGAACAATCCCATTCTTAATTATTATTTTAGTGTTTAAAATGACGGATACCGGTAGTCACCATCGCCATGCCATGCTCATTGCAATAAGCAAAAGACAAATCATCTTTTACCGAGCCGCCCGGTTGGATTACTGCCGTAATACCTTCCTTATCCGCAATTTCCACACAATCGGGGAAAGGGAAGAAGGCATCCGAAGCCATCACCGCGCCATTCAAGTCGAATCCGAATGACTTAGCTTTTTCAATTGCTTGTTTCAATGCATCTACACGTGAGGTCTGTCCGACACCGCTTGCGAGAAGCTGCTTGCCTTTTGCCAATACAATAGCGTTTGACTTACTATTCTTCACAATCTTGTTAGCAAACAACATATCTTCCACCTCTTCCGGAGTAGGAGCCTTGTCTGTTACGGTTTTGAGGTCGGCTACCGTTTCAATGTTAGTATCTTTATCCTGCACCAATACACCATTCAGCAAAGCACGGAATTGCTTCTTCGGCAATTTGGCTTCCTTGCGAACGAGGATGATGCGGTTCTTTTTCTGTCCAAGGATTTCGAGTGCGTCCACATCATAATCCGGTGCGATAATCACTTCAAAGAAAATCTTGTTGATTTCTTCGGCTGTTTCTTTGTCAACAACCCCATTTGTAATCAACACGCCTCCGAAAGCGGAAACAGGATCACCGGCCAATGCATCTTTCCATGCATCCAGCATAGTAGACCGTGAAGCTAGACCGCAAGCGTTATTATGTTTCAGAATAGCGAAAGTGAGGTCGTCAAATTCATCAATCAAATCAACGGCAGCGTTGATATCGAGAAGATTATTATAAGAGATTTCCTTTCCGTGAATTTGGTCGAACATCGCTTCCAGATTTCCGTAGAAATAGCCCTTCTGATGCGGGTTCTCACCATAACGAAGTTGTTTTTGGCTATTTACCGAGCAACGGAAAGCAGAACCTTCGCCTGAATCAAAATAATTGAAGATCGCTGAATCATAGTGGGAAGAAACGGCAAACGCTTCTTTTGCCATCCAACGGCGTTCTTCGAGTGAGGAAGTGGCACCGTGCTCCATCAACATGTCCAATAACGGTTTGTATTGAGCCTGAGAAGCAACGATAATTACATCGTTGTAGTTCTTGGCTGCGGCACGAATCAGAGAGATTCCGCCTATATCGATTTTCTCAATAATATCTGCTTCGGATGCACCGGAAGCTACAGTAGCTTCAAACGGATACAGGTCAACAATGACTAAATCTATTTCAGGGATTTCATACTTTTCAATCTGTTGCAGATCTTGCTCCAGCCCGCGACGACAAAGAATACCTCCGAATATTTTCGGATGTAATGTCTTTACCCGACCACCGAGAATAGAAGGGTAAGTGGTCAAATCTTCCACTGCCTTACAAGGATATCCCAATGATTCAATAAACTGACGAGTTCCTCCTGTTGACAAGAACTCTACTCCTTCTTCATGAAGTTTGGTAATAATTTCATCCAAACCTTCTTTGTGGTATACAGATACCAATGCAGTTTTTATTCTTTTAGACTCTGACATTGAATTGCTTATTAAGTATTTGGTGTGCAAAGTTACGAAATATTGTTTATCGTACGTAATAAATAAGGTGTGAATTAATAAAAAAAAGCGTTGACTCTCCCAAACAGAAAATCAACGCTTCTTCGCAAAGTATATTTTTATTCAAAAACTATTACCAGATGGACACCCGTTTGTCTTTAGCCACGAACATAGGATCCTGCTCAGTAATATTGAATGCTTCGTACCAGTTTCCAATATGAGGAAGTGCACCGTCTACACGCCACTTGCCTAATGAGTGAGGATCGAGTTTTGTCAATCGGAGAATTTCTTCCGGACGGATATTTCCTGCCCATACATTAGCATAAGCAAGGAAGAAACGTTGTTCGGGAGTAAATCCGTCTACTGTTTCAAGCGGTGCATTAGCTGTCGCGTTCTTGAAAGCCTGGAAAGAAACTTGCAGACCGCCATGATCGGCAATATTTTCACCCAAAGTCAACTGACCGTTAGCATGCACACCGGGAGCTACTTCAATACTGTCAAAAAAGTTCACCATTACTTGGGCACGTTCCTTGAACTTTTCAGCATCCTCTTCCGTCCACCACTCTTTCAGGTTTCCGTCTTTGTCATATTGACGTCCTTGATCATCGAATCCATGTGTCATCTCATGCCCGATAACGACTCCGATAGCACCGTAATTCATTGCATCATCGGCGTTCATATCGAAGAATGGCGGCTGCAGGATAGCTGCAGGGAAGCAGATCTCATTGGTAGTAGGATTGTAATAAGCATTAACAGTCTGCGGTGTCATCAACCATTCATCCTTATCTACCGGCTGACCGGCTTTGGCAATCATTTCATTGTAATCCCATTGACTGGCACGCTCGATATTCGCCCAATAAGAATCATTCTTAATCTCCAAAGCCGAATAATCTTTCCACTTGTCCGGATAACCGATCTTTACATGAAAAGCATCCAGTTTCTCCAATGCTTTCACCTTAGTCGGTTCGCTCATCCATTCCAGCGCCTTGATACGTTCGCCCAAAGAAGTTTGCAGATTCTTCACTAAGGTAACCATACGCTCTTTTGCAGCAGCCGGAAAGTATTTTTCTACATACATCTGTCCTACCACTTCACCGAGAACAGCGTCTACCGTACTTACCGAACGCTTCCAACGAGGCTGCATTTCTTTCTTGCCGGACATCGTCCTACTATAAAAATCGAAGTTCTGAGCTTCAAAGTCATCGCTAAGATATGAAGCGGCAGCATCTATCAAGCCCCATTGCAAGTACAATTTCTGGTCGTCCAATGATACAGTGTTAATCACATCGGCAACTTCTTTCATAGCGGCAGGCTGACCTATGTTCACTTCCTTCAGGTCTTTCAAACCTGAAACAGCGAAATAAGTATCCCAGTCGAAAGTCGGGATGTTCTTTTTCAGCGTTTCCATATCCATCTTATTATAATTGGCATGAGGATCACGCAATTCCACTTGTGAACGGGCCGCTTTAGCCAAACGGGTTTCAATGTTCATTACAGCTTTTACCGCTTTCTGTGCAGTAGCCTCATCATAACCTGCCAACCGGAACATCTTGGCGATGTGTTCCTGATATTTGTTACGGATGTTAGTAGTCTGTTCGTCTTCTTCCAGATAATAATCGCGTTGTCCCATTCCGATACCACCCTGATAGGTCTGTACTATATTCATCGAACTGTTCATATCATCCGCACCGACAAACATCGTAAAGTAAGGCCGTATACCTTTCTTCTGACTTTCGGCAATGTATGCGTAGATTTCGTTCTTGTCTTTCAGCGCATCGATAGCGGCCAATTCGTCTTTAATCGGAGCTACTCCCTCCTGGTTCAACTTCACACTGTCCATTGCGATGTTGTAAAGGTCGCCAACTTTCTGAGCAGCGCTTCCCGGAGCATTGTCCGTCTTTGCGGCCAGTTCGGCAATCAGGGATTTCAATTGTTCACGGCTGTTCTCACGCAACATATCGAATGTTCCGAAACGGGAATATTCGTCAGTCAACGGGTGAGCTTTCACCCAACCGCCACACGCATATTGATAAAAACTTGTACCCGGCACAGCCGTGGTATCCAGATTAGCAAGGTCGATACCGGACGTCAGTACGGCCTCTTTCTTACTGTTACATCCTGTTGTCATAAGGCATACCGCAAGAATTGGTAAATACTTGGTTACTTTCATACTCAATATAATATATTATAGAATTATCATGTTATGCGAAGGAAGGCCCTAGCCTTTCACTTCTTCCAGTTCCATCGACACCCGTTCCCACTCTTCAACGATTGTGTCCAACTGTTGTTTCAGTTTCTGATGGCGTTCATATAGCTGCATATCCGAAGCCCCTTCCGGAGTCGCCATCTTCTCTTCCACAATGGCAATCGCGGCTTCCGTCTCTTCTATCGAGGCTTCACAGTCCGCTACCTGACGTTCGAGTTTCTTAATCTTCTTATTCAACTCTTTCTGTGCCTCATAAGAAAGTTTGTTTTCCGAAGGTTGCACAGCTTCCTGTTCTCCATTTCCTTTGGCTGTTGCCGTAGGAGAAGCAGACAATCCGGCGCCTTTTTGAAGTTCATTCAGGCTATCTATCTTTTTCTTTTGCAGAAATTCATAAATACCTCCGAGATGCTCTTTCACCATTCCTCCACCGAACTCATATACTTTAGTCGCAAGTCCGTCCAAAAAATCACGGTCGTGACTGACAAGAATGACTGTGCCGTCAAATTCACGGATCGCTTCTTTCAACACATCCTTTGAACGCATATCCAAGTGATTGGTCGGTTCGTCAAGAATCAGGAAGTTTACAGGTTCAAGAAGAAGTTTGATCATTGCCAATCGGGTACGTTCTCCACCGGAAAGGACTTTGACTTTCTTGTCCGAAGCTTCGCCGCCAAACATGAAGGCACCCAAAATATCCCGTATCTTCAAACGGATATCTCCCGTTGCTACCCGGTCTATGGTATCAAACACCGTCAGATTTTCATCCAACATCTGTGCCTGATTCTGTGCAAAATAACCGATCTGAACATTATGACCGATGGTCAGTTTGCCGTCAAAGTCAATCTCACCCATTATACATTTCACCAATGTAGATTTACCTTCACCGTTCTTACCGACAAAAGCTACTTTCTCTCCCCGATTGATAGTGAGGTTTACATCATGAAAAACAACATGATTACCATACGCTTTGCGCACGTCTTCGCAAATCACCGGATAGTTTCCGCTACGGCTGGCAGGAGGAAATTTCAAGCAAAGCGAGGAGTTGTCTTCTTCGTCCACTTCAATACGCTCTATCTTTTCCAATTGCTTGATGCGGCTTTGTACCTGCACGGCTTTAGTTGCTTTATAGCGGAAGCGTTCAATGAAATCTTCCGTATCCTGTATCTGTTTCTGTTGATTCTCGTAAGCGCGGAGCTGCTGTTCGCGACGTTCCTTGCGCAAGACAACAAATTCGTCATACTTCACTTTGTAATCATAAATCTGTCCACAGGTAATTTCGATAGTACGTGTGGTTACGTTGTTCAAAAAAGCGCGGTCATGGCTGACTAGCACGACAGCATTGGCACGAATTGCCAGGAAATTTTCCAGCCATTGGATACTTTCGATATCAAGATGATTGGTCGGCTCGTCGAGCAGCAGCACATCCGGACGGCGCAACAACAATTTTGCCAATTCGATACGCATACGCCAACCACCGGAAAACTCTGAAGTAGGACGATCAAAATCCTCACGGCTGAATCCCAGTCCGAGAAGTGTCCGTTCGATTTCCGCCTGATAGTTCGTGCCCCCCATCATCAGGAAGCGGTCGTTCTCATGCGTGAAACGGTCTATCAACTGATGGTATTCTTCCGAATCATAGTCTGTCCGTTCAGCCAGTTCCTGATTCATTCGTTCCAACTTCGCCTGAAGTTCAAAAATATGTTCGAATGCCTGTTCCGCTTCTCCCATCACCGTCCGGTTGTCGGAAAGAATCATGACCTGGGGCAAATATCCGATAGTTACATCTTTCGGAGTAGCTACAACTCCATGTGTCGGCGATTGTAAACCTGCCAATATCTTCAACATGGTCGATTTGCCCGCACCATTCTTACCGACTAACGCAATGCGGTCTTTCTTATTGATAACATAACTGACATCCTCAAAAAGGGGTGTCGCATTAAATTCTACTGATAATCCTTCTACTGAAATCACTTCTGTCTCTGATTTATAAGATTTTGGACTGCAAAGATAATGAATAATTATTGTATAAATGTCAGTATCATCCGTTATCAAAAACAAAAAAGCAGCCATTCTGAACGAATGACTGCTTCCTATCTTAATTTAAGTCCCTCTTTAGAACAATTTAGCAGGATATTCACCGGCATCTACCAATGCCTGAATCTTGTCTACTACGCTTTGGCGATCTTCCGGATAAGTAACACCGAACCATTTGCTAGTAGTATCCAACACTTCAACAGTAGCGGTTCCGTCATTAATCAATTTATCCACCATCAATGGAATGAAGAATTCGCTCTTCAGATTTTCCATGTTCTTCGGATCGCTCAGGAAAGTTTTAAAGAACTCCTCGCTGTAAGCGAAGTAATCGGGAGTGAAACCCCAGAAATTCATACTTACCGGAGTTGTGTCGGGGGTAGCAGTCCATTCACCATTATCATCGATATATTTCACTTCACCGTCCAAGCGTTGAATCTTCGTACGTTCTACAACAGAAGTCAGCAATCCTTTCGCATCTGTGCTACAGATTCCACGAGATACCGTACCGCTTTCGCTCAAGGTATTTCCTACGCGGAAGCCTACCATTGAATAAACATTTTTCGAACCTTCGGGAAGAGCAGCCAGATATTTACCCATCACCTGGAAAGAATCGCGACCATAAAAGTCATCACAGTTAATTACCGCAAACGGTTCTTTAATCACATCGGCACCCATCATTACCGCATGGTTAGTACCCCAGGGTTTTGTACGGTCTGCCGGACAAGTAAAACCTTCGGGAAGAGCATCCAACGCTTGAAATACAAGCTCGCAAGGAATATGACCTTCATATTTGGAAATAATTTTCTCACGGAAATCCTGTTCAAAGTCTTTGCGGATTACAAATACAAGTTTACCGAATCCGGCATTAATAGCGTCATAGATTGAATAATCCATAATAGTTTCGCCATTAGGACCCAGACCGTCCAATTGTTTCAAGCCTCCATAGCGGCTGCCCATACCGGCTGCCAATAAGAATAAAGTTGGTTTCATAAATTGTGTAATATTAAAAGGTTAGTGATGTCAACGGCATCAGATTTCGTTGCAAAAGTACAAAAATAGTTGAATCCGACAGGACAATTATCAATCATTATTTACCAAAATCATACAAAAATCATTCATTAGAAGGGATAACCGATAGCAAAATGTATTCCCAGATTTTTCATAAAGGCTCCGGTAACATTGTAATACCCACTTCTATCCGTATCGTAAGGCAGATGCAAAGGTACACCGAAATCGAGACGGAACACAAGAATATCCATATCATAACGGAAACCGACACCTGTACCCAAAGCAATCTGTTTCGGGAAAGTCTTCAGTTCGAGTTGTGAATTCGGACGAGCCTCATCTTTACGCATCAGCCAGACATTTCCCGCATCTAGGAAAGTGGCCCCCCAAATACTTTTATAAATACGGAAACGATATTCCACATTTGCCTCAAAGCGGAATGTACCTGTCTGATCGAGATAAGAATAACGACTTTCCACCGGATGATATCCACCGGGACCTATGCTACGCACCGTAAAAGCACGGATACTGTTAGCACCTCCGACATAAAACTGTTCGCTATAAGGAGCTATCGTAGCATTTCCATAAGAGAAAAGTGCTCCCAATGCCACACGGGACGCTATTCTGTTATTCTTATCAATATTCCATAAATGGCGGAATTCCGTATTCAACTTCACGAATTGTGCAAAAGGAACATTCAGCAATCGTTTATTTTCTTTATTAAAAGGCTGACCGAAAGCACGATAGATCACTGAGGTCAGATTTCCGGCAGAAGTCACTGTAGATTGCCACCAGATAGGATTCTTTATTCTCCGCGTCGAAGCATTGTCATACGTATACGTGTATTCCATAGCAGGAATAAACTGGTCTTTCAAACTGATATACAATGCCGGATTCTCCTGAGCGATCTCCTTAAACTCTTCCGACTGATGTTGCAGGACGTTGAATGTCAATTTGAAAGGAGTGATACTATGACGGCTTATACGTGTCGGCTGGAAATCATATGTCGCATTTCCACCGAATGACAACAATTTATAATATCTCGCACGGTTCAACTGATCGATATACAACCGGAAAGTTGTGGTTGCCGGAAAGTCAAATTCCATTTTGCCCCAACGTGGGAACACCACTCTGGGAAAAGTCAGTGATGTGGAAAGTCCCATCTCCCAACTGTTCATCAAAGAACTTTTCTCTCCACCTCCAGTCTGCCACTCATAAGAGCCTTTAAGCTTTACATTCCAGCTTTCTCCACCACCGAAAACGTTGTTACGGGTAACACCAAAAGCAGCACCGGGACCGGTCTGATCGTTGCTCTTAGTTACTACGTTCAACTCCAACTCGGCATCCAGTGGCTTGGCAAAAGTGGCTTGTACACTCACATTCAGCGTATCACAAACTGCTGTCGTGTCCTTAGGAGCATATTGTATATCCAAATAGCTGAATATACCCAACTGGCTTAACTTTTCCTGAACCTGCTCTTGCCTGTATTGACTGTAAAGCCTAGTACGATTGGAAGCACGCATCTGTGCATTACGTACAAACTGTTGATAATTCAACCAACGATAAAGCATATTGGGACGAACCTGCAACTTCTTATAATAGTGAATATTCAGGTTCTTATACATCATGCTGTCATTCGGGGATTCTCCATTCTTTCCAAACAGATAAACAGAGCCATTGCCTACATAATAAGGACGTTGCGCAGCAGCAGGCAAACCGGGTACGGGAATCATCCGGAGGCTGATATGCCCGCCGGGCACTAAAGTGGTATCCGCCTGATAAGTCATATAGTCGGGACGGAAATAGAAGTATCCCCGGTTACGCAACAACGTACTGATACGTGTACGCTCGTCATCCAGATCCACAACATTGAATTGTTCTCCGGGACTTATATAGGAATACCTGCGTCCCCGCTCCATAATCCGCAATGTCTGCAGAGTGAAACGCTCATAATACACCGTATCTATGAAATAGGGATTCTTCATATCCACCGTGTAAAGAATACCGGCTTTCAAGCTATCCTTCTTATCCGCCAATGTTTCGTAAGTTACTTTTCCATTGAAATAGCCATAATCATGCAACAGATTGGTGGCGACTTTGATGCGCACCTCCGGATTGACAGTAGAAATAAAAACAGGAGGATTGGCTGCAAAACGGTTGAACATCCATTTCCCGAATCCTTTCTTGTACTTCACAAAATCATTGTACATCCACATCTTAAAAGGAATGGGCAGAAACAGAATTTTCGTACTCGGAGCCTTGTCAAGCGCCGCTTCTATCTCGGTCAATGCCGTCTGACCTACCAAAGTGTTCGATTTATTCTGAATAACCGTTTTATTCCCGGTATAGAGTATTTCGTCTTCGGGCAAATGCTTCGTCACCGAACACCCCGAAAACAACATGATACCAATCAGACAGCCTGTTAATATGTTACTATATATTCCTTTCATTCTTACTTCTTTTTCTTAAAGATGAACAGTTCACTGAGTTTATCCAGTTTCTTGCGAAGTACCAGACCGACTCCGGTCTCCGTAATCTCGCCTTCGAGCACACTCTCATAGTTCTTATCGTAAAACAGACGGACATAGCGGGTTCCTGTCCTATCCAGACGGTATTCCAAAGAGATATTGTCGATAAATGACTCGGCATTATTCGTCGCATTCTCACCCGTAGATACCTTACCGCCAATAACGATCTGGAACCGGTTATTGAAGAGACGTTGCGAGTAACGGAAGCTGTAATCCGTACGCTTACCACCAGTATCTGAAAGATCATGATCTTCGATACCCACCGAGACACTTGCATTCTTCAAATTGCCCATCAACGAGTTAATCTGACTACTCAACACGGAATTCAAGGCAGACCCCATATTCAGCTTGCCTACTCCACCACCTCCACCGCCAATCGGTCCGGTACCGAGATAGGTTTTCATCACCATGATATAAAGCGCCTGCTTGCCACGTTCTTCCGCCCCCATAGCTGTAAGTTCATTTTGTATGGTCGCGTCTTCGGGAGCCGACACATCAAATGCAAACGAAAGATCATCCAACCGGTTCTTGATTACAATGGAAACATCGAAATTAACCGTACGTGTTCCACCATTCTCTCCTTCGGATACGGAAGCGCGGATACGGTCGGTCGCCTTAAAGTTCAACATCGGGTCCATCGGATTGCCTGTCCATTCTACGTAACTGCCGTTATCTATGGCAAACTCTTTGGCTGCAATCACCGGCAAAGCATATTTCATCAAACCACCGCTCAAGGTATAACGTCCTGTCAGGGTCAAGTCACCCTGCGGAGTATATTTCATGGAAAGGTCACCTCCCCCTTCCAGTTCGATACGATTGTCATTGCTCGCATCCAAATCTACTTTCAAACGGACGGAAGGATCAATATGAACCATCATAACCATGTCCAGACCGCCTAAAGAAACTGTCGGCACTTCCTGACGGACAACGGTAGTAGTATCGCTAAACGAAGTAAAAGTGACCAAACTACCCAGACGATCCTGTACTGTCAACGGTGAGTCTGTCAGTATATACGAAACATCTGTATTACCCAGCAGACTGATGTTTCCCCGCATATTCAATCCATCCAAAGGTCCCTTTACTGTTGCACGGAAATCGGCAAATACCTTTCCATAAACCAAACTTTCACGGGTACGCTTAGCATCCAGAAGCGTATAATTCTGCGCAAGCATATTCAGATTTGCCATCGGACGACTCATATCGCGGAAATCTACATAGCCATCAATCGTAAACGGATTTTTCGATGTAGTGTAAATTGCGAATTTATCAAATAACAGACGGTTATTATTTATCTGCACCGGACGATTATCGAACATAAAACGAGCACCATACTGTCGGGAAAGAACAGCTACACTATCCAATGACAGTTCTCCGTTAATCAGAGGTTGTTCGGTACTGCCCGTTATTTTCAGATTACCATCCAAATCGCCCGATAAAGTGACCATCTGATCGGGAACAAACACATTAGCTACCCGAAGCGGGAAATGATCCAGCTCCATATTCACCTCCAAGCTGTCTTTCCCCGTCCCGGTAGGTATCAACTTACCATCCGCCAGCAATACTTCCGCTTGGTCGTGATTCAAGTACGCATTCAGATACTGCTTTCCCTGCTCGCCCGGTAGCCATGTAGCCCCCAGCGTAACATCTCCAATACGTTGCCGTTCGTATGTTAACTCATCGATAGACAACTCCGCAGACAGTTGAAGGTCCTTTTCCGTCTGTACATAATGAGCTTCCGCAGAGAACAGTCCGGTTATCTCCGGGAAATAGGGAAGTACACTGCTAAGCTCCGCCAAACGGATTCTCCGGATTTCAACATCGATATTCTGTAAAGACACGGTATCTCCCGGAACGGAATGAATACGGAAACCCATCCCTTCATCATCCCACATATCCACATTGGCATATACACGCATATTCTTGTGCAGATAGATCCAGTTATGCTTCTCATTGAAATGGAATTTCTGGAAAGCGATAATCGGGTTTTCCGGGATTAAGGTAAAAGCAATACCGTTGCCTTTTCCGTGTCCTTCAAATAAAGGACGGGCGTTGACACCCAACAGTACGCCTGTTTCTCCTTTTTCGTTTTTATAATCGACCAGCAACTCCGCATCCCGGTCACGAATTTCTCCCGTAATAGCAGTCGAGAAAGAGAACTGCGGATTCTTCGGTCCGTTAATCACTCCGGCACGCAGCTTCATGGAGGTAGTATCTTGCTTGACAGTAAAGAATATGGTATCCAGTTGCAAAGTATCGACCTTCAATGTATGAATGGCTGCCTTACCATTAATACCCCAGTCCGGAGCGGTTCCAAACTTCATGGATGCATCCTGATAGGATATGTTCTGAGTAGCCAGGAAATAGGCTAACGGATTCTCTTTACCTGCAGAGAAAGAGAGTATAGCAGTGGGCAAGGCTTCACGCAATTCGGCATGGTCCAATGCTTTTTCATCAATTTGTCTCATCAGCACATCCACAAAATGAGTAGACTGCCGAATCAACGGTTCCACCCCAGAACGTGCACTCAAGTTGAGTTTCATATCTCCGGACACCAAATGGGTAAACACCCGATTCTGGCGGGCTTCCGCAGAAAAGTTAAAAGCAAGCGGATGCTTCATCGGCTGCGGCATTAATCCCAACTCATGCAAATCCAATTGAGTGACATCCATTGTCACTTTTCCATCGGGATAACTGTGTGCCAAGTTATATTCGGCCTCAGTCGTCATCTTCAGCAAAACATTGTCACTGGTCAGACGGGCTGTTACCAATGCCCCTTTCAAAGCTCCAGTCAAATCAACATTCGAGAGATGATATTGGGCATAATGAAGCTGATCTAACGACAGATTCAATTTGGCAAAAGAACGATAGGACATCACATCCAGTCCTCGCCCTTCAGCGTCAGCCGAAAGTGAAAGTTCATAAATTGAATCTTTCGGTAGGAAATTATGCAGTTGAAGGTTGTTTATTTTCAAGTCTGTCTTGTAGACCTCAGTGAGCGTATTCAATGCCGCGTCCATATCTATAATACCCTGTCCTTCTCTCAGTTTCAAATTGGCCTTATATGCAGGACCGTTTATATCAACCTTCGCAACCAGATCCATACTATCGGGAATTACAATAGTCCCATTGGGAGCCTCACCGGACAAAGCAGTCAGGAAGTTCAGATTCTGGGTAGTCATCTTCACCCCGACCGTTCCCGAGCGCGTGATACTGTCCGCCAGATTTTCAAGAAGCCCACCACCCTCTAAAGAAAATGCTCCCGGCAAATCTACCGTAAAGCGAGAAATCTGCATCTCTTTCAGATTACCGTCCGTACCCGCACGAATAACAAGAGGACGGAAAGGATAGGCTTCTTTGAAACTATCCGGCAGCCCACCCGTAAACAGCATAACATCCTCTTTACCGATGTATGCGTTGAGATTGGCGGACAAACGTCCCGTAGTAGGGATGTTGACAAGTTCCCAATACGTATGGGCAGACAAATCAATTTCAGAATGAGGAGTCTGCAGCTTTAAGCCCGGAACACAAATAATTGAATCATTAGAATAAACCCTGCCCGCCAACGAGGTAATGCTCAGTCCCGAACGTTCATTCATTGAAAATTCACGGAGCACGGCATTCATATTCCTACCTTTATATAATAAGGAGTCCAAACCGATCCGGATATCACGGACCGCAATATGAGAAGCATCGAAGCCTTCGACCGGTTTAGCAGCTCCGGTATCATAATTGGCAGAGCCTCCCGACAACAGGAATTGTTTCAAGCTATAAAACTGATTCTTCAGATCCGCTTGCGCATCATTTACAGACGCTTCGCCGATGTAGGCTGCCATACGCATGGAATCAGCCGGAAGCTGCATACTGAATGACACATTTCCCAAATTCAACTGATGAAGGTCTACTTTCCAATTGACAGGAGCGGAAGCGGTCGTGTCTTTAGGAGCGGTCGTGGTGTCGTTCATTACCAATTGGACATGGGTGTCTGATAAATCGACCTGATTAATAATCGCTATTTCATTGGATAAATCCACCCCATGACTCTGCAGAAAGAAACGTCCCAAGACACCTTTTATCTTCATTCCCTCTATCAGACCTGCGGAATTGACTGCAACCTGATTTAGTGTAACTTCATCGACTTCTACTTTTCCTTTGATAAGTGGCCACGCCTGCACCCGCACATTCAAGCTCTCTAAAGACAACAAAGTATCCGGCCGTTGAATGACTTCTACACCACGAACTAACAGATTGAGCGGAAAACGAAGGTCAATCCGTTCCACCTGAATCTGCATACCGGTTGCTTCAGAAGCGTATGCAGTTACTTCCCGGCGTAAAAGATTTTGTACGGGAGGAATATAAAGTAATACCATCAGTATTACAAAGAGTATTATTGGAGTAAGCAATATCCAGCTTACCCATCGTATCCATTTTCGTTTCATGCAAAGCGTGTCAGTGTAAATTGAAGACACAAAGTAAACAAATTATTTTGAGAAAAGGTTTGGATAACGATAAGAAAGATACTCTTTTGCCTCACTAATTATATGCGGAACCGTTGCCAGCACTGTAAGTGTTGTTTGCTTTATCTCGTCAACGAACATCTCTCCACGACAACTTTCCAAATATTTTAAAGGAACAATTGTTTCGGATGCGCCAATCAGTGTGAAAAGCGGAAGAAGTTTATGAGCCATAGCAGCTATCGCGTCCGTATCTTCATTGTCTAAGGCTTGTTGTACTATATCAATATTTTTCTCAGTTTCTTCGATGAAAGTCTCAATAATGGAACACGCCGCCTCCGGGTCGTCCTCCGAATAAACTGTCAATGCGGAGAAATTCATCAATCCGCTCCCCATATCTTCTGTGATATGCGCCTCATCCGCAACCAATTGTCCTTCATTGATCGTTTGCAACAATTCCTTTACCGTAAATGGTTTATGCAGACATCCGGCAAATCCATGTTCGTACAACGCCGCCTTATCCATCTCACTACGAGCAGTAACAGCAATCACGGGGATCGTTTTTGCCTGTGGAATATTGGAAGCACGAAGTAGTTTCACCAAATCAAAACCATTGATGGCCGGCATTTGTATATCGGTCAGTAATACATCAAAAACAGAAGTGCGAAGTTGTTCTATAAGTTCCTCCAATTGCTCGCAACAAACAGCATCAATGCCGTGCTGTTTCAGCATAGCTGCCGTCAAGCTGAGTTGGATTTTATCGTCATCAATCAAAAGAACACGGATCACCTTCATCGGAAGAATGGTAGCTGGCTCTTGGATAGATTCCCCTTTATCACTTTCCGAGAGTTCACCCTCCGTTACCGATTTCCCCACCGGATAAAGAGGAAGAGTCACCGTAAAGCAACTTCCTTCTCCCGGTGTGCTTTGCACATCAATTTCTCCTTCGAGTAAAGTTACCAGTTTCTTCACGATGGACAATCCGAGCCCGAACCCCTCTTCACCTTGTGCACCGGACAAACGGGTAAACTCCTGAAAGATGCGTTCCCGGTCTGACGGAGCCATCCCTTTTCCGGTATCTGCGATGGCTATTGTCAACTTTGAAGAGTCGTATGTAGCCGTCAATGTTATCTTACCTTTTTGAGTGAACTTAACGGCATTGGATAAAAGGTTGTTCACAATCTGACGGAGACGCAAAGGGTCACTAATAAATCTCCCATTCAAATCGGAAGCGACATTACTTTGTAAAGTCAATCCTTTGGCGGCAGTCAAAGGCTCAAAACTAATATAAATTTCATCAAATAGCTGCGAAGGATTAAAGGTGACGCGATTCACCTCCGCTTTATTAAGGTCGAGCCGATGAAAATCGAGCAGGTCACTGACTAACTTCAAGAGATGTTCCGAAGAACTCTTCATATTTTCAAGATAGAAACGCTGCCGTTCATCCCGAGTCAACCGGGATAGCAGTTCGGTATACCCCATAATAGAGCCTAACGGCGCTTTAAAGTCATGAGTAATGGCAAGCATTAACTTTTCACGGGCGACAAGCAAATCCTCCGCCCGCTTGTTGGCTTCCTCCAGTTGTCGACGATAGCGGTTGCTCCGAGATATATCGCGTATGATCAATATCAAGAAAAAGGCAGACAGAAACACCGCCCCAATAGCGATTCCCGAAATAGTACGTGCCGAACGCATCCTTACTGCTTGTTGCTGCTCCGCATCCTGGAGTGCACGCTGAGTCATTTCTTCCTCATAACCCTTTATCAAGCTATCCATTCTTGCAGTCAACTGTGTATTCATCCGCTGATACTTCGTACTGGTACGCCGAATGGTCTTTTTCCGTTGCAAACGTTTTTCCTCCGTAGCCATACGGATTTTTTGCTGCAAGGAATCCTTAGAAGTGGCAGGTTCCAGAATCGTATCCGTAGCTACCTCCAAAGAAGTGTTGACAAGTACGGCACTATCCTGTTTGGAAGGGACAAATACTTCCGCTAACCTCTTGAAGAAACCTTTCTTCTTCGGAGCAGTCAGCAGAGAATCGCGTTTGGTTATGACACGATGTTGTACCCGTTGGTAGGTAATGACGGAATCCTGTTCGGAAATAATTTCCTTAATCTCCGATGCAGAAAGAAGGCTATCGTTCGCTTCGCTCAGCACTCGTAACATTTGAATTGTATTCCGGTCTTTCTCATGGAGAAGGGTCAACAAGCTATCCGTACGCAAATTCTGCTGGTTGTCCGCAGCCGATAACGCTTCCATCTCACGATGCACAAACACCAACGAGAAAAGAAGAATAGCCAGTAGCAAAGTGTAACCAATGGTTATTTTGAGTTTTGTAGAACGGTAGGAAGCCATAGGAACAACGAATTACAAGTTATTGTCGGAGGGCAGGCTGTTTCGTCATGTAGTGGAAACGCCACCAAAGCATCAGCCCTGCACTTGTCAGTCCAAAAGGGAACGCCATCCATACGCCTACAACACCCCATCCCATCACGAAACCGCAAAAATAGCCTACGGGCAACGAGATAATGAAATAAGCGATAAAAGCGATGACCATCATCAGTTTTACGTCTGCAATTCCACGCAAAGCGTTGGCAAAAGTGATCTGCAAGCCGTCGCCAAACTGGTAGACAAGGAAAGGAAATATTAACGAAGTAACCATAGCGGCAACTTCAGAACTGTCGGTAAACCAACCTCCCAGATAATTCCGACAAAGAAAAACAATGAAAGACAACACGACACCCAATGCCATCATCAGATGGAAACCGGCATAGGCGGAACGACGCACATTCACCATATCATCCTGACCATTGAAGTTACTGACCCGGACAGCAACGGCAGCTCCCATCCCGTAGTACATCATAAAAGTAAATTGTGAAATTGCCAACATGACTTGATGGGAAGCTAACGCAATCGTCCCCAACCAGCCAATCATGATGGCACTCAGACTGAAGGAAGCCGTCTCCATTCCCATCTGAAAGGCAACCGGCCATCCTAATCCGTTCAAACGGCTGAAAACAGCACGCGACCATCCCAAACGGAAAAAGCCGACCTTATAACGAATGAAGCGCGGACTACGCATAAAGATGATTACAAAGACAACGACCATCACTATACGTGAAAACAGAGTACTGATACCTGCTCCCAACAATCCCAATTCAGGAAAGCCGAGCTTTCCATAAATCAGAATATAGTTTCCGATGATGTTCAATACATTTCCGCCAAGCAAGATCCACATGGCTGTTTTAGTATCTGTAATTCCATCCGTAAATTGCTTGAAGCCATTGAAAAGCATAACAAACACCAAAGAAGCAAGTAAAACCAGATAATAAGGTTTAATCAGAGGAATCAATTCCTCCGGTTGACCGAGACGCTCTATATTCAGGAATAACAGCGTCATACATATAGTCAGCAGAAGCGCAACCATCAGATTGGCCAGCAAACTATTGCGCAATGCCTGTCCGGCAGGGGCAAATTGGTGAGTTCCATACAGCCCTCCCACGATAGGTGTCAACCCGTACGAGAATCCCGTACTGAAAATAATAGCCAGATTAAACACATTATTCACGAAAGAAGCCGCGCCCAACTCTATCGTGCTATGGTGACCGATCATCAACGTATCTGCGAATCCAAGTATGATCACTCCTATCTGTCCGATGACAATAGGAAGTCCAAGGTAGAATAATGCCTTGTAATGCTCTCTGTATGTTCTATAAATATTTCTCATTTACTTTTATAATAGAGTATAACCCCGTTCTCCCGCCGGAAAGCCGATTGGGCTACAGCCTGCAACTGTCCCGCAGTGACGGAACGATAACGTTCCACCTCCCGCTCCATGCTTTCCGCCCGTCCGAGCAGTTCGAACCAGGCAAGATTAGTCGCTACATTCAAATAATTAATATTACCGAATATCTGAGTAGACTCAAATTTGTTCTTTACTTTTTCCAACTCCTGCTCACTGACAAGTTCCTGTTGCAGGCGATCCAATTCTTCCCAAACGGCAGCTTCCGCCTGTTCCAGTGCCACGCCTGCCGACGGCTTTCCGGCAATATGGAACAAACCCGCATCTACACTGCCGGATATATAAGCGTCAATACTTGAGAATAACTGCCTTTCTTGTACGAGACGCTGGTTCAGGCGGCTGGAACGCCCGTTGCTTAATATATCCGAAAGGATATCAAAGGCATAGTAATCAGGGTGATGATGGTCACACATATGATATCCCATGAACAACGCATCAAGAGGAACATTCCGCTCTACCGTTAATCGTCGTTCTTCCGTCTGTTCCGGTTCCTGCGGCAAGTTCCGTTGAGGAACCTCCCGATGGGGAATAGGGCCGAACCATTTCTCTGTCAGTGTCACTGCCTCCTCGAAAGAGATGTTGCCGGTGACAGCCAGTATCGCATTATTCGGAGCATAAAATCGGAAAAAGAATGCTTTCACCTCCTCCAACGTTGCATTGGCGATATGCGACAGTTCCTTACCGATGGTAGGCCATTGGTAAGGGTGCGACCGGTAAGCCAATGGCCTCAGGAGATGCCCTACATCTCCATAAGGCTGATTCAGGCAACGCTGCTTAAACTCTTCCATTACCACTCCCCGTTGCACTTCCAGACTCCGTTCACTGAAATCGAGGCTCAGCATACGGTCTGACTCCAGCCAAAAGCCGGTTTCCACATTCTGGCGGGGAACAGTGAGGTAATAGTTGGTAATATCATTATTCGTCCAGGCATTATTCTCCCCACCCGCCAATTGGAGCGGCATATCATAATCGGGAATGTTGACCGAGCCGCCGAACATCAAATGTTCAAACAAATGCGCGAAACCGGTATGTTCGGGATGCTCATCACGAGCTCCCACCTTATATAATATATTAAGGGCTACCATCTGCGTACTTTCATCCTGCGAATGCACCAGACGCAATCCATTGTCAAGAATATGCCTGTTGATTTTCATATCATTTAGTCAAGTATGGTCGCTTTTATTATCTTCACATCTTCTTCAGGACGGTCGCTACGGTCGGTTTTTACCTGCTGGATTTTGTCTACTACATCCATCCCTTCCACTACTTCGCCGAATACGGTATACTCACCATCCAGATGCGGGGTACCGCCTACCGTAGTATATGCTTCAATCTGCTCCGGAGTGAAATGAAATTCCGGTTGCTTGGCAGCTATCTCCTGTGCTTCTGCAAACAGTTTTTCCTGCAAGTCATAAAGCCCGTCTTCATCGTTTGCTTTCCGCATCTTATAAATTTCTTTCATGTGCTTCTGCGCCAATGTATTGAAAATAACATTAATCTTATTCTCATTCATCTGGCTCTCCATACTTAACAACGTAGAATCATTGTAGACTTTTCCTGTCACGATATAGAACTGACAGCCGGAAGACTCTTTCTTCGGGTTCACATTATCTCCTTGACGGGCCGCCGAAAGAGCGCCTTTCTTATGGAAGAATTTCGGATATACAAATTCTGCCGGAATGGTGTAACCTACATCACCGGCACCCAACATCTTGCCCTTCGGAGCATTCTTCGAATCCGGGTCACCCGCCTGAATCATAAAATCTTTGATAACGCGGTGAAACAGTGTACCTTCATACATTCCGTCTTTCACCAATTTAATAAAATTATCACGATGTTTGGGAGTCTCATTATACAACTTCACTTTGATGTCTCCCGCAGTTGTCTCAATCTTTACCAATGTTTCTTTATCCATGTCTTCTCCTTTTTTAGTTCCGGTCTTGCAAGCAATAAGTCCGCAAAACGATATGGTTAATAATATCAATACAATCTTTTTCATAACGCTTTTATTTAATTTAAGTTTGCAAATATACCACTTTCGCCTAAATCCTCTTACCTTTGTGACTTAAAAGAATCAAAACCTGACATGATGAGATCCATATTGATCGTTGAAGATGATATAACTTTTGGAATGATGCTCAAAACCTGGCTAGGCAAAAAAGGATTTGAAGTATCATCAGTAAGTACCATTGCACGTGCCCGGAAGCATATCGAAAGCCAAACTGTAGATTTGATATTATCAGATCTGCGGTTGCCCGATCATGAAGGCATCGATTTACTGAAATGGATGAATGAACAGGGAAAAGCCATTCCTCTGATTATTATGACTGGTTATGCGGATATCCAGTCCGCCGTACTGGCAATGAAACTCGGGGCACGGGATTATATTGCCAAACCCGTGAATCCGGAAGAATTACTGAAGAAGATATCTGAAGCTTTACAAGATTCTCCATCACAAGTTTCCTCATCGCAAGCTACTTCAAAAGCTACAGACGAAGGGCAGCACTTTTATCTGGAAGGAGAGAGTGACGCCGCCAAACAACTTTATAATTATGTAGGTCTGGTAGCTCCGACTAATATGTCCGTTCTTATCAATGGTTCGAGCGGAACGGGAAAGGAATATGTAGCACACCGCATCCACCAACTCAGCAAGCGGAACAATAAACCGTTCATTGCCGTAGATTGCGGTTCCATCCCCAAAGAATTGGCAGCTTCCGAATTTTTCGGTCATGTGAAAGGTTCCTTTACAGGAGCGTTGACGGACAAGACAGGCGCTTTCGTCGCAGCCAACGGCGGTACTATCTTTTTAGATGAAATCGGAAATCTCAGTTATGAAGTACAGATACAATTGCTCCGTGCTTTGCAAGAGAGAAAGATACGTCCGGTCGGCTCTACACAGGAAATTTCGGTAGATATTCGTTTGATATCCGCAACGAACGAGAATTTGGAGCAAGCCATCGAAAAGGGGACATTCCGTGAGGACCTCTATCATCGTATCAACGAATTTACCCTACGAATGCCTGACTTGAAAGAGCGGAAAGAGGATATTTTGCTTTTTGCCAACTTCTTCCTCGATCAGGCAAACAAAGAGCTGGATAAACATCTGATCGGTTTTGATCCGAAAGCTTCGCAGGCTTTACAAAGTTATCATTGGCCGGGTAATCTGCGGCAGATGAAGAACATCGTTAAAAGAGCGACGTTATTGGCGCAAGGCAGTTTTATCACATTGGCAGAACTCGGGACAGAGTTATTGGAGGCTCCCTCATTTAATACTACAAATATGGCCCTTCGCAACGAGGAGACTGAAAAAGAGCATATTCTGGAAGCATTGCGTCAAACAGGAAACAACAAAAGCAAAGCTGCGCAATTGTTGGATATCGACCGGAAGACTTTATATAATAAGCTGAAGCTATATAATATAGATTTATAGTAACCACAATTCTTGTCAATCACACAAGAAGAAAATTTTAAAGCGGAGAGTGTGGAATAATTCCACACTCTCCGCCACATCTTCCACACATTCCTCAGTAAATTCCACACAGAAGCAGTCATCAATCGGCTATTATACATCTAGTTATCAAACATTTGCAAATATATCTTTTCTTTTGGCACACCCTTTGATCTTTATCAGAGGACAGTGTTTAAAGCAACAACCAATTCCTTAACACAAGAGAGAGAATTGAAAACATATATCTAACAGTCTTAAAACAAACGATTATGAAAAAATTAGTATTAGTAGTAGCAATGTTTATGTTTGTTTGTG
>OGFG01000876.1_pt1 | contig 33551 bp, 40 predicted proteins | sample 1570761 | NCBI WGS metagenome assembly OGFG01 (sample SAMEA2581938, study PRJEB24529) | metagenome | biome: Human gut stool | place: China | collected 2011
TACATTACGACAAAGATATTAAATTTTCAATGTACTTGTTATTTACTTCCGTAAACTTCTTACACATTTATTTTAATATATCTTTTTATATTTTTCAATATTTTTTCTGATTTTTCTTATGCTTCCTGCATATATTTTTTATATATTATTTGTATATTAGTATATATTAATTTTTGTAATATAATTATTTTAATTGGAGAAAATGGTAAAAGCTCCTTTTCTATTTAAATTCATCTAATGATTTAAATTCATAGCCCATATTTTTTATTTCCTTAATAATATCATCTAACACATTAGTATTTGTTTTTGAATTTCCATGTAAAAGCATTACTTCTCCATTATGAACATTATCCAAAATTTTCTTTTTTGCAGAGCTCTCTTCTGGCTGTTTATTTTCATTCCAATCTTCATAAGCAAATGACCACATTACAGTTTTATACCCTAATGAATTTGTAATGCTTATGCTCTTCTCACTAAACTCACCCATAGGAGGTCTTATATATTTCATTTCATATCCAAATTTTTCATAAATTGCTTTATGCAAGTCCATTACCTCTGAATTTATTTGGTCTTCTGTTAAACTTGGCATACTTTTATGATTTACAGTATGATTTCCGAACAATATGTCCTTCATCAATCATTTGTTTTACTAATTCTGGTTGAGTATTTAAATAATGTGCTGTTATAAAAAATGTTGCTTTTACATTATTATTTTTTAAAGTCTCCAAAATTTGTTGTGTATAACCTGCTTCATATCCTTCATCAAATGTCAGATAAATATATTTATCTGAATTGTTCCCCATAGCTATTCCATTATTTTTTTCAATTAGTTCTTTATTTGATTTTCCTAGGTCAGGTTGTTCGTGATTATCATTTCGTTTTATTCCCCATCCAATTTTTTTTGTACTTAATCCTTGTGCACTCGTTAAAATTGTCTCTTCTGTGTTTTGGGTACTCAATATTGTAATAGCTACTAATACAAACATTATTGCTAATATTTTTATAATATTTCCTTTATTTTTCATTTTGATTGTCATTATATACATCCCCTTCATAATATTAAATAAATTTACTTTCTAATTAATAATATGTAGTTTTTTCTATATTATTACATATAATGGGCAAAGCAAAATGGCTATATTATTATATTTTCACTATATTTCTCTCAGTTCTTTTATTTCTAGCCAATAGTTGTCATTGTCTAATATTCTTTCTTTTATTTCATCTAGTTTATAATCTGAAACATCTTCTATGAATTTTATAATGTTTTCCAGTTTCAAAACCTTTGTTTTTCCTTCTTTGTAAAATACTTTGTCTTTAATATTTTCAGGTAGTGTAACATTAAATTTTTTTTGCAATTTTTCATTTAAAATATCATAATCATTATAAATATCTTTTGAAAAATATTTTAATAGTTTATTATAAAAAATATAATCTGTAACTAGATGCAGAAAATATCCTTTATTATAATCATTATCTATTTTATTATCTTCCAAAAAAGCTTTCAAATCAGTTTTACTACTTTTCTCTCCATAATGTGTAATTGATTTGTCCGAAACACTGTCCGGAAATATTACTCCTTCAATAAATCTATTATAATCTTTTATATCATCTTCATGTTTTTTTATATAAGATTCTGCTACTGCTAAATGTATTACATATCCTGCCATTATTTCCTCCTTCATTTTCTTTGTGTGATGATAATATTTTATAATATTAATTTATAAAATACAAGTTTTTATAAATCTCAAACTCATGTTTATATTTTTTGTTATTTTGATACAATTCATAAAATTTTGTCGTTCATTAACACTCACTCTTTTACCTTGAAACACTATTAATATTAATAACTTTTACCAATTGGATAATTTTGTAAATTTTCTATTGACATTGTTAGAATTTTAGATTATATTGTTATTGCTTCTGGAAAATAAAGGAAATTTTTGTTTTTTTGTCGATTACTTTTTTTCGAGAAAATTTTTATTTTAGGAGGGGATAATATATGCTAAATTTTGCAATTTGTGATGATAATGTAAATATTTTAGATAAGTTTTCAAAAATATTAGAAAACATTTTTATGAAATATGGTTATGATGCTAAAATCGGTATAAAAACAAATGATGTCGATGAGTTGTTAGATTATATTGATGATAATAAAACAGATGTATTAATTTTAGATATCAATTTAAAAGCTGATAAAAGTGGTCTGGAAATAGCTTCAAAAGTTAGAGAAAGCAATAAAGATACCTATTTTATTTTTACAACTGCTCATTTAGAATATGCTATGATGGCTTATAAATTCAAAACATTTGATTATCTAGCTAAGCCAGTAACTTCTGATAGATTGGAAGAGACTATCGTTCGTCTATTTGAAGATATTAACGGTTTGCCTAAAAGATATATAAAACTTGATAACAAGAAAACTATAATCGATGAAAGTGAAATTTTATACATTAAACGTGATGGTATGAAGTTGATTTTTCATACAAAGGGTCGAGATTATGAGACTTATAGTTCTTTTAATAAAATTATGGGGTCTTTACCTCCAAATTTTGTAAGAGCTCATAAATCTTTTATTGTTAATATTAATAATATTGTAAATTTGGATTCTATTGGTAATATTGTGTATTTTGATAATGGTTCTACTTGTGACATTGGTCCTAAGTTTAAAAAGGATTTGATCAAGGAGGTTAAAGATAATGAACATTCTAAATAATATCTGGATTGCTATTAGTACACCGAATGAGGCACTATCTAAAATATTTTGTGTTTTATTTTTATTTATAGAAGCTCCGTTATCATTCGCACTTATTAATAATGTTTTTAATATTTCTTGTACAAAAAAGCAAAAATATACTTATATACTAACTATTGCTTCTGTTGCTGGTATTTCGACATTATTTATGAGTTGGCCTTTTAATATAATTTTTAATTACACTTCTGCATTTTTGGTTTTATATTTTGTTTTAAAAATGAATTTTATAAGTGCTTTAATTGCAACAATTTTTCCTAGTGTTATTTTAAATTTAATCGTTAACTTAATTGCTAATCCTTATTTTGATTTATTAAAAATAACATATGAACAAGCTAATACAATTCTTATTTATAGACTTCCATTTATTTTATTAACATATCTAATAGCATTTATATTTAATCTTATTATTAAATATAGAAAAATAACATTAAATGTTTTAGAAGATTTTGATAAAAAAACAAAAAGTATAATAACAATAAATTTTATATTTGGTTTTTTAACTATTTTCTTACAAGGAGCTCTAAGTGCAAAATATATAGATATTTTACCTGTTGAATTTACATTTTTTAATTTTATATGTTTGCTTGCATATTTTAGCTTAACATTTTATAGTTTAGCAAAAGTAATGAATTTAGTTACAACAACTAAAAAGTTAGAAAGTGCGGAAGAATATAATAAAACATTACATATTTTGCATGATAGTGTTAGAAGTTTTAAACATGATTTTGATAATATTGTTACAACAATTGGTGGTTATATAAATACTAATGATATGGAAGGTCTTAAAAATTATTATTCACAATTAGAAGAAGATTGTTCAAGAGTTAATAACTTATATATTTTAAACCCTGATAATATAAATAATCCTGGTGTTTATAATTTACTTACAACAAAATATAATGAGGCAGAAGAAAAAGGAATAAAAGTTACTTTAACAGTTTTACTAGATTTAAATGACTTACATATGAAAATTTATGAGTTTGCTAGAATATTAGGTATACTATTAGATAATGCAATTGATGCAGCAGCTGAATGTGATTCAAAAGTTTTAAATATAGTTTTTAGAAATGAAGCTAAAAATAATAGAAATATTATATTAATTGAAAATACTTATAAAGATAAAGATGTTGATATAAACCATATATTTAATAAAGGTGTTACTGGTAAAGAGAATCATACAGGACTTGGATTATGGGAAGTAAAACAAATCTTAAAGAAAAATAATAATGTTAATTTATATACAACTAAAAATGAACAATATTTTTCTCAACAATTAGAAATATATTATTAATGATAGATATTAGTCTATCATTTTTATTTTATATGACTAAAAAAAAGAACAGTTAACTGTTCTTTTTTTAGTGGATTGTTATAATAACATTAAGTATATTGTGTTCCTAAATATAAGTATTGTCGAACTACTTATATTTAGGTTTAAAAACTATTTAAAATTAATCTTTTTTTACTAAACTAGCTGGCATTTTTGGTTGATGAAGCATAGCCCATATAACGCAAGCTGTGTTAGTAGATTTTGCATATTTTTCTGCTACTTTAGCTAAAAATTTTAACATAAAGTTTTCCTCCTTTGTTTTTGAAATATATATAATATAAAAATACGGCCGGCTTGTATCTTTAATATTATCAAATTAAGTATTGCTATAAACTTCATATCCATATTTATTATTTGTAAGTTTATAAGCTAATTTTGTAATCATAAACGTTTGAACTATATAACCAAATATTATTATATTTGATATTGTATTGTTTTTTATAACTGCTGATATGATTAATCCAACAATCAAACAAACATATGACATTATTTGTTTTTGTTTTCTTACTTTTTTGCTAAGAATTGGCACATCTTCTGTATCAGCTGGTGCATAAAGTTTTATCATTATAATTCCAAATATTAATGTTGCAATAATTAAAGAATATCTTGCAATTTCATTTAAAATTATATTTTCTGATAAAAAAGCTACTCCACAGTAAAATGTGCATGTAGATATTATGCATCCTATATGTGTTTTCAAATGAAATCCACCTGAAAACATTCTATATGGCATTATTATTAAAAATGTAATTAAGGTCATTTTAAAAACACCTAAAAAGTATGCAATTATTAACATTATAAAGAATTTTGGTACTTCACCTAATAAAATTTGAAGTCCATAATTTATTACTTCTGCTCTTTCATCATCTACATCTGGCATTTCTTTTCTAATTTTGTTGGTTAGAAATTCTGTGATTTTATCTATCATTTTCTCACCACGTTTCTTCTTATGTTTTCTATATTTTAACATCATAATTTACAAATTCATTTTTCTATTTATAAAAAAGTTCTTTTTATTTATAAGAAACATTTTTTTAATCTTTGTAAAACATTTTACACGTTTTATAAAACATCAACAAAAAAACACTATCTAAAAAATCCATAAAATGATTTTATTAGTATAGTGTTTTTATTTACAAATTATTTACATCTTTTAAAATACACCACGTTCCAATTGCATCTGGTAAATCAGTAAATGTCATTTTTTCTTTTGTTATTGGATGTTTAATCGTCAATTTATATGCCCATAAAGCTATTTGTTTTCCTTGTCCTCTTGTCCCATATTTTTGGTCTCCAAATATACTATGTCCAAAATTTGATAATTGAACTCTAATTTGATGATGTCTTCCTGTATGTAAATTTATTTTTAATAAGCTTAAATTCTTAACTTCATTATATGTTATTACTTCATAATCTAATTTTGCGAGTTTGGCATTTTTCTTATTTTTGTTAACAACCTTGCTCATATTATTTCTTTCATCTTTATACAAATAATCTTCTAATGTTCCGCTTCTTTTTGCTAATTTTCCATCAACAACTGTTAAATACTCTTTTTTAAAAACCTTTTCTCTTACCTGTGTACTTAGTCTTCCAGCAGCCTTAGATGTTTTTGCAAAAATCATTATTCCACCAACAGGTCTATCTAATCTATGTACAAGTCCTAGATATACATTTCCAGGTTTATTATATTTTTCTTTAATATATTGTTTTACAAGTGTAAGCATATCTATATCACCTGTTTTATCTGACTGTGATGGAATATTGGGCGTCTTTTCTACTACAATAATGTGGTTATCTTCATATATTATCTTTAAATTTTGCATCTAGTCCTCCTTTTTTGAGACAAGTGAGATAGTTCTATTTTGTATCATTTTCCCATCTTCCATAAATTCCACAAGGTAACACTAGGCTTGAATTTTCCATCGGAATTCCAATTTCTCCTGATTCTAATTTTCCTTTATGTTTTTTTGTAACTGTTAAATTCAAAATATCTTCCAATACTTTACTTGAAATTCCTGTTGTATATGAATTTATCAAGAAAAATAGTGGATTATCTGACAATACATTTGTACATAAATCTACTAAGTCATATATGTTATTTTCAAATTGCCATACTTCTCCTTTTGCTCCTCTACCATATGAAGGTGGGTCCATTATTATTGCATCATATTTGTTTCCTCTTCTTATTTCTCTGTTTACAAACTTAACAACATCATCAACAATGAATCTAACTGGTCTATCTTGTAAACCTGATGATTCTATATTTTCTTTTGCCCATGTTGTCATTCCTTTTGAACTGTCTACATGGCATACTGATGCTCCTGCTGATGCACATGCTACTGTTGCTCCTCCTGTATATGCAAATAGATTCAAAACTTTTATTTCTCTTTTTTCTGATTTTATTTTGTTTATCATCCAGTCCCAGTTAACAGCTTGTTCTGGAAATAATCCTGTGTGTTTAAATCCCATTGGTTTGATATTAAATGTTAAATTTTTATATTTTATTTGCCATTGTTTTGGCATTTTTTTGTTGAATTCCCATGAACCACCACCTGTGCTACTTCTGTGATATGTTGCATTTATTTCTTTCCATTTTTTTGGATAGCTTTTGTCTTTCCATATTATTTGAGGATCTGGTCTTGATAATATTACATCTCCCCATTTTTCTAGTTTTTGCCCGTCTGCCATGTCTATTATTTTATAATCTTTCCATTCGTTTGCTAGTTTCATATTTCTTGTATAGTAATTAATACTATTCCTCCTTTTTTTTAGAATAGTTTTATTTTACCATATATTTTTGTTTTTTTAAAGGATTATTTTAAGATTTTACTTTATTTTGGTTACTGGATAATAGTTTGAGGTATTAGACTCTTGAAATCCACTGTATTCCAAACTATTATCCAGTAACTTGTTTTTTGTAATTCATATATTTTCTAGCATTTTCATGAAACTAAAAATCAAATAAAAATTTATACCTGAAAATATAAAAAAACTAATTAAAACAGTAGAAAAAAACTTATGGTTTTTAAAAAATTTTAATAATTTAAACTTTCCATTTTCACTTGGTATTTCAAGCCTGTCCAATTTTGAATTATACTTCACATTAAAAATATTTTCCATCAAAACTCCCCCTTTAAATGAAAAAATGTTATAAAAATTGCATTCTCCCTTTTTTAATATATATTCAATAAAATAATAAAATATTCCAAGTTATTAAAAATTTATTGTTAAAATATACAAATGATGATATAATTTGGTCGATATAAATACATCTTAAAAAGGAGGCAAATTAATGAAGAAAAACTTTTTACTTTGTAGTTTTATTGCCTTAATAATATTTTTTATTAAAATATTAAGGAGAAATCGGTGTTTAATTCCTTTGGGAATTCGATTTAGCCGTCCAAATGGCTCTCATGTAAAACTGAGAACTATCTTCAAGGAACCTGGGCAATAATGCCCACGGTTTCCAATTTTATATAGAAAGGTTGATTTTAAAATGTTAAAAAACAAAGAAAAAATTAAAAAAATCTTAATCATAATTTTAATCGCAATAATGTCTGGAATAATTTTTTTCTATCAGACACAAAAAATTGGATTACATGAAGATGAAGGATACACATTATGCTCATCTGTAAATCCAAATAACGGAGTTATGGATGCATATGATAAAGGTGTTCAAAATCCTGTTTGGAGAACTAAGGAATATGTTCAAAACGCTTTAACATTAACTCCTAATAATATTTTAAATTTTAAAGCATTATATTTAAACCAAGCATATGATAATCATCCTCCATTCTTCTATACACTAGTGCATTTTGCAACTTTATTTTTTGGTGGACATTTTTCATTATATTCTGCTTTTATAGTAAATATAATTGCATTCGTAATCAGTTGTTTGGTAATTTCTAAAATTTTAAAATTGATAAATAAAGAAAATTTAATAATTCCATCTTTAATACTTTATGGATTATCAATGGGTACAATCTCTATGGTTCTTTTTCAAAGAATGTACATGGTTCTAACATTGTTTATTCTAATTTATTTTTATTTAAGTTTAAAACTATATAAAAATGATTTTGCAATGGATAAGAATTTCACTATTCAACTAGGAATTACTACTGTTTTAGGATTTTTAACACAATACTTTTTTGCAATTTACGCATTTTTTATATTTGCAATAATGTTAATAGAAATGATTAGAACAAAAAAAGATAAAAATATAATATTTAAATATATTAAATCTCATGTTGTTTACGCAGTTGTTGGAGTTTTAATATTTGTCCCTTGTATAAAACATTTATTGTTCTCTGATAGAGGTTTAACTAATCTAGGAAATAATGGCTATTTTACGCACGTATTTGATTATTTAAAACATTTAGCTTATGCATTTAGTATAAATAACTCTAATGTTGCTTTAATGATTATTGTATTAGTTCTATTTGCTATTTCAACTATTGCTCTATGTATAAAAAGTAAAGAAAAATTTATTGTTTTAATTACTATTGTACCAAGTATTTTTTACTATTTTATAGCAGTTAGAATGACATCATTCCAAGAATTGAGATACATAATGCCTGTTATTCCATTTGTGATATTAACATTTTTCTTTATATTAAATGAATTTATAACTTTCAAATACAATTATATTTTATTTAGTATTGTATCACTTGTTTTAGTTATAAATGGTATTGTATTTTCTAAGCCTTTATTTTTATATGAAAATTATAAAAATATTTTAGATATTGCAGAGGAAAATAAAGATAAATCTTTTGTGTATGTTTATGATAATTTCTTTAATCATATGCAAAGTGTTTCTGAAATGATGATTTATAATAGAACTTTGATTGTTAATGTTAATAATAATGATGAATTGCATTGTGTTATTGATGATGATAGTTTAAATAATGAGGATTCTTATATTTTATCTATTAAGTCTTATATGGATAATGATTCTATTTTGAATAGAATTAAAGAAGAATCTGATTTTAAAAACATAGTTTTACTTTATAGTGTTGATAATGATAATAATTCTAATATTGTTATGGATAATTTGTATTTAGTTTCTAAATAATATTTAAAAATAGGGATTGAAGCTTCTGCTCCTAATCCCTATTTTTAATTTGTTCTACTATTTTTTCTGTTATTCCTTTTACTTGCATCAACTCTTCCTTAGAAGCCTTTTTAATTTTCTCAACACTTCCAAACTTTTTAAGCAATTCCCTTTTTTTTACCTCTCCAATACCCTCAATCTCATCTAATTCAGACTTAGTAATGGCCTTTGCACGCAATTTTCTATGATATGTAATTGCTGTATCATGCACTGTATCTTGAAATCTAGTTATTAAGTTCATAAGATTTTCTGAAATTGGAATTTCATTTCTATTTTCATCTATTAATGCTCTTGTTTGATGCTTATCATTTTTAACCATACCAAATATTTTTATATCAAGATTTTCATATTTGTTTATAGCATTTCTAATTGCTCTAATTTGAGTAATACCACCATCCGCAAATATTGCATCTGGTAATTTTCCAAAGCCTTTGTCCTCTTGTTCTATTGAATGTGCTAATCTTCTTGTTACAACTTCTTCCATACATTTAGGATCATCTTGTGTTAATACTGTCTTTATTTTAAATCTTCTTGATAAATTTTTTTTGATAACTCCATCTTGCATCACACACATTCCCGCTACCATAAATTCTCCTGAAATATTTGATATATCATATGTTTCGATTTTTCGTGGTAATTTGTCCATTTTAAGTGCATCTTTTAATTCCATTAATATTTCTGATTTGTCTTTTTCTTTGTTTTCTAGTGTAACTTTTGCATTATTTTCGGCCATCTCTACAAATCTTAGTTTTTCGCCTTTTTTAGGACTTTTTAATTCCACTTTTTTTCCTAACATTGTGGATAACCATTGTTCTATTACCTCTTTTTCAGGCAATTCTTCTCTTAACATTATTTTACTTGGTATATTTGGATTTTCTAAGTAATATTGTTTTATGAATCCTGATAAGATTTCACTATCTTCCATATCTTTCAATTCTGGGAAAAAGTAGTGTTCTCTTCCTATCATTTTACTTCCACGTACAAAAAATATTTCTATGCATACCTCTAATTCTGATTTGTAAAGTCCTATAACATCTATGTTGTTTTCTGAGATATTTGAAACTTTTTGTTTTGATGATGCTCTTTCTATTGCTAATTTTCTGTCTCTTAGTTCAGCTGCTTTTTCAAAATCTAATTTTGATGATGCTTCTTGCATTTGTCTGTCTAGTTCTTTTAATATTTTGTCTGTTTTTCCTTCTAATAAATCAATTATTTCGTCAATCTGCTTTTTGTATTCTTCTGGTGTTACATATCCCATACATGGTGCCAGACATCTTTTTATATGATAGTTTAAACATGGCCTTGTTCTATTTTTATAGTCTCTGCATTGTCGTATTTTGTACTTTTGTTTTATAAAATCTACCATCTCTTTTGCAGCTCCCGGATTAGCATATGGTCCGAAATATTTAGCTCCATCATTTATTAATCTTCTTGTTATTACTACTGTTGGATAGTCTGATTTTACATCTATTTTGATATACGGATATGTTTTATCATCTTTTAATAATACATTAAATTTAGGTCTGTTTTTCTTAATTAAATTACATTCTAATATTAGTGCTTCTGCTTCGTTGTCTACTACTATATATTCAAAATGGTCTATTAGGCTTACCATTTTTTTTATTCTTTCAGTCTTATTTGTTTTTCTGAAATATGACCTTACTCTATTTTTTAATGAGACTGCTTTTCCTACATAGATTATTGTGTCGTCTTTATCATGCATTACATACACACCTGGTTTTCCCGGTAATTTTTTTAACTCCTGTTCTATGTTAAACATTGTTTTCTCCTATTCTTTGTATCCTACATATGACAAATTTCTTCTATTTTTTCTTTTCTTCTTTGTTTTTTCTTTACCCATTATACATTATTATTTGGTATTAAATCAAGATTAACTTTTATAAAATACTTGCACAAAATTACCTTTTAGTGTAATATAATAAAGTAAAATTGAAAGATGCATAAAAATATCATGAAAGGAGTTTAAAATTCAAGCGCCAGGACCACTAATCAAAGTGGTTGACGAGGTCTAGGGTTATCGAAAAATTCGGCGGATGCTCTAGTGGCTTTTACTTAAAGTCATAAATATTAATAAAAAACTAATAGTAATATTAGAACAGAAATTAATATATTAAGTTTGCATGATTTCAATTCCATAAATTTGTAAATACAATCTTTTAATGTTCTTAAACTTTAAAAGATAATTTTTTAAATATTTGGAAGGAACGTGAAAAAATATGTGTGGAATTGTAGGTTATATAGGCACAAAAAAAGCTTGCCCTATACTTTTGGCAGGTTTAACAAGATTGGAATACAGAGGGTATGACTCTGCTGGTATCTCAACAATTGAAAAAAATGGATTATCAGTAATGAAAGACAAAGGAAGAGTAAAAAATTTATCAAATCTTGAAGGAATTGACAAATTAGAAGGAACTGTCGGTATTGCTCACACAAGATGGGCAACACACGGAAAACCATCAAAAGAAAATGCTCACCCTCACCAAGATAATTCAAAAACATTTAGTGTAGTTCATAATGGAATTATAGAAAATTTTAATGAATTAAGAAGGTTTTTAATTGAAAAAGGATATACTTTCTATTCTCAGACAGATACAGAAATTATTCCTAACTTGATACATTATTATTTTACAAAAGATACTGAAAATGATGATTTAAAATTTTTAAGAGCTGTAAGAAATGCTTGTTTAGATTTTAAAGGAAGTTTTGCACTTGAAGTTATTTCAAGTCTTTACCCTGATAATATGATAGTTGTAAGACAAGATAGCCCATTAGTTATCGGAACATGTGAAGATGAAAAATATTTATCTTCTGACATCCCAGCTATACTTTCTTATACAAAAGATTTTTACCTTTTAAATGATTTAGAATTTGTTGTTTTAACAAAAGATTCTGCAAAATTTTATGATAAAGATTTAAATGAAATAGAAAAAAGTACTCAATCAATTGAATGGAATGCAACATCTGCTGAAAAGGACGGATTTGCTGACTTCATGTTAAAAGAAATTTATGAGCAACCAACTGCAATCAGAGAAACAATTGGAGCTAGAATAAATTTAGAATCTTCATGTGAATTTGATGAACTAAAATTTACAAAAGAATATCTATCAAGTTTAAATAGAATTTATATTGTAGCTTGTGGAACAGCAATGCATGCTGGTCTTACAGGTAAAAATTCTATTGAAAAACTTTGTAGAATTCCTGTTGAAGTTGATATTGCTTCTGAATTTAGATATAGAGACCCAATTATAGATGAAAAAACTTTATGTATTTTCTTATCTCAATCTGGTGAAACAGCTGACACAATAGCAGCACTAAAATTATCAAAAGAAAAAGGTGCTAAAACAATTGCTATTGCTAATGTAATTGGAAGTTCTATAACAAGAGAAGCTGATTACTCAATTTATACACATGCTGGACCTGAAATAGCTGTTGCATCTACAAAAGCTTATACTTCACAAGTTGTATTAATAAATATTTTATCTATTTATTTTGCAGAAATACTTGGAACATGTGATAAAGAATTTTTGTTAAATTTAAAAAACGATATTTTAGATTTGCCTAAAAAAATTGAAGAAACTTTAAAATGTGATGATCTAATCAAAGATTTTGCTAAAAAAATATATCAAGAAAAAGATATTTTCTTTTTAGGCAGAGGAATTGATGAAACTGTTGCAAGGGAAGGTTCTCTAAAATTAAAGGAAATTTCTTATATTCATTCAGAAAGCTATGCTGCTGGTGAATTAAAACATGGACCTATTGCTTTAATTGAAAATGGTATTACTGTTGTCGGTATTATGACTGATAAAAATTTAGTTAAGAAGACTGTAAGTAATATTCAAGAAGTTATTACTCGTGGTGCTAAAACTTTGGTTGTTTCTAATCAAGATATTGATAAGAATATGTTTGATGTTGTAATTGATATTCCTGAGACAAATTGTTTTGTTTCTCCTATTTTGTCAATTATTCCATTACAATTACTTGCTTATTACATCTCAAAGGAAAAAGGGCTAGATGTTGATAAACCTAGAAATTTAGCGAAGTCTGTAACAGTAGAATAATCTGTAATTGGGGACGGAGGAAAAAAACAGTTTTTAAATTTATAATTTTAATATTATATTTTAAAAACTGTTTTTTTCCTCCGTCCCCAATTACAGGTTTTTCCTCCGTCCCCAAATTCAGGTTTATATTAATAATTTTAGTATTACTAGGCATACTGCTCCTGGTAAGCCTAGTAGTCCAACTAAAATACTTGTAAAAATATTAAGTCCAATATGAAATTCCCATATTCCTCCTATTAGATTTATAAAAAAAATAGCAACACCGCCTAAAATAGAATTAATTACTAATTTGAGAACTTTTTTAATAGGAACAATAAACACTCTTCCAAAAATAAACAAAAAGCAAATACATGCCAAATATGTAATTATATTTGTCTCCATACTTATACCTCTTCTAATCTTATTTGTACATTTGTATGAGAATAAGTGGACGAATATTCATATAACATTATCATTTGCTTTTAACTTATTTCTTCATCATAATTTTCATATTTTATTTGATTTATTCTATCTATTGTTATTCCACTAGCTTTTGCTAATTTCAATAAATAATCTAGTTTAGCTTGATTTGCTTTTATTTGATAAATATAATAGTCTACTAATTCCATTTCCGCAAACTCAAAATTTCTATTATCATTTTTTAATTCTTCTCTCGTTTTTATTATATTTCTTACTAATTCAATTTCTTTATCTAATTCACTTTTTTCTTTTATTAATTGTTCTCTTTTAAATTCATCTTGCATTAAAACCACTCCAATTTCTATGTAATTTTAATTATTATATGTGTTTCTATTAAAAAATATTCTAGATTTCTAATTTATGTTATAAATTGCAGCATGATATTTCATATATTTAAGGTTTTTTTTCAAAAATACTTGTTTTTTTCGCCATTTTATAGGATAATAGATATGTAGTATTATGAAAAATAGTAATAAAATATAATTAATAAAAAGGGGCATTATATAATGAAAATAATAGACAATTTTTTAAGTAAATTAGGAATCAGTAGAAATACCTTTGCAACATATGTATTAACCCTCTTGACTGTATACTTTGCTGTTGATAGGATTGCAGAATTTTTATTAATGTTATTTACAGGTGTTTCTTACTCATATTGGGGACCACTAAAATATACATTTGCACTTGCTTGTCCAGTATTTGCATTTTTGTTTTCTTTCCCATCTGAATTTGCATCAACAAAAAGTAAGAAGGTTACATTATTTAATATTTATGTTATTGGGCTAACTATTATTGCAATATCTATGTTTACCCAATGGCTTAATATGGGAGCATGGTTATTATTAATTTTTAACCCAGGATATGTAGATTTAGTTACAGATTTTTCTGATTTAATAAAACCCGCACTTACATCTTTAACAATATTGATGCCATTATTTATAATTCCAAAAGTATTTAATTTTCTATACTTTGGTGTAAATGATAGCAAAGATATGACGCAATCAATTTGGGATTATGGTGGAATCGATTTATCAGATAAAAAACAAGGTCATGGACCATATTCTTGTGATTTATATTTATTTCAAAATAGTGAAACTTCTGAACAAATCACAATGGTTGAAGCTTCAAGATATCAATCTATGCTTGTATGTGGTGCTTCTGGTTCTGGAAAAACATCTTTGGTTTATGAACCATTTATTGCAAGAGATTTAGATAGAAAATTCTTCTTCCGAGAAGTTTCTAAGGAAATGGGATTTACTGCTTTAAAAACAGGCATTGCAGTATTAAATAAGCCTTATAATAATGATTATTTAAATGCAAATTTTAATTTAAATATGTTAGTGCCAACTTCTGGAAATGAAGATGTTTACAAAGGTTATATGAAAAAGATGATTTTAGATTCTTCTTCTGAAATAACTTATAGAAATTGCGGTATAACAGTTATGTCTCCTGATAGAGAAATTTCTGACCATATGATGAGTGTTTGTAAGAATTTTGGATTATCTTATAATGTAATTGATCCTTCTGATAGAAATTCAATTGGTTTAAATCCATTTGTTTATGATGATGTAAATAAAATAGCTATTACAATTTCTTCTGTATTAAAAACAATGCTTGATATTTCTAATGAAGAGCCAGATGAGAAGTACAGAGAATCAGTAGTTATCCAAGCTATTGAAAATATGTCTATTTTATTAAAAGAAATGTATCCTAGAATGAATGAAGGTATGTTACCAAACTTAGAAGATATGCTAAAAATGTTTACAAACTTTGATTTAGTTGAAAAGATGTGTGAAATTTTAGCACATAATGAAGAATTAAAAGAAAAATATAGCACACAATTATCTTACTTTAAAAAGAATTTTTATAAAAATGGTATTAATAGACAAAATACAGAAATCTATATTGATGCGGCTATAACTCAATTAGATAAATTATTAAGAATACCTGGTGTAAAATCTATTTTATGTAATAGGCATAATAATATTGATTTTGATAAAATGTTAGCAAATGGTGATATTACATTTGTATGTACAAGACGTGGTGATTTAGGTGCCTCTGGTCATAAAGCTTTTGGATTATTCTTCTTAATTTCAATGCAAAATGCAGTTTTAAGAAGACCTGGAACAGAAAAATCAAGAGTTCCAAACTTTTTATATATTGATGAATTTCCAGATTTTATTTGTAAAGCTACTGAGCCTATATTCACAATGTATAGAAAATATAAAATTGGTACTATGGTATCAGCTCAAAACCTTGCACAATTAGATGTTACTTCTAATTCTAGACAAACAATTTTATCAAATTGTGTTAGCAAAATATTTACTGGTGGCGGAAACATTGAAGACCTTGAATGGTGGAGCAGTGAATTTGGTCAAAAAAGAGAATGGTCTATGGGCAATTCTATTGATTTTAAAACTATGGAATATGATTCTAAGCATGGTAGTGTTGAATGGAAATTTACTCCTTTCTTCAAGCCTGGTAAGTTACAAACTCTTGGTCAAAAAGATTGTGCTTATAAAGTTAGAGGTGAAAATGGAAAGCCAATGTCTGGACAAGGTAAGCTTAACTATTTAGCTTCAAAATATAAAGAACCTAAAAAGATTAAAACTTTCGATTTTGGTAAATATTCTGATGGTGTAACTACTGAAACTGAGGGGCTAGAAGAAGATAATTTACCTAGAAAAAAATTTAATCCAAAAAAACTAGATTTTATAGATGAAAGAAATGAAATAAATCCAGTTCAAACAGATACAACAGATTCTAATTACTTATTTGATAATGAAGATGCAATTGTTGTAAACTTGAAAAATAAAAAGAAATAAAGTTGTCAAGGATTTTTCCTTTTGACAACTTTTTTATATTTATAATTTTTTTATATTACTATTCCTATTAAATCAATTATAATTCCCGAAATAACTCCTATTGAATATAATAATACTAATATTACAATATTCTCTTTTATTTTATTATTTGTCCTAAATAAGACAGCAAGTCCAACACCTGCCCCTGTTAATAATCCTGATATCATACTTCCAAGTGAAATTACATTTTGTAAATACAAATTTGTTATTATTACAGATGCTGCACAATTAGGTATAAGACCTATTAGTGATGCTATTAAAGGACCTATAACTGGTTTATTTAATATCCAGCTTGCAATTGTTTCTTCGCCTACAAAATGTACAACTATATTAATTATTAATGTAATTATTATTATAAATAATAGTATGCTTAAAGTATGGTGAATTGCAGATTTTAATATTCCACTTTCATTGCAATGGCAATGGTCTTCTTCACATATATGTTCTATTTCAGTTTCTTCTTCATTTTCTTTTGTTACATTTTTTTGTATCTTATTTTTTGTAATTATATGTATAAATAGGTCTATTATTATTCCCGCAATCATACCTATTATTAGTTTAATTCCTATTATTTTTAATATTATAATTGGTGAAACCGCTTCTGATATGAATATTGGTAGCATTTCATCAGATGTTGATAAATATACAGCTATAAGTGTTCCTAATGTTATAACTCGTCCAGCATATAAATTTGTTGCAGATACTGAAAATCCACATTGTGGAAATGCTCCTAATATACTTCCTATAATTGGTCCCCATTTTCCAGATTTTTTTATTGCTTTTTTTGTTTTATGCCCCATTTTGTGTTCTATATATTCCATTATTAAATATGTTATAAATAAAAATGGTAATAATTTTATGGCATCAATTAAAGTATCTTCTATAATTTCTAACATTTTTATTCCCCCTGAAATGTTTTGCATTTATTAGTTTAACATAAAATGCCAAACTTTGCAATATTTTCATCACAAAATTTGGCACCTTTTTACCTTCTTCTAAAACATCCGCAGAAACTTCCTGTCCTTCCATTTGTATTATTATTTGGAAACACATTGGCTCTAACTGCTATTGAATCATTTGATGTATTACAACTGCATGAACAGCCATTGTTGTTATCATTATTTGAGCAATTTGAATTAATTGTTAAAAGTTCGTTTTCAACCCCATTACATCCATTACTACTTATTGTTAACAAATTTCCATTATCATTATTTGAACATCCACCGTGTTATTGATAATAGTTGTGTTTGATTATTGTTGTTTGATGAGTTTCTGTTTCTTCTACTGCAACAATTTGATTCTCTTTCTTCTTCTCTTCTGTCTAACTCTTGTAATATTCTACAAATTATATTTGTTAATATTGCTGTTATAAATGCTAGTATTGTGTATGCTATTGTTGCTACTAAAAGTGTTAAATTTCCTACCACAAATGTTACAATTAAGAATATTGCAAATATTATTGCTGCTACTAAAAATGGACATTTAAAGATTTTTTGTAGTGCTATTGATATTATTATTACTGCTATTGGTAAAGCAAAAACTATTAGTAAAGTATTCATTTTTTTCTCCTTTCACTGGATTTTTTATTATAAAATTAAAATTTTTTAATTTTACCAATTCTTTTTACTTTATTTTATGCTTTTTGTCTATTTTTAGTTACTTTAACAATTTACCTGATACTTGATTTATTCATACTCTACATTTAATAGATATAGCCCATTTGGTTGCAAGGTTTTACCAGCAAAATTTCTATCTTTTGAATTAATAATTTTTTCAATATCTTCCGGCTTAGTTTTTCCAAGTCCAACATCAACTAATGTACCAGCAATTATTCTAACCATATTATATAAAAATCCATTTCCAGTTAATTCAATATAAATTCTATTATTAGGCATTTCATAAACTCTCGCTTTATAAATAGTTCTAACACTACTTTTGCTACTAGTTCCACTAGCTTTAAAAGCTTTAAAATCGTGTTCTCCTTCAAAATATTTTACTGCCTCTTTCATTTTATTTATATCAAGTTTTTGAGGAATATGAGTCTCTAAATTTCTATATATAGCTGATGAAAATTCAGAATTGTTTATAACATATCTATATGTCTTTTTTTTGCATGTTAATCTACTATGAAATCTTTCATCAACTTCCTCTGCTGATATTATTCTTATTGATTTTTTCAAATTTGAGTTTAATGCAATTGGTATTTTTTCTACTGGTATATTTGAATTTGTCTTAAAATTTGCTACCTGTCCAAATGCATGTACCCCTGCATCAGTTCTCCCTGATGCCATAAGTTCTACTTCTTCTCCTGTTACTATTTTTATTGCTTGTTCAATTGTTCCTTGTATATTTAATTTATTTGGCTGTTTTTGCCATCCATTGAAGTCTTTTCCATCATATTCTATTGTTAGCTTTATATTCCTCATTTTTATCCTTTCTTGAATCCAATATTATTTAAAAAGTCGCCCTACAAGCGACTTAAATTATTTAATATTTGTTTTTTCTTTGTTATTTTCAGTGTTTTCAATCTTTTCTTTTTTTGCGAATTTTTTCTTTAAAATTTCAAATTTACTACTTTTTGTTGTGTTTTTTTGTGTAAATCTTTTTGTAACAATATTACTAATCAATATTTTCTTTAATACATCTTCTCTAACATCAGCAATTAATGTACCGTCTTTTGCAACAGAAATTTTTCCTGTTTCCTCTGATACAACAACTGCTATACTGTCAGATTCTTTTGATATTCCTATTGCAGCTCTATGTCTTGTTCCTAACTCTTTTGCTATATCTGGATCATCTGCAAGTGGTAATACACATGCTGCTGCTGCAATTTTATTATTACTTATAACAACCGCTCCATCATGTAATGGGGTTTTAGGTACAAATATATTTACTAATAATTGTGGTGAAACCTCTGAATTCATTGGTACTCCTGTTGCTATTATATCTTGAATATTTATATCTCTTTCTATAACAATTAATGCTCCTGTTCTTGTTTTTGAAAGTTCTGTTGCTGCTATTACAACTTTATAAATGTCTTCTTTTGTCTTTGTTGCTAAATCACTGTCTAATCCAAAAAATTTAGTAAATTTATTTGTTCCTAATTGTTCTAGTCCTCTTCTTAATTCTGGCTGGAATATTACTATTATTGCTATTACTCCCCAGTTCATTATTCCTGTTAATATTGAATTTAATATTTTTAAATTTAATACTCCACTAAGCCATGTTGCAATTAACAAAAATGCTATTCCTTTTATTAATTGCCATGCCCTTGAACCTTTTACCATTTTCACAAAACAATATAATAAAAATATTACTATTACTAAGTCTAATATTGTTGTAAATAAATTAAATGGATTTTCACTTAAATTTTGGAATCCTTTTAATATATTTTCATTATAAAAATTCATCCAACTGTTACTTATACTCTTTTCCATATTACACCTTCTCTCAAATTTTGAGATTTTTTCTAAATTATATTAATGAAAATATTAATGACGCAGCTACTGATAAAATCATAAGTAATGCTAGTATTCCTGCCATAACTTTTACAAATATTTGTCCTTTATCATATTTTCTTTGCTCTTTGTTTTTCAAATTTTTTTCTTTATTATTTTTCATTATTTTTCTTCCTTTCGCTCATTATCTTTTTTCTCGATATCCCAAAAGATACATCCTCAAAAAGACATCTCTGTTTAATATTATATCACTAAAATATATCTAATTTCAACAAATTATTTGCAAATACCAAAAATTGTAGTTTCTTTTTCAATTTCATTTTCATTTATTTTTATTATCTGTTCTAATTTTCTTTCAGCTTCTTCAAATTTTTCTTTACTGTTTGAATGAATGTATCCTAAAATATCTCCTTTTGATACTTTATCAGCTACTTTTTTATTTAGTATAACACCTACTGAGTAATCAATTATATCTTCTTTTTTAACTCTTCCTGCACCTAGTCCACATGTTACTTTTCCTATTTCTTCTGCATTTATTTCTTGTATATATCCATCTTGTTTTGCCATAATTGGCTCTATTATTTTAGCTTTTTCAAACTTACTTGTATCTTCTAAGTATGAAATATCTCCTTCTTGATTTTTTACCATTTCTACAAATTTATCATATGCCTTTCCATTTGATATATTTTCTAACATTTTATTTTTATTTTCTTCTAAATCTTCTCCTAAACCTGCTAAATTTATCATATATGCACCTAGTTCTAATACTACTTGTTTTAAATCTTCTGGCGTTTTTCCTTTTAAGAAATCAATTGCTTCTATTACTTCTAAGTTATTTCCTACTGCATATCCTAATGGTTCATTCATATTTGTTAAAACACATACTGTTTCTCTATTTGCAAGTTTTCCTATTTCAATCATTTCATTTGCTAATTCTTTGGCATTTTCCATATTTTTCATAAATGCACCTTTTCCAACAGTTACATCTAATACTATTTTTTCAGCTCCACTTGCTATTTTTTTGCTCATTATGCTTGATGCAATTAATGGTATGCTTTCAACACATGATATACTATCTCTTAGTGCATATAATTTTTTATCTGCTGGTGCTAAATTCATTGTTTGTGAAATCATGCTTATACCAACGTTTTCCACATTTTGTATAAATTTGTGGATATCTATTTCTGTTTTATAGCCTGGTATTGATTGCATTTTGTCAACTGTTCCACCTGTAAAACCTAGTCCTCTTCCTGACATTTTTGCGACTGGTACTCCTAATGATGCTACTAATGGTAATAAACATATTGATACTTTGTCTCCCACTCCTCCTGTTGAGTGTTTATCTACTATTGTTTTATTTAATTTTGATAAATCTAATATTTCTCCTGAATTTGCCATTTCTATTGTTAAATTTGTTGTTTCTTGTTTTGTCATTCCATTTAAATATATTGCCATTACTAATGCTGCTGCTTGATAATCTGCTATTTTTCCGTCTACATATCCTTTTACAAAATATTTAATTTCTTCTTTTGTTAATTCTTGTTTTTCTCTCTTTTTTTCTATAATTTCTAAAATGTTCATAAATCTTCTGTCCTTTCTTTTGTTAATGCCTGATTATTGTCCATAGGTGTTATAATTCACAGTTTGTGCTATATCTGATAATAATTTAAATAAAATGTCCTGTAAAACTTCTTCTGTGAATTGGACATAATCCATATTCTTTAATTGCTGCTATATGTTGAGCTGTTCCATATCCTTTATGCTTTGCAAATCCATATTGAGGATATACGCTATCCCATTCTCTCATTATTCTATCCCTTGTTACTTTTGCAATTATTGATGCTGCTCCAATTGAGTAGCATTTTGCATCGCCTTTTATTATTGATTCATATGGTACCCCATTTGTATCTATGTGTTGAAGTGCATCAATTATAATTAAATCTGGTCGAACATCTAATCCTTTTACTACACTTGTAACTCCCTGTTTTGTTGCATTTAGTATATTTATATCATCTATTACATCTTGTCCAATTATTGCTACTGAATAACTTATTGCTTCTTCTAAAATTTTATCATAAAGTAATTCTCTTTTCTTTTCAGAAACTTTTTTAGAATCATTTACTCCTTCTATCATTGAATCTTCTGGCATTATAACTCCTGCGACTACTACTGGACCTGCCAATGGTCCTCTTCCTGCTTCATCAATTCCACATATGTTTTTAAATCCTTTTGTATGTAATTCTTTTTCTAGTTCTTTTAAATTTGTTAATCTTTCTAGTTCTTTTTCTTTCATCTGTTTTTCCTCAATATCTTTATATTTCTAAATTTTCTAGTTCACTTAATGAATAATATGTTTTATCTCCGCTTTTGAAGCCTATTGTATTATATATTTCTAATTCCATATTTTTTAAATCATATTTTATTATATATCCGCCTTTTTGATTATTAGAATCTTCATTAGACATTCCTAATTCTTCTAAATCTTCTTTTGTTAATTTATAGTAAAATATTAAATTTGTTTGTTCTTGTTGGAATTGTTCCTGTGTTATTCCAAAGTTTGAATTTAGGTCACTTACACTTGTTATTTCTGTTCCTTTTAATTTTGATTTTGCTAATTCTATTCTTTTGTTTTTTTCGTTTTCGTCTGTTAGTTTATCAAAACTTGTCCCTAGGTTAAAGTTTCCATTTTCTACATATTCTTTTCCTTTTACTTCTATTAATAACATGTTTGTTTTTAAATTTTCTAAATTTGCTCTTTTTATTATATTATTTCCTGTATTTATTGATATTCCTGATAATATTAATAATAGTATTACCGTTATTACTAATACTAACATTGTTATTCCTTCGTTTTTCTTCATTTTTTTCCTCCTAGAATTCTTATTTGTTCATATTATACTATATTTGTTTTGGTTAAATCAAGGGATTTTTTTGATAATGCATTGAATTACTACAATTTTTTCACAAAAAGTTCACAATACTGTTGTATTCTAATACAGAATTAGGTTATTATATAAATATAAAAAGTATTTCATTTAGGAGGTAATTAAAATGGATGAAAAAGAACAAAATAATGCAAAATTCAAAGCTATACCAGTAACAGGCTCAGCATCTTATGAAAAATCTGATAGACCAAAATCCGGATTTGGAAAAGGTGTTATAATACCTTTTATTAGTGGTGTTGTAGGTTGTACAGTCGTAATTGGAACATGTTTTGGAGTTCCATCTATAAGAACAAAACTCATAGGAAATCAAACTACATCTTCAATAAGTACAACAAATAATAATTCAACAAAATCAGATGGATATGTAAAACAAACATCATTAGAAAATTATTCTGATACTTCTGTTTATGCGGCTAACAAAATATTACCATCAATTGTTGGTATAAAAATAGACTATACTGTAAACTCTACATCAATCTTTGGTAGAACTGGTTCAACAACAGCAACCGCTTCTGGTTCTGGAATCATAATTAGTGAAGACGGTTATATTTTAACAAATAACCATGTTGTATCTTCAAGCTCTTCTGACTCAAATTCTTATTATCAGATTTCAGAAGCAACAAAAGTTACAGTTACTTTGTTTAATGACGAAACAGAATATGAAGCAAAAATTGTTGGTCAAGATAAACAAACTGATTTAGCTGTTATAAAAATTGAAAAAACAGGTCTAACAAAAGCAGAATTTGCTGATTCAGATGATGTTAAAGTTGGTGAATTTGCGATGGCTGTTGGAAACCCTGTAAACATGACAAGTACTGTTACAACTGGTATTGTAAGTGCTGTTAATAGAAAAATTACCGATTCTGACGGTAAGACTTATACTTGTATTCAAACTGATGCAGCTATAAACTCTGGTAACAGTGGTGGTGCTTTGGTTAATGCCCAAGGTAAAGTTATAGGAATTAATACTTTGAAATTATCAGGTACAGGTATTGAGGGTATTGGATTTGCAATTCCTATCAATTCTACAACTGATATAACTTCTCAATTAATTCAATATAGTAAAGTAAAAAGACCTTTTATAGGAATTTCTGGTATTGATTTGGATGAGGCAACTGCTAAAAAATATAATCTAGTTATCGGTATTTATGTAAAATCTGTTGAAGATTTCTCTTCTGCTGAAAAAGGTGGATTAAAATCTGGTGATGTAATCATCGAAGCTGATGGAAAATCAATAAAATCAATGGATGAGTTGAATGAGATAAAAAATTCTCATCAAATTGGTGATACTATGAAACTAAAAATTAATAGAGACGGATCAGAAAAAGAAATTACTTTAACATTAGGTGAACAACCTTAGTTTTTAATAATATATATATACTTTTGCAAGAATGAAGAGTTTATTAATTTTCAAATTTAATAAACTCTTCACTTTTAATTCACACAATGGACAAAATTCATTATTATAATATCAACATAGTCAGGAAGTTATCTGACTTAAATTAAAAAACATCCCCTTTTATTTTCAAAAAACTAGGTTCTTAACGGACCTAGTTTTATATTATTACAATGTCTTTTTCACTTGTTATTTTATTATTTCCATATGCAAATATTATATATATATTATTTTTATAAACAAAATATTCTGTTATATTATCAATTTTATAAATATCACTATTAATGTCTCTTGAAAATACATTATATCCTAATTTTATTAATTCTTCTGATTTCTTTTGTTCTTTTTGTATGTCATTATTTATTTTATTTTGTACATCATTTATTTTTAGACTATAATTATTTAAAGTATCTTCTAATTTATTTTCTTTGTTTTCTTTTAAATCATAATTAAATGTTTGTATTATAACTCTTTGTGCACTTGTACTTTGTTTTAAGTCTGAATATATTATTAATGATAAATTATTGTTTTCTATGTATGCTTTGTATTTAACTGTATATATTATATTATTGTTATTTTTGTTTTTTATTGTTTCTTCTGCTTTTCCTTCAAATGTGTCTTTTATTTCTTTATTAAATTGTTTTACTTCTTCGTTTTCAATATTTATGTATGGTAAATTTACATTTATTTCATAATTATCGTTTTTGTCTTCTTTTGTATAACTTGTATATATTATATTTTCATTGTTATTTATTTTTTGAATTTGATATTCTTCATCATTTTCTAAGATATTATCAAATATATTTTCAAAGTTGTTTTTTAAGACTGCTTCTTCTTCTTCACTTCTTTTTGTTATTTTGTTTATTCCAAATAGATTATCTATTACATCGTTTCCTAAGATTTGTACTCCTATTACTACTACTATTGATATTATGCATATTAATGCTATTATTATATATATTATTATTCTGTTTTTTGAAATTTTTTCCTTTTCTGGTAATTCTAAATTCATTCTTTTCTCCTACATTTTTATTATCTTTTTTAGTATAACATTTTTATAAAGAATGGTCAAATATTTTATTGTTACAATTCAGTAATAACCTTTTGTGTGGAGCATTGCCTATATGTTTTTGAAACTTGAACCTTTTCATTACATTCAAAAAGAAAATTTAATATAAAAATGTGCGCCTCTTTCACTCAGGCTTAAAATGTATATATGTATATGATTTTATAATTTTTGAATGCGATTGGAGCAATATTAGAATTTCTTAAATAAATTAATGGAAAGAGTTCACAAAGTGGAAGGGTGCCATTAATTTATTTAGAAATTCTTATGTTGCGTATTGAAGCCGAAAAAATTATCAAATCATATACATATATACATTTTACCCGTGAACATTCCTCACATTTTTATATAATATTTTCTATTTTGAATTTCAATCAAACGGTTCAATTTTTCAAAAACATATAGCTAACTAAACCCTGTAATAAATCATTATTGAACTGCCACATTATATATCTTTTTTTATTTTTTTGCAATGTATAAATTTTGTAAAATCGGCAAAAATATTATCAAAAGATTTTTAGGAGGTTTAAAATGGATATTGAAAAACACTTAATAATAACAGGAACATCAGAAACATCTTGGAAAGATGCTATAACAAAAACAATAACAGAAGCATCAAAAACAATAGATTATATATCAGGAATAAAAATACTTGAACAAAGAGCCAAAATTGATGGAAATAAAATATCAGAATACTTTGTAGACTTAGACTTAACATTTTTAATTGATTTAAATAGAAAGGACGATAAATAATGAACCCTATTGAAACGAAACAAACTTATCAAGATTACGTTGATAAAAAATCCCCTAATTCACCAATTTTTAAAAATTGTTTTAATGCATTTTGGGTTGGTGGATTAATCTGCACAATTGGTCAAATAATAATGAATATTTGTAAAGAACGAGGTTTTGACCAAACACTATCAGGAACTATTGTATCTATAATTTTAATTGGAATTTCAGCATTTTTAACAGGTCTAAATATTTTTAATAAAATTGGAAAATTTGCAGGAGCTGGTTCTTTAATTCCAATAACTGGTTTTGCTAATTCAATTGTTTCACCAGCAATGGAATATAAATCAGAAGGCTATGTTATGGGTGTTGGTGGAAAAATGTTTACTGTTGCAGGCCCTGTACTTGTATTTGGTATTTCTGCTTCGATAATTGTTGGAATTGTTTATTTAATTTTTAACACACAAAGTATGACACTTGTTTAAAAAAAGGAGTTGATTTTTTGAAAAAAATAGGAAAACAAACTATAAAATTTGATAATCCCCCAACTATAACAGAATGTGCATCTATCGTAGGTCCAAAGGAATCACAAGGTCCTCTTGCAAAATATTTTGATCAAACACTTGATGACGAATTTTGGGGTGAAAAAACTTGGGAAAAAGCTGAAAGTAAAATTATAAAAGAAACTGTAAATACTGTAATTAGTAAATCTGGAATTCCATCTGAGAAAATTGACTGTTGCTTTGCTGGTGATTTGCTTAATCAATGTATTTCTTCTAGCTTTGGACTTCGTGAACTAAGCATTCCATTTTTCGGTGTATTTGGTGCATGTTCTACTTTTGTAGAGTCAATGGCTCTGTCTGCAATTGCAGTTGAAAGCTTTGCTGAAAATGCATTATGTGCTACTTCCAGTCATTTTTGCAGTGCTGAAAAACAATTCAGATTTCCTCTTGAACTTGGTAATCAACGTCCTCCCACATCTCAATGGACAGTCACTGGAAGTGGTGCAGCAATAATTTCAAAAAATGGAACCGGTCCATTTATAACTCATATTACTCCGGGAAAAATTGTTGATATGGGCATAAAAGACGCTAATAACATGGGTGCTGCAATGGCGCCAGCATTCGCAGATAGTTTAATAACACATTTAAAAGATACTGGTAGAAGTCCTAGTTATTATGATGCTATTATAAGTGGTGACCTTGGTCACATTGGAAAAGAGCTTTCTATTGATATTGCTAAATCACAAGGGTATAATATTAAACCTAATTACAATGACTGTGGTGTTTTAATTTTTGATAAAACAAAACAAGATACTCATTCAGGTGGAAGTGGTTGTGCTTGTTGTGGTACTGTATTTTCAGGTTATTTATTTAAACAACTAAAAGAAAAGAAAATTAAAAAATTATTACTTATTGCAACTGGTGCTTTAATGAATTCTACTAGTTCACAACAAGGTGAATCTATTCCCGGAATAGCTCATGCAATTAGTATAGAAATGTAAAAGGAGTAATGCTATATGAATATAAATTGGGCAAATGTTTTTAATTGGTTACCACTTTTAAAGTGTTTTATTGTTAGTGGTCTCATCTGTGTAATTGGTCAAATTCTGATAGATAAAACCAAACTAACACCTGCTAGAATTTTGGTTATTTTCGTGACTACTGGTGCAATTTTAGGTGGCCTTGGTATTTATAAATATTTAGTTGATTTTGCAGGTGCTGGTGCTACTGTACCATTAACTGGTTTTGGTTATAATCTAGCAAAAGGTGCAATTGAAGGTGTTAAAGAAACTGGCTTAATTGGTGCTTTTACTGGTGGTGTTAAAGCTGCTTCTGGTGGTATTGCCGCTGCCGTATTTTTTGGATATTTAGCTTCTTTGATTTCAAAACCAAAAATGAAAAAACAATAAATTTATATATAAAAAACGTTAGAGAACTCTAACGTTTTTTATTATTCTATGCATTTTTTGCTATTTCAGCTATTTCTGTAAATGCTTTTGGATCACTTACAGCTATTTCTGCTAACATTTTTCTGTTTATTGTAACATTAGCTTTTTTAAGTCCAGCAATCATTTTGCTGTATGTTGTTCCATTCATTCTTGCAGCAGCATTAATTCTTGTTATCCATAATTTTCTGAAATCACTTTTCTTATCTTTTCTTCCTACATAAGCATATGATAAAGATTTCATTACTGCTTGATTTGCATTTCTGAATCTATAATGTTTTGCTCCAAAATATCCTTTTGCTTGTTTTAATATTTTTTTATGTCTTGCTCTTGTTGTTCTAGCTGTTTTTACTCTTGCCATTTTTATTTCCTCACTTTCTTTTCGTCTATTAAATCTTTTTTGTTAATTACAAATTTAAAAATTAAATATTATCCACCATATGGTAATAATTTTTTAATTGTGTTTTCACATGTTTTGCTTGCATAAGCATTTTGAACTTTTCCAGATTTCTTTTGTCTTTTTGTTTTATTTGCTAATAAGTGTCTTCTGTTTGATTTTGTTCTTTTAATTTTTCCTGTTGCTGTTAATGAATATCTTTTTTTTGCAGCTTTGTTTGTTTTTAATTTTGCCATGGTATTTCCTCCCTTATATTTTTTACATAGTTTTTTATCTAAAGCGCTTTACGCTTTTTTAGCTAAAATTGTAAACATATTTCTACCTTCTAATTTTGGTTGTTTTTCAACGGTAGCAATATCTTCTAATTTTTCTATGAAGTTATTTAAAACAATTTCTCCTGCTTTTGAGTTATTTACTTCTCTTCCTCTGAATCTTACTGTTATTTTAACTTTGTTTCCATCTGTTAAAAATTTTCTTGCATTTTTTGCTTTGAATTCAAAGTCATGTTCCTCTATATTTGGAGTTACTCTCAATTCTTTAACTTCTAAGCTTTTTTGTTTTTTCTTAGCTTCTTTTTCTTTTTTTGCTTGTTCAAATTTATATTTTCCATAGTTCATTATTTTACAAACTACTGGCTTTGAGTTTGGTGAAACTAACACTAAATCCAAGTTGCTTTCTGCTGCTTTATCTAAGGCTTCTCTTATTGATACAACTCCTAATTTTTCACCCTCTGCTCCTATTAATTGAACTTCTTTTTCTCTTATTTGACCATTGATTGGTAATTCTTGTTTTATATTAAAACACCTCCATAAAAAAAATTGACTTATGTTACAAGTCAATCAATACACAAAATAACTTTAAAGTTTCCTTTAAAATTAATTTATATTTCTAACCTTTTGTTTATATACTAAGGTGAGAAGTTATTGCTTCTTCTTGTAACTATTGATTATTATACCATAAATTTCTTATTTGTCAAGAAATTTATGGTAATTATTTTAATTTTTTGAATTTATTTTATGCTCTTGGATGAGCTTTTTGATAAATATTTTTTATTCCTTCATCTTGGAATTGCATATAAACCTGTGTTGAAGAAATATCAGAATGTCCAAGCATTGTTTGAATTGATTTCAAATCCGCACCATTTTGTAATAAATGTGTTGCAAAAGAATGTCTCAAAACATGTGGTGTAATATCTTTTGTTATATGAGCTTGTTCTTTATAATATTTTATAATTTTCCAGAATCCTTGTCTTGTTAATCTTTGTCCATTAACATTTACAAATAATGCTTTTTCATTATCATCTTTTAATAAGATTCCTCTTGCATGGTCAGTATATTCTTTTAATGCTTTTAATGACATTTTTCCTAATGGAATAATTCTTTGTTTATTAGCTTTTCTACAATTTACAAATCCCTCTTTAAAATCAATATCATCTATATCTAATGATATAATTTCTGTAACTCTCATTCCTGTGGCATATGCAAATTCAAGCATAGCTTTATCTCTAATTCCTTTTAAATCTACATCTTTTGGTTGATCTAATAATAACTCAACTTCTTTTGATGTCAAAACACATGGTGCTTTCTTTTCTACTTTTGGTGATTGTAAATTTTTTGTTGGGTCTTTTTTTACCTTTCCTTTTTTTAATACATATTGGTAAAATGATCTTATTGATGCTATACATCTTGAAATAGTTGAAGGTTTCTTTCCTAATTCTTCTAAATATTCAATATAGTTTTGCATTACTTCTTCGTCAACTTTTGTATATGCTACTTCGCATCCTTCTATATATCTTCTGAATTGTTTTAAATCTCTTTTGTATGATTGTAATGTGTTGTTTGATAATTTTTTATCATTTTCTAAAAATTCGAAAAAAAGTTTTAATTGTTTTTCCATGTTTCCCTACCCCTATATTCAAAATATTTTATTTACATAAATTCTTTATATGTTATATCAAACTATTTGGAAAAAGTAAATAGATTTTTCAAAAATATTTTACAATTTTTTTCAATATATTTGTTGAAATTAGTATTTCAATTATTGCGGCTATACATAAAACGCCTAACATAATACTAGAAAATATAGTATGTCGAAGTACTTCTACTTTTATATTATCTTTATTTCTGTCTTTGACTATTGATTTATATAATTTAAATCCGACTTACTCCTATGGCTATTATTGCAGGAATAAATATTATGTTTTGTAGTACCAGCGTTGTTAATACAAATATTATACCTTTTCCAGCTCCCATTATTGTTATTATTGATGCAATTGAATATCCTAAGCAAAAGCCTCTATATAATATTATTCCAAATACTATTGGTATTCCTATTACTGTTGTTCCAAAAAACCATAGTGTTATTGCCAAAATTACGTTTTCTAAAATCGTTGTTTTTAAAATTGAATATGTTTCTAGTTTTTCTGTATTTTTCATTTTTTCTGTAAAACTTTTTAAATATTCTGTTATTTCAGCCATTTGTGCTTCTTGTATATTATTTATAAACATTACTCCTAAAAAAATTCCTACTAAAAATATTAACGTTACTAATACATATTCTTTTTTATTGTTTATAACATGATTACATATTGCATCAATTATTCTTAATCGTTTGTTTCTTTTCATTAAAAAATCTCCTTATTATCATACACTTTTATACATAATGTGTATTCAATAAAGAGTTTTTTAGAACTATAAAATTTTTCCGTAATTTCCTCCACCACCGGATTGAACTTTTGCCTGTCCAGTTCTAGCCTTTTCAATAGAATTAGCAACCTTTTCACCTGCTACCGCTTCTATATCATCTTTTGACAATCTATGTAATATATTCATCTCTGTCTCAAAATTATCTAACAACTTTTCAATTGTTTTGCCCCCAACACCTGGAATAAAACCAAGTGGAACTTGATAAATATATGGAGGTCTATTTTCAGGGCTCTTAGTTTCTTTTTTATCTTTGATTAACTCAATTCTATCAAAAACCCCAAAAGTTACCTTGTTACTTCCACAATATGGGCACACTTCAACTGGCTCTTTTGTTTCAATAGTTTGATTACAATTGTCACAATAAGTTCTATGATATTTTCCAAGTTTTGGATCTAATCCATAATTTGCAATTATTTTTCTACCATCTTCATTTTTAAGAGCTTTGACAACTTCTTTAAAGGAAATATCTTCTACCTGCATTTTGTTGTATTCTCTTGCTATTTTAGGTAATGAATGAGCATCTGAATTTGTAACAAATGTCTTATCTTCTAATTCTGATATTTCATCTGCCAAAAATGTATCTGAACTTAGTCCTAATTCAACAGCAAAAATTTTATCATATTTTTCTTTAAATATATTTTCTAGTCTATCTGTGCAATTTCCATAATAACTTTTGAATGGTGTAAATATATGCGCTGGTATTAATATTCCATTATATTTTTCGACAATATCTATTAATTCATATCCTGATATATCTGACCTTTGCGTACTTAATGTTATATTTTTTATGTGATGGCTCATTTCATTTGAAAATGCCTTTATATCCTCTAAATGTGGAAAGAAACATACATTGTGTGCTGCTCCACATTTTCCATTTCTTCCTTTTTCTGATGTTTCTACTTCACTTCCTAAAAGAATACATACTTTATCTTTGTAAATGATTCCTCCATCTTTTAGTTCATATGCATCTCCTGTTTTTAGAAAGTTCTCAATGTCTTCTATTACATATGGTGATGCACAATCTATTATTCCTACTATGTTTATTCCTTTTCTGTCTGCACATTCTTTTGCTATGTTTGCAAAGTTTAAACTTCTTGCTGCTGTTATTTTTATTGGTTTTCCATTTTCTGATCTTCCTATGTGTACATGTAAATCGGCAAATACTTCGTACATATTTATTCCTCTTTTCTTTTTATTTTTATACTGTAAAATTTTAGACGACATTTACGCCGTCTATTTTATCTGAACATTTCTTCTGTTTCTTGTTTTTTTGAATTATCATTCATTACATATTCACCAGATTGTTCTCTTTGTATTCCCATTTCTTGTAATACTTCAACTCCAAACATTGAATTATCATTTATATTTTGCTCTTTTCCTTGTTGCTTATTTTGTGTTTTATCCTTTATTGCTTTATTAGATATAGCTTGAAATCTTTTTAAAATTCCTCCACCAATTACTGTATCCATTGAATATTCTTCACATACTCTTTTTAAAGCATAAAAAGGTTTCATTTTTACAGTTCCAACTTTTCCATTTGCTTCCATTATACTTCTACCTCCTGCATCATTTCTACAAATTCCTTAAATTGTTCAAAATATCTATTTTTATTTATTTTAAAAGTCTCTAATTCCATTTGCATTATAGCCTTTTCAGGTGTATATCCAGCTCTTTCAGGTCTGTCTAATAACATTCCACCAAAATTATCAACTAATTCTAAAATATCACTTTCTGGTTCTCTTGGATGACTTCCACTATATCTATTAACTTCTTCACATATTTTACAAAATCTTTTATCAAATCCTAATGTTGATAAAAATTCAGCTCCATTTTTTGCATAACTATGTAAGCTTTCTAAACTTTGTGGACCATCTATTTTTTTGCAGTTACATAATAAACATGCTGTTAATACCAAATTTTCATCTAGTTCTTTTCCTATATCTGTATATTCTAAAAACATTCTTGCTATTTCTGTTTTAAATATGACAGTATTATTAAAAAATATACTTATTCCTCTTTTTTCTCTTAACATTCTTTGTAATCTATGTAGTATATCCATTTTATTTACTAAATCTTCTTCATTTAAAAGATAATCCGCAAATGTTTCCATTTTTATCCCCCTACGTATATCATAATTACTTTTATTATAAATTAAAGATTTTTATTTTGCAATATTTTTAAGAAATGTAATATAAATGTAATATTTGGTAAAATGTACTTCAATAAAAATATGAAAATGTAGTTTTAAAGGGGGGGTAATATATCAATATTTTTAGTCAAAAACATATCTGGGGTCTACCATTGGGT